>JAEIGA010003713.1_pt1 | contig 23783 bp, 17 predicted proteins | sample 9270691 | NCBI WGS metagenome assembly JAEIGA01 (sample SAMN17057246, study PRJNA624740) | gut metagenome | biome: biome; isolation source: fecal sample | host: Bos grunniens | place: China: Xizang | collected 2019 | reverse complement strand
TTTAATATTCTTTATTATCCAAATCTCGATTACAAAATCTCTCCAGAGTCAATTCATTATTTAGTGTTGACTCTTTCTCTCGATTTTGAAAATTCCCAGTTCCTTAAATAACTAAAGTTCCTCAACTAATCAACCCCTCTCATCATTATTTTTCTCAAAAACTCTTCAAAACTCTTCAAAATTCCCTTTCCAAAACTTTTAATCCAATCTCTCCAAATGATTTTTTTATTAACAACTCAAAATGTCAGCCTCAATGCAAGTTATTGGAAAATCATTCTCATGTGCCAATGCTAACGCTCTTAACGAAATCAAGAATTCCGTTAAGTTCGGAAACTCAACACTCGGTATTGAAGATTCAATCGTGCTCAAAGACGCTGATGCAACCATTCAAAAGTTTGATTCAAGAACAGGCGGTTTGAAAGCTGCTAGTGTTCCTTACAACAGAGTAGTTTCAGGACTCTTTGGAGAATTAGTTCCAGGTTTGTATTATTCAACTCCAGCAAAGTTAAATAGTAAATTCTCTGCTGATGATGTCGAACACTTCAGAAACTCAAAGGAAATTGAAGAACCAAAGGAAACCAAGGAATCTAACGAATCTAACGAAACCAAAGAAATCAAGGAAACTGAAGAAAACAAAGAACCAGTTCAATTGATCAACTATTTGCACGGAGTTTATCTTCTTAACGAAGATTTAATTGCAGTATTCAATCTCGATCCAAAGGAATTCGAAACCGAAAGAAAGAGAGTCGCAATGAATACAGAGTTAAAGAAAGTTAAAGCAAGTCCAGCAAAGATTAAAGTCAAAGGTCAAGAAAAGCAAGGTTCAAAACATTTCAAGATGGTCAAGAGCAATGCTCAATTCACACACATCGAGATTGCTTGGAGAATTATCTTTAACCTTAAGCAAGAACTCTCTAATACAGTTATTGCTAACAGCTTTAAAGATCTTCCAAAGCAAAAGACCATTGAATTGAAAAAGGAAATGGGTGAAGTCAAACAAGTTGCTAAACTCGATTATGTAATCTTTGGAATTGTAACAAGTCAAAAGAAGACAAAAGCAGGAGAACCACCAGCACCAATTGTTTACAAGCTCGTTAAATTCAACGCTGAAGAAGAAGTCTCAGAAAAGAAACCTCTTTATACATTCAGAATCGAAACATCCAAAGAAAAGAAAGTTACTCAAGTTGGTATCAAGAAACTTCTCAAAGTTCCAGATCCAAAGACAATCAAGATTGCTGAATTCTCAAATTACATTCCAAAGACTTTGGAAGATGCAATTACAGCATTCGGATTTAAAGTTTCACATACCAGCAAGGTCAACAATATAGATGTTCCAATCTATACATCAGACACATTGTACGCAATCTGTACAGTTGAAAAGAAAGAATCAGCATCTAAAGGTGCTGCTAAATCAGACTTCACTATGAAAGAACAAAAAGGCGCTAACGTCGGAAAACCAACCGTTGCATTATCTGAAATAGGTTCAGAAAGTCAAACAGGTCTTGATGATGACGACGATGATGGATTCGTTGAATATTAAATATTGAATATTAAATAACGAATTCAAATTAAAGTGTTTTAATTTTTGATCATTGAACGATTTGTATTCGGTGTCTATGTTTAACGAACTTTAATTAGCATCACTGTATTCGTTATTCGATATTTAACGATTCCTAACAAATAATTTTTTTAACTGAACTAACAAATGTCAAAGCAAATGAATATCTCACCAGTTAAATCAAATCTCTTGTATTTCTCAAAAGATTTTCAAGTCGTTAGTTTAATCAATGGAGAAAACGATTTTCAGATCGATATATCAAATCTCGGAATCAAAGGAAATGCAAAAACTGATGAAGCAATTTCTAAATTCGGCAAACCACTTCGATATCCAAAACTTCCAAAGAGTACAGAATTGATTTTAGGAAACATTGATGTAACTTACAAACAGAAACCCATTATTCTTATCTCTGATAAGATCGATGCAAAGTTCTCAACATTCGAAATGATTACCGAAGAATCAAATGTAGTTTCGAAAATTGATATAATCTCAAGAGACGAAACAGAATTCATGAATCGACTCATTTTCTTTGATGCAGCAATCAATGCAGCAATTACAATGAAATTAGCTCAAGTTGCATTGAACATTCCAAACGTCAAAACTGATGCAGATTTTGTTAAAGAGTTTAAGAAGATCACAGGTAATTCAAACGTCGAAATCGAAAAGTATTTCGAGATGATTCACGAACAAAACATTGCTCCTGTACCTTGTAAATTCGATACAGAAAACGAAACGGATTATGCATTTACTCAAGATGATATGAAGACTTCAAAAGATTTCAATCACGCAATTTGTTCATGCATGACGAATTATCTCAAGAAATGCGATAGCAATAGCTTATCAGCTCAAGGCAAGATCATTAAGCACTTCTTTACAAAACCAAAGTTTGCTCAAAAAGGAACCAATGTATTACCTCAATCTGCAACAAAGAAGCATTACGTCGTTCAAAAAGACGGAGTTGTTCAGAAAGAAGCATTTAATTACGCATGGAATGTTAAGATTCAAAGAGCTTGTAAGAAGAATCCAAAACGAGATTACTTTGCAACAAGAACTCATCGAAAGAAACCATTCGAATTAGAAGATTTCCATTTGAAACAATTCGTTAACAGAGATGGTGAAGTGGTTGGTGGTTGTTATTCTCCTTTCTTCGATATGCAAATCGTAGCCAAACCAGAAATCGAACTCAAACTTGGAACTACCTGGGCTTCTACAAAGATGTCATGGTTCGTTACAGAAATTTCATTGAAGGAAAAACAACGAAACACAAACAACGGATTAACAGGATTCCTCGATAATGATGATGAAGAAGAAGAAGTAATGTCTGGATTCCTCGATGGTGGTGATAACTTATCTGATGATGCCGGTGAATATTAATCGCCGAATTCGTTCAGAAAAGTGATAAAGTGTTTTATTTTTTGATGACTTGTGTTATCCTTGATGACTTGTGTTATCAAGAGAGATAATTTTTTTCTACATAAATTAAAATGTCAACGAGATCAGTATTACTCACAGACGCAGCAATTGCAGAACTCGTTTCAAAAGGAATTAGAGATCCAAAGGAAATTCGTAAATTCAGAGAAAATCCAAAAAATACCAGATTAAGAGAAAACGCATCAGCAGATTCAGAAGGATTTACTTCGAAATGTTGTAATATGTTTACAGAATACTTCGAAGGAAAGTATATCTGCACTGGTTGCGGAAGAAACATCAAGAACTTAGAATCTGGAGAAAGATTCAAACATTCCGAGACAACAAATTCATCTCAGAATGCCATTAACTCCGATTTAACTCTTCAATTAACTTGGAATCTCCAACGAATTGCAAATGATCCAACATACGATTTAACAACCGTCGTTTGTTCTTATTGTGGAAACTTTACTAGATTCACAAGAGATCTCAACGACGAAGCAAAATACGTATGCATCGGTTGCAGAGACGTCGGAATTAACATCGATGATGTAGTCGTGGATGATAAGAAGAAGAAGTAAGACGGTGTTTATATTTTTAATTATGTTTTTCGATTTAACAAATGTCAACCAGATATAAATTCACCAAGTGTAAATACATTGCATTTGCCAAAACGGAAGAAGAATGGTTATCAAACTTCAAGGCTTCTGATCCTATTTATAGATCCGTAGAGGAATTGTCTTCCGTTCCTCTTGATGGACCAGTGTTTAATTTCGTCATTCACACTGAAGACGAACACGGCAATAGTAATTTCCCGGACATCAAATTCCCAAAGACGGAAGACGAAGGAATTAGTTCAAAACAAATCAAGACTCAAGACGTTAAGAAAGATGCGATGCTTGGAGCTGGTAACAACATCCTCGCTTTTTCAAAACATCAATTTACAGTCATTGCCGGAAAGAATACTGCCGGAATCTCTTCAATGCATCCAAAACAAAACCACGGAGTTGTTGATGTCATTGCCAAGAATGGAATTCTTACAGCCCCAAAAGCAAGAAACTCGATCAAAGATCTCTTTAACGTCTTGAACAAATACAACGCCTTTAACATCGTAATCATCTGTCCACATCTTATCTCATACTTCGACGGAAAATACCCAACCGACTATTCTCGACCTAGCTATATCGTCGGCAAAGGAGAAATAACTGCTGTCTTCTTCTGGTACATTTGTTTGTACTTCTTCGGTTATTCTGCTGTTTACGACGACACGAATATCGAGAGAAATTATGATCTCTAAGCGAAATCCCTAGTCTTAGTTATTCCATGGCTTCGTTTATCCTCTTGGTCTCATGTTCGAATTGTCGAAAATTGAAAAATGTTATTAACTTTCGTAGATTACTACACTCTCTAAATGAGAACAACAACAATTTGGGTATACCAGATTGTTTTTCGAAGTTTTATTTTTGTATTCGTTTTTAGTCAATAATTGATTTTTGATTATTATTTTTCATAATAATCCCTCTTAGGAGGGAATTATCGAGACGAATGTTCATTGTGCAACATCTCGGCTCCACCTTACGTTTCACAATACTATTTTTGTATTTGCCTATTTTCGTATCTAACGCGGACGATAATTGATTTTAGATCTCGCGCGCGCGTTACAAAAACTTAAATGAATCGAGAGGCGATTTGGGGATCTGAAATTGATCAGAGGCGATTTCCGGTTCTGAAATTGATCAGAGGCGATTTCCGGTTCTGAAATTGATCCGTTGGTTCGAAACATATTTTTTAAACGAAAACAAAATGACTGCAGCTTATAGACAAGGTAAAAACCTCTTCGGTTTGCTTCCAGTTTTCTATTCAAATCCAGAAATGTTCAATGATGTTCGAACACTTAGAATTACCGTTCAGGACAATTACAGCAAATACTTCGAGAGATTCAATGTTTCTCGAAATGATATGCTGTTGTTAACAAACGCTTTCATGTTAGTCGATATCCTCGAAGGAACAAACCCACTCCCTTATTTGGACGATAATTAATCGAATTTGTTAAGTCGGTTTAATTAACGCGGCCTTATTTGGACGATAATTAATCGAATTCGTTAAGTCGGTTTGATCCATTCGTTGACTCGGTTGATCAGATTCTACAAATTTGAAAGCATTTTTTTAACCATTTTTCAAATGAACTCAGAAAACTTCTTCAAGCAAACACCAAAAATCGCAGCTTTCGAATCAAGCTTCTTAAACGAGAAAAGTCCTGCTATGCACAAGATATTCGATGAGATTTCAGAACAGATTGCAATTCCATCGTTGAACAACAAACCAAATGGATTACCATCATCCAATCAAGCTAAGAAACCAAGTTTCTGTTCTGGTTTCAAACCTCGAATAGACAACTTATTCGGTTTGTTTAACTACGAATTCTGTTGTCTCATCCTTAGTAAGATCAACATCAAGAAGATTCTTTATAATCACATCCAGAATCAAAACTTCAAGGATTGCATGTCTGCGTTCAATTACTGCAAACTTAGATTCTTTAACTCAGAAGAATTCAAACGAGCATTCAAAGAAACCAATTTCTTCAAGTTCCATTTCCAATCCGATAACATCGACATTGGAGCAGAATTGTTGAGACAGACAATCTTTGATAAGATCATCAACGATATCGCAAAATCAACAATGCTCGACAAAGAAGACGTCTTTCAAGAATGCGGTAATGTATTGAAATTGGTAATCGATGATTCCGAGATAGACAGACATATCTCCATTATTCCTTCTGATTTCAAATTGACACCATTCTTCAGAATCGCAAGCAATTTAAGATACAACTTCGAATCAATCAAATCGAGATTGTGCTTGCACAGTCTTATCGATTCGGAATTGAAACCCGGAATGGATACAAACTTCTTGTATTTGATCGGATTGATCAAGGATATTTACCCAGACGTCTTGATTGATTACACTCCAGCGATACTCGATGTCATCACAAATTACTTCATCGCTTTAACAATGTCAATCCAACAAGAGATCAATTTCATCGTTGGTTTCGAGAAGTCATCAAGAATTCAACTCATTCATATTCTCAAAGCAGTTGCTTCTGTTCCTTACTCGAATTTAACTCAATCTCAATTAGAAACGGTTCATTACGTCTTGCTTTCTAAGGATGACATTAACAAAGGTTTCGAAGCCGTTAAATCAAATTCGAGCAAGAACATTGAAGACGATGACGAGTAGGTGAATCCGAATTGGTTAAATGATCGCGAGCTTGCGAGCGCATGGTAAAGGTTTCGAAGCTGTTAAATCGAATTCAACAACAAAAGACATCGAAGACGAAGACGAGTAAATAATTCCGAATTCTTAATTTAAGGATTAATCTGCTAACACAGTGTAATCGTGAACGCTTAGTGCAGTTCACGGATAATTTATTTTTTATACAATCAAGCAAATACGAATCAAAAATGCAAAGCGAAATCAAAAATATAAACAGCGCTTACATTTTGTTCACAGGAGAAAATTGTTATTTCGGATCATTCAGACAATTCCGACAAGAGAAATTTGGAAACGAAAGATTATACATTAGTTTCCCTGAAAATTCAATTTACATTGGTCAAAAAGCATTTGATAAACTCGGCAATGGATCTGTTCAGAAGGATATAATCTTCAGTTTGGCCATTCCAACTGATATACTCAACGAACAACTCGAGGAAGTTAAAACACATTACTCGATGAAAGAATGGATCATGCCAGGTGGAGGATCAAAGACATTCGAGATCAAAAAGATAACTTGGACATTCTGTTGGTCAATCATGTTGAATCAAATCGCCAAGAAATTCAGATTAGAATCGAAAAAACTTCATTACAACATCACCGATGTCAAGGTAATGATTTGTGATTCATATGAACCAAAAGTTAAATCATACATCCAAACAGTATTGAAACAAGAATTGAAGGATATGAAACTCGAGTTTTACAACACAAGTGATGCAATTCAATTTGGTATCAAGTACAACACATGCCAAGATTCTAAATTCGTCGTTGAAGTCAAACCAACATCAAAGAATGCCAAGAAGAAATCAAATAACGGATCAAACACAACGAATGATAGAAAGTTCTATGAAACACGAGAAAGTTATTTCATCCTCGTCAATACAGACCTCCTTGATACAAATGTCTGTTATTACAAAGTCACAGCAAAGGATAGCAAATCAAGAATTTGGAAGTCAGGAAGAGTTGTCAATCACTGCAATGTTGTAAAAGGTCCAGAGAGTACAACTTTGAATTTCGGAAGTGCTGAATATCAAGGTACTGAATTGGAATTCTATGAACGAAAATTCAACGACGAATTGAAAGAGAAGTTCGAATCAGGTGAAGTTACTTTCGACACTGAACATAGATTCAAATGTTTGTTCCAAGCAAGATCATTTGGTTCATATGATAATCTCGGATTCCCAGTTGATTACAACACAGCTGTTGATATTGATAGAGAAGAGTATGAACGAGAAGTCGATTCAAAATTCGTTAAAGACACCCTTGGAGCAATTGATAAGATCGTTAGACACATTGGAAAAGAAAAGGCAACAGAAATCGAAAATGCCAGAAAAACAGGAAAGCAAGTTATCAGAGATCCAATTCGAATTTACTGCATTCCAATTGGTTGGATCGGACACACATCGATCTTCAGATATAACCAGGATAATGAAGCACACAATGGCCCAATTGCTAAATACTTCTCGAAGTTGAAGAATGAAATGAAAATGAACATTGACTGGACTATCAGATATCACAATGAAGGTGATCATTGGATGGACATGGCAGGTGCTCATGCACTTGCTGCTTCATTCATAGAAGGAAATGAATTCTGTAAACAACAGAACTTCGGAGAATTCAAATATTGTTATCATTCTTTAATTGCTCCATTGATCGAATTGACATTGGCACACGAGGAAAAATGGACAGCTTTGACAAAGATAGTTGGAAAAGATATCAGTATTCTCGCTTGGTACATCGTTAACAGTGGTCTTTATAAACCAACACCACCAACTGAAGTGAGACAAGGATTACGAAGTGCTTTTAAACAATTGGCAATTTATCACGCTTATGAAGAAAATGCAGTTTATCAAGACTGGTTGACTTATAGACGAAAACGACTCGAAATCACCGATGAAATGTTCGAAGAAATCACAGAATCATACAAGGAATACGTGGAAAAGAAACGAAGAGAAGAAGAGGAAGAAGAGGAAGACAATTAAAAATCCAAATGAAAGAAGTGTTATTATAAGAAATCTAAGTTTGAGATTTCTTTTTTCGTTCTGGACATTTTTGGACACGTCATCAGAACTAATATATTTTCTTAAATGAGTAATAACAGCAAACATACTTCTGAAGATATTTCTTCGGCCGCTAATGCCGCGATGACAATGCTCGACAAGATAAATAACGAACGATTCAAACAGTTAAATCAAATCAACAACGAATTCGTTCTTACAACGTTTTATCACGTCGGAGGAAATGTGGCAGATTCCTGTAAGCCAGATACTCGTAATGACATCAAAGTCGTTGATCCCAGATACATATGTGCTGTCAAAGAATCTGACGATGATCCTAAATACAGATACTTCTTGAATTTCGTACTTCAATACAAACTCTGGCAAAGAGTCCCTGTTTACGATTCCAATGCCAAAGACACTTTAACAGGATCAGCTTGTAGTTTCTATCCTGAGTCATTCAATAGCATTTTGACTTGGTTGATCGCAAGTACTGATTTCTCAAACCTCGAAGTCAAATTCAGAGCTTCATCTCATTTAACCAAGTGGTCTAATATAATGGCTTCATTGTATTACTTCGATAAGTTATCTTCCTTCAAGCAATATGCTCAAGATGTTTATGATTTCTCGGAAACTAAAATCAACGCACTCTGCGCTCTTCCACATGAAACTTCTAATTTGGTTATTGATCGAGTTGTTTTCGATTCAGCATCTAAGAAATTGACTCAATTATGTGGAATGTCTAGAACGAATGCCATTAAGTATCACATCGGTTTGTACGTAACTGAAGCAAGTTATTGTACAAGTGCGTTGAAAAATCAATACTTATCCATCAAAGCCGAATATGATAAAGCAGTTGAAGACATCAAAAAAATACTTGCTGGATCTCCAGAACTTACTCTCTGTTGGAACTCAGCTAATGTTGAAGCCTCTACAATCGGATCGATGAACGCGACAAACGGAGGAACAAATATAAATACCACCAACGTAGAACAAGTTGTTAATTGTGCTGGAGAGCAATTGGCAAAGGAGATATCGACGATGGACGACGATCAATTACTTCAATTCTCCAAGGACAATAGAGACTTAATCAACAAATCGAGTTTGTTAATCGACGTCAATAAGAAACTAATCGAAGATGTCAACAAAGACTTGGAAAATACCAAGAAGACTTTGAACATAGTCACGATAGTCGTTGTTATTACATGCGTTATGTTAATCGCACTATTCATTAAATCGTTTATGGATTCTCGAAAACTTCAAAATCCAAATAGACCTCATCCTGCTTATGTTCAAACCGTTTCGAATTAATTCGAGATTATTTTTTTAATCAAAGATCGAAAGGCCACTTAGAATAATAACACTTAGCCTATATACCAAGAAACTACATTAATTCGATGGCGCTTTTTAACCGCCCCGCCATTAATGGCGGGTCTATGTTTATTTTTGTTTTTGACGTTTATTTTTGTTTTTGGCTGTCGAATTTCAAACTCACTGAACAATTTTCCAAACTCACTGAACAATTTTCCAAACTCACTGAACAATTTTCCAAACTCACTGAACAATTTTCCAAACTCACTGAACAATTTTTTAATTGAAACAATAAATGTCAGCAATAGAGAAATTCGTTGAAAATATTCAATCCAAAAGACTCGAAAAAATCATCAATTCGTTGTTAAAGGAGTATCTCAAATGCAAAGATTCAGATTTGAAACGAGCAACAGAGTTAAAACAAGAGATTGTCGAATACTTGAAGATCTGCGATTTACTTCATCAAGGTCACAATGTTAATGGATTTGATAAACTGGATATTCCAAGCGATAGCTTTTATGAATATGCTAAGAATTCGGTCGGTTATGTTCCAAAAGTCGACTTCTCAGATGTTCTTTTCCCAATGGGTTCTGTTACGAAACCGAAGAACAATGACGTCTCGTTTAAAGGACTTATTCATAGACCAAATCCATCAGACTCATCTATTCCAAAGTCTGTGGTGATAATGCCAAAGTTCGACGGAGTTTCAATAGGATTGTTGTTAAAACGAAATCGCAGTTCATTCAACGATTTAGAATTCGTCGTTGATGCTGCTGCGACTAGACAGAAACAAATCGTCTCTATTGAAATGAGAACTCTAATCAAACGAATATACTTTTCATCTACGTTCATGAAGTTCGTTAAGGAATCGAAGAACTCAGTATTCAATGCTTTTGAAGGTGGATTAGGAATTCAAGACATAGAGTCACTTAAACTCAGAGGAGAATTCATCATGAAGTACAAAGATTATCGACCACCAGCACCAACTATATCTGGTTGGTTAAAGCAAGGTCAAAAGGCAATTTTGGAAGAGATTAACTCAGTTAGATTGATTGCTTACGAAGTCGCTGATATCGTATTGACAAACGGAAAACATGTCTCATTAACACAGATTCAAAGTTTGATTCTTCTCAACAACATGTTCATCGAAACTCCAGTTGAGACGCTTACTTTAGGAAGTCCTTTCATCGAAATCTCGAAACCAGAAGCAATTAACTCATTCCAAGAGGATCCATATCCAATTTATGAGAAGTTCGAACAATTCGAAATGCCATTAGACGGACTCGTTTACAGCGATTCGGAATGGATTTATCCTTTGGATTCCGAACGATTTAACAAGGTCGATTACGGAAAGAATGCATTCAAACCTTCCCAAACTTTCTATACGGTTATCACGGGCATTGAGCATTCGATGTCTCCAAGTGGTGAAATTACCTGTTCAGTTCAATATTTGCCAATTATGCACGATGGCAAAAAATACACTCAACAGAAGACTCCTCACCACAAAATCATCGACAATGGTTATGCAGTTGGTTCGATTGTAAGAGTAGTTCTTTCCAACGGAATCTCATTACAACTCGGAGCTATTTGTCATGACCACAAGTATTTGATCGACGAACTCGTTAAATTGGAAGTCTTAGAAAGCGATCACAATCCAAGATTGTCTGAGAACAGACCTCAGAACTTCGAGTTCCTTGGTTTGAATTCCGTGGATATCGTCAATTGGTTGTTAACAAAACCTATATTAGGAGCTCCATTAAGACCAGCTAAGAACTGTGCTCATTGTCAAACTCCTTTGGTCATCGGAAAGAGAATGATCTGTCCAAATCCAGATTGTTCTAAGAAGACTCTTAAGCAGTATTCAGAACTCATCTCAAGAATCAGAAAGATCAAAACAGTTGGACCTTTAACGACTTGGAACAAAGCACATACTGAACTCGGAGTTAAGAGTTCATTAACAGCACCAAGACTTGAAGAACTTAGTAACAAATTCGGAGGCAGTTTATCTCTTGAAGCATTGATCCAAGAGATTCCAAACTTCTTCGATGTGTTCAAAGAATTGACAACCATCAAGAAAGCATGGGTTCTTCAACTCGGAGGAGAGAAAACATTGGAATCGAAGTACAATGAAACAGAACTCAGAGAGATGATTCTTAACTCATTCCTTCTTAAAGGAACTGAATTTGCTAAATTGGTATTTGAATAAGCAACGCTTAATTAAGCAACGTTTAACAACGAATGCTTAGTCGAGAGTTATTTTTTTAACACAACTCGAAAATGATGAATCGACATAGAGAATTTGTTGTATACAACTTGAAGAACTATCCAAATTTAACAGCTTCGGATCAGGAAAAAATACAAAATGCCCTTGACATCGCGATGATCGAATTTGAACTCCGAACAAAACAAAGAATAGGCGGCTCTTGTGATTTGATTCACCTCACAGAAAGAAGTCAAGTTAAGTTACTAGGCGATTATCTTAGAAACGTTCTTGTTCAGTTCGGTTTTACCAAAGTAACTCAAGTCGATCTGTTCAACATCATCTACTCAAGAGTCATTCCCCATTCGGAATTTAAAACACTCGATGTATAATTTTAATTACCTAGTACAGGAAGCGCCAACTATTTTTTTAATCAATCTCAAAATGACACAAGAAGTAGAATACGTCTTGACATTAAACAAATCACTCTTTGAACGAGTTAAACGAATGTTGTTTGAAAAGATTACAAGTCGATCGAAGAACCAATTCGAAATTTCTCTCGGAAAAGCTAAATTTAAAAACTATGCCGTCTATACTTACTCCGTAGGAACAACCGCCGGCACGAAGAAGAAATACAGACGTGTCGAGACTTTCGATTCCGTTTATTACGAAGTCAAAGAGAAAATTTACTCCGAGACGGTTAATTACATAGAAATAGGAGAAAGCAAAGTTCCTATGAAACTCAATTCCTCAATTGAATATTCTATCTCTCAAGAAGAAGTTAAGAACTCGAATTTGAAAGTTCTTTTGAATGCGGAACGTATTCTCAGATTGTCGATTCCAACAGATTTGTTCACGATCGACATATCAATTCGTTACATCTTCGAGAATTCATCAGGAACTTTGAAAGAGAGCGTAATTAAAGAGAACTCAGCTAAGCTCTTGAAATTAGATTTCACCGACTTCAAAGCTTCAACAACCGTTCCAAATTGTACAATGGTCTATGATGTAGAATTCGAATTGAGACCATTCGTTGTTGAGAAGATCGTCGACGAACTCGATCATCAACATGTCTTCTTAAAGAAGATCGAATATCAAATCGCGGAATTGATCACAAACAACAATTATTGGGTTCAAGATATGCTCACTCCTTATATTAGATCTCCTCAAGTAGTTTCTTTATCAAACGACATCATTTCTAGATCCAAGGAAGAAGACTTCGTGTTGTTATTGAAAACAGATGGAGTTAGAAATCTTCTCGTCATCACTGTATTTCAAAACGAATTCAGAAAGTTTCTGAAGTTCTATAGATGGAATTCGATGAATTCGGAACTTATCGACGTCATTGAATTACCAGACGATGATAAGGTTTTCGTTTGTAAAGGCGCTAAAGAAAATTCTAAGACCTCAGGAGGATCTTTAGAATGTGAAGTCGAGGAATTATGTGCTATCTTCGATTGTGAAAGAGTACTCTTGTCTAAATCGAATGCTAAGAGACTTTCTGATGAGAAGAACGTTGTCATTCCTTATGATTATTACTACATCTTCGATGTGTATTACTCTAAATTTAAGGACGGAACCGCAGCCGGTGGTACAGGAGCAGTCGACGTTAGAACACTTCCTTTTGAAAACAGAATGGCCGAAGCAGAAGTCGTCTTCAAAGCAATTAACAAGATTGTAAAATGCGATTCGAAGAAGAAGGGTACGCTTGGAACGACATTGTTTGAGAAAGACAGTGTTCAAGGTTATAAATTACGAATCATTAGTAAAGCATACGAGAAGAAGGTTAGTTTCAAGAAACTCGTCGAAGACATCAAAGAAGAACAAGACACAGTTAAAGATGATTTGGCCGAAATTGAATTCGACGGTTACATTCTTCAACTCAAGTGTCCATATGTTCTCATTCCAAAGAGTAATTACTCGGTGTTCGATTTGAACAAGTCCTATAGTTTCAAAGTCAAACCTCAACGATTCAATACAATCGACTTCAAATTAAAGAACGCCAATTCAAAGACGATGCCAAAGTATCCAAACGGAAGACCCGTCAACAAAGAAGTGATTGATCCAATTTATAAATTATATCTCGTTTGTTCGGGAGTTGAATCATCATTCGCTTTAAGAGAAGCATCTAGATCAAAGTCAATCGAAAGAACAACAGACATATTATTCTTAACTCCTTTCTATAATCAAACATCCGTTTACGACGCTTCTCTTGATGACGAGATCGAGTTCCCAGTTGTCGAAGTAGTCGGAACTTATTCAAATGGTTCAGTTAAAACGAAACGAACGGTTAAGAAAGTTCATCCAAAAGACATTGATTTGAACAACAAAATCGTCGAGATGTATTTCGATCACGACAAGAACATTTGGAAAATTCATCGACTCAGATTCGACAAAGCTTATCCAAATGGATACAGAATTGGACTTTCTAATATGTCAATCCACTTCGATCCACTTCGTTTGGAATCATACTATTCTTCGAAATTGACAAAGTTCTCAGAGGCATTAGTCGAAGATTTCCATAACTGCTCTCACACAGTCAGAGATGTAATTTATAACAAACTCCAAGAACAGATGGTAATTCAGAAATTCGATGATTTCAAACAAATTAACTTCCTCGATATAGCAGGAGGAAGAGGAGGAGATGCTGAATACATCATCAAATTAATGAAAACGATGAAACCAGGAGCAATTCTCAATCTCTTTGGAACAGATATTTCTTCAACTGGTTTGGTCAAATACGTCTTGAAGACTCAGAAATTATCAATTCAATATCAAAGAGAGATCAATTTGAACGTCATAGCAGGAGCTAACGGAACAACAGAGCAAAATGAACAGCTTTATGAAGAAATCGTTTCTAGAGACGAGTTTAGAAAATTCAATGTAATCAATATGAGCTTCGCTATTCATTACATCTCAGATTATCTTCACGAATTTGCAGAATTTTGTAAACGATTAATGGCCGACGACACCATTGTAATGTTGACATTCTATGATTCAGAAGCAGTGTTAGAGAATATCAAGAAATTCAAAGTATTCACCGACATAAAGATCAATCTCGATAAGAACGAAGCATACATGCCTTTGCCAACTATTGATGCTTCTGGTTATCGAGAAGAACCATGTATGTCGAGAAAGCACATTGAAGAATTGAAAAGCGAATTTGAAATTGGATTCAACATCATCGATTTTAATCCATTCTTTAATCAGAAATCAAAAATATCGGATAATCAATTGTACTTCGGTTGTGTAAGAACATTGTTGTTCATCAAGAACGTGTAAATCGACTGAACACAAGTGTGTTATATTTTTGTTTAAAAACAAATTTTGATGTAAATATTTAACCCAAAACCCTTTTTAAAGCTATTACAATTAAAATTAACAAAATTAACAAAATTAACAAAATTAACAAACAAATAATAAATAATCACATCAAAATAAATCACATCAAAATAAAAATAAAAATGTCATTATTAATCAAATCAACAAATATTATTGATTCTACAAACAAGGAGTTCATTACAAAGGAACAAATGGAACAAATGAACACATCACGAACACAATGGACATACAAGGAAGGAGACGTGATGACATTGTATCGACTCAAGAAGATCGAAACATCAGATGGATCAAAGAAGAAGAAGAGATTGATTGGTTATACATTAACAATCACAGAGTTGAAGGGACAAGGAGAAAACAAGACAAACACAGTCACAACAGTCGATATCAGTTTTGAAAAGAACAAGAACGATGATACAGAACTCATGATCGACGGAATTAGATCATTGAAAGAACTCGCTGCAAATGAGAAGATCAAAGGAGAAAGAAGATTCACATTCGGTCAAGTATTCCAACTCGTCAAGCATGGAGTATTCCAAACAGGAAATGATCACACAAGAAAGCACACAACAGATGCAATGCACTTGATCGAATTCACAACATATGAAAATGAAGCACCATTCTGTGAAGTATTGAAGAACGTCATTGAAAATGATATTGTTGGAACAGAAAGATTAACAGATGCCGTATTCTCTCTCGAATACGCAAGAGTCTTCTCAAAGATCGTATCAGTGCTTGCTAAACATTTCAAGATTTTGAACAACAAGGAAGAAGTCAAGAAGGTCGAATTGGAAGATAAGGAAAAGGAAGACGAAATGAATTCATTGTATGAAGACAGAGCCAAAGTACACAAAGCTCTTTTCAGTTTCTTTGAAATCACATGCATCTACACAGACATAGTCAAGGCCGCTGACTATCTCGACAATAGAGCTCCAGAAGATGTCAACTTCCCAGAATTCGTTGTCAGATGTTTCAACATTGAAGAAAGAAACAGAGTTATCGAATTGATCATGTTAGGAGATGAAATCAAGAAGAACGTCAATGAATATAATGTTCTCGAAACACAACGAAAGGAAATCAAGAATGAGATCTTGACAATCACAAGTGAAACATGGAATTATTGCGGAATCTTGTACAGAAATTCAAAATTCCCAATCGATTGTGCACAAATTGAAGAAAAAGCAAAATTGTCATTGGACAAGCTCAGAGAAGAACAAGAATTGATCGAACAAGATTTAAAGAACATGATTTACGTCAAGAATGTTTCACAATTGGAAAAGAATTTAACATTGTTAACAGCACCAGAAGCCAGAATCGTTGTGAAAAAAGGATGGAAAGAAGTGGAAGGAAAGAATGGAAAGAAGAGAACACAATGGGTTGAAGTTACAACATTAGATAAAGTGAAACAAAAGAAAGTCGATTGGTGTTATATTAGAAGAGCAATCAGAGAAAAATTACGTGTACAAGTCGAAGAATTGGAAAAGAGATTGGAAGATCTCCACGACAAGACATATGGTATGATTCAAGAATTCAACAGCAAGACACCATATGAAAAGACAACAGGAATGAAGTCTTTGGAACAATCATGCGGAAAATTGAAGGAAGAAGCAGAAAGATATTTAAGAATTGGAGCCGCTATGAAGGAAAAATTGACAAACAATGCAAAAATCATTTTGGACGTGCTTGAACAATGCTGCAATGATGAAGTCAGAAATGCTTATATGAATGGAACAAACATTAAGCAATTGATGATTCTTTGTGTTATATTAATTGAAAATGACAACATGATCAAGGAAAAGGAAATTGAATTCGGAGTTGTCAAGAAAGAAGTCAAGAAAGAAGTTGTTGAAGAAATCAATAAGGAGGCCAAAAAAGAAGAAAACACAAGAATTGAAAATTTTATTGCAAATGAAATTGATAGAATGGAAATGTCAACAACTGCCACACAATTCAGACAAATTGAAAAAATCACAGAAGAAGTCAAAGTGATCGAGGAAGAAGTCAAACAAATTCCAGAAATCACAGAAGAAATCAAGGTGATTCCAGACACAAAGGAAACAGAAGTCAAACAAATTCCAGAAGTCACAGAAGAAATCAAGGTCATTGACCCATTGATTGAAGAAGATACAAATTCTTCCAAGAAAGGAAAGAGAAGACACAGAGGAATCAAGAAGATCACATCTCATGGAAGAAAATTCAGAAGAGAACAAATTGGTTCTACATTCGAAAATTGGAGAGACTTCAAGGAAAGAACATCAACAAAGAGAATTGAACATGTACAAACAGTTGAACGAAAGCAAACAGTTGAACATGAACAAACAGTAGAAACAACTGATTCAGATGTTATCAAGACTACAGTTACAAGGGACGCAACATGGGCTGACCAAATCGCCGCTGTTGTCTTTGAATTCTAAGCGCCGGGGCATGGCGCTATTCACAGTGTTGTTCCATGTATTTAATAAGGTTAATTAAGTGCATGATGCCATAATACTCAATTCGGGTATCAACGAACATAATACCGAAATTTCACCGACGGTCCCCGCTTCCGGATACGGTGAGAGTATTGTGATGAGGATGGTGTGATTCATATAGATTCATTATGATTCGAAAGAATTATGGTGGTCCATGTGATTCATAAGTGTGGATAAGGTACAGTCGACACTCCTCGGACTAAGTTTTAGTCCGGGGCCTCCGGACCGCATGGGTTATTTTTGTATTTAGACAATTGCGGATCCAACAACGCGGATCCAACAATGCGATCCAACAATGCGATCCAACAACGCGGATCCAACAACGCGGATCCAACAACGCGGATCCAACAATTCCAATTTTTCGACGATAAAGAAAAATTTTCATAAAAGAGCGGAAGACAACCGAAACGCAGTAATGCTAAATTGTCAATGGATAGAAAAATGAGAACTGGTAAGAAGGAAGTGATAGGAAGGTGAGATGACGTAATGTGTCGAAATCCTGTCAATATGTGTCACAAAGTCTGGGCTCTTCAATTCGTTGCAATTCAATGATGAAATGATGAAATGATGAAATGATGAAATCAACAATGCAACCCCAAATGTGTTCGGACGACACTAGTCAACAAAATCGCTTCTGGAAATGTATATCACCAGGGATCATTAGTTTTCGGATGTCAGATTCATAAGCAATGCTTAAAAACGCCACAGGCGAGCGAATCATTCCGTTCTCCTGGGCTATTTTTGTATTTGAACAATTGCGGATCCAACAACGCGGATCCAACAACGCGGATCCAACAACTCCATTTTTCGACGATAAAGAAAAATTTATATTCACCGATGGTACACCCACCCACATGTCGGTCTGTTCGCAGCACTGGTGTGTCGGTTCAGAGATCTTATACATGCTTTAAGCGGCGTACATAAACGATTGCACAGCAATTGTATTTTTGTTCGGGATATTTTTGTATTTGAACAATTGCGGATTTGAACAATTGCGGATTTGAACAATTGCGGATTTGAACAATTGCGGATTTGAACAACGCGGATCCAACAACGCGGATCCAACAACGCGGATCCAACAACGCGGATCCAACAACGCGGATTTAGATGTATCTGAATAAAGCGGATTTAGATGTATTTGAACAACGCAGATCTGAACAATTGCGGATTTCGGTCGATTAAACGAAGTTTTCGAGTTGACAATAATTGAAATTTAATACTAACATTTCCGTTAAAACGTGAACCCGTATCCTAAATCAGGATACGTAGGTTTCATTTCACGTTTTAAGTGCTATTCATATATTTTTTTATCTAACTCTATTTTTGTATATTCCTATTTTTGTTAAAAACGAAAATTTTTAATATGAGCTTTGAGGGCGGCATCTATAATAGATGTCGGGGAATCCGAAGGGATTAAGTCATGCCCTCCATTCTTTAGGTAAACCCTAAACTCCTCAGTATTTTTTTTTGTCAACGCAACCATTCTAAAATTGATTTTTCATTGAAACAGTATTTTATAATTAACAACAAAACAATTAATTTTCATTTTAAAATTATCATAATTCTTAAAAATAATTAAAATAATCATTAAAATAGAAAATAATTTTTTAAAACAACACAAAATAGACGCAATGTCACCAAAATTCAATAAAATTTATTTCAACATTGATGACGGAAAGAGAACAGGAAACTTCTACTCCCACGACGTCGGACAAAGAAAGGGAGCTTTGGGTTATTTCCCAAATGAATTCATTGCCACAGTCAAGAAGAGCAAAGACACGGAAACAATTGAGCTCTTCAGAGTCTTGCCAAACAAGAACAAGGATTCAGTTCAACGAGGTTGTGTAAGGGTTTGTTATTACGCAATTCCAAAAGGCAAGAAAGCAACCGACGTCAAAATCACAATGCGATATGGAACAGATGAAGGAACAACAAAACAAATCGAACTCGACAAAGTGTACAGAGTCAACGAAGCAGAAACGGGAATCGAAGAAGTCGCTGTTGGACAAATCAAGATCGTGAATCAAACAAACTTCAGTCAATTGGGACTCATGATCAAGGACGCCAACGGTTTGAAAATTGTCACAGATTCCGCTTTCTCTTCAGTTGCTGTTGGAGGCAATCTTGCTTATAACAGATGCCTTTTCGGTTACAAAGACGAAAAGGCCAAACACCCAACATTGTACATTGTATACATCTGCAAGGTCGAGAAGATTGTTGATGGAAAGACTGAAATCTTCTATGGAGATCTCTTCAAGGAAGTCGGAGAAATCGCTACAGATTCAATTAGCGTTTGTCTCATGGATGGTGGAAAGATCATTGATCAAGAGCAAATCAATGCTTTCAAGGTCATCGACAGAGGATACAGCAAGCCAAAGACATACAGAAGCGTAACAGAATTCAACGCTCGTTTCAACACAAACAACGGCTTAAAGATCTTTAAGCACGTCTTTGGTAAGCCAGAATATGAGAAAGGCTACAAGTTCAAAGCCGTTCCATATGTCCACCATCTCAATGATTTCGTCGCTCCAGTCGTGAAATACTAAGCCCGAAGCAACAGAGGGTTTAACGAGGGTTTAACAAAGTGTTTATATAATTTAACCGGAGTTCTCATCCCAGGGTGATCCCAGGAAACTCCGAGACAAAAAATCGCATAGTTGGATCGTTGGCGGTTTTTTGGGGGAATAGATGCTAAGTTTTAGCGTCTTGAACTTTTTTTCGAGAGTAACGAATTTGTATCAAAACGACCACCCAACTGATTAATTACGAGTCTTATTTTTGATATTCTGTACTTGATTTTTTTAATTTCAAACTCAAATGGCCGCAATTAACTTCAGAAACAGAGACGGAAAGAAATTCAGCGCTGCTTCCTTGATGAACGGAATTAGTCAAACCTACTTCCTTCATCGAGGATGCGTCTATGCATTGCTCGATATATTCGAGTCATTCGCAGGTGAGGAACATCAATTGTTTCCTCAATCTGCCAAGAAGTGTACCAGTTGGTACATGAGAGTTCCAGATCAAGAACTCAGAGCATTCAATGTATCAAAGTCTGCTTCAAGTGAGTGGACTCTTGTTACAGGAAACAACGCAAACTCCAGAACAACAAAGATGCGAAAAGGAGAATACTACACGGTTAAGAAAGGTCAAATCTCGACTTCAACAATCCCAGAGAACACAACATTCTTCGACGTAACAAACAAACTCGAAGAACGAATCAATTGGGCAAAGACAGCCGAGAAAAGAACAACTCGAGCATTCGAATACGTCGATGAAGTTCCTATTGATCCAAAAGTTGGAGCTGATTTCAAGTTGACAACAAGAGCTTGCCAAGCTTTCGTAGTCAATGGAACATTATTCACGGTTCCACATAGATGGAAGATCGACGAAAACAAAATTCCTCAATTGTACAGAGTTGAATACCACTTCAGCAAAGACGATGGATCAACAGACAAGACAATCATCGAGAAGAAAGAAATCAAGCTCACCTCATTCAAGGAGAACATTGGTAATTTGAAAGCTATTTGGACTTATCGAAGATCGGGAAACGATTTATCCGATTCAATCATCATCGATTCACAAACTCAAGTTATCTTCACGAACGGAAAAGATGGAAACAAAATTCTCGTTAGAGACTGTTAAGAAGTTAAGAACAGTAATTCTTAGAAGTTCAGAATCTGAGGAGAGACGAAGTGTTAAGAATTTTATTTTTGATCAAGGAGAGACGAAGTGATTTTTTATTTGATCACTCAACCAGAACAAATGACAACATCAGTAATCATCAGATTCACAAACGAACACGGAGATGTCTTTGATTTCAGACAATCTGATAAGAAACATCTCTTCTTCTACGACAAGAATACATTGTTCCATGTCATGCAAAACATAGAAACTCGACCAAAGAAGAACAACAAGAAGATGTTCGTTCGATCTGTTATCTTCGGTTCATCAATCGTCGCGAAGTGCATTAGAGAATCGCAATTGACTCCCCTCTCGCAATTGACTCAGAAGTCAAACATCATCTGTCGAGAAGTTCTCAAGAGTGGAAACTTATATACTTACACAGATGGACGAACGTCTTTCAGTTCAAGAATCTTGAAACAAGATGTCGAAGTTGTTGACATGTCGGAAGAATTCCGAGGCAGAGAATTGAAATTCATTGCCTATGATTGCAAAGAACAGAGATATCTTTTCTCGACTGCTCCATTCTGTGAAACTTATTTGAAAGACGGAAGAGTAATTCCATTGTTGTTCGCTTTTAAGGATCAACTCTATGTCCAATTAGGAAACGGAGAAGTCATTCAATTGACCAAATTCGAAAATCCTCCTTCAGTTGTCTTCATCGAAGCTCACTACGGAGATAAGAGATCTTCTAAACCAAAGAAAGAATACATCGGACCAAGTAATCCAGTTGTCCAAGGAGGTCGAATTGAAGTGGAAGATCCAAACACCGTTTCGATTGTTCCATTGGTTAAGAATCACTGTTATCACGGACTCGGTTTAATCGATAATCTCGATCGAGTTCCTTTCCCAGACGTCGCTGATTACGAATTGATAGTTGACATTTGTTAAATCGTCTGCTAATTCAAGAAACGATTGGACGAAGTGTTTTATATTTTTGATCTTCTTCATTGACTTTGTCAACAACGAGTTCGAAGAAGAGGAATTGATAAAGAGAAAGAAGTCGGAATGGTTGATCTCAGAATTGGTTCGTCGATTAAGTTGTTAAGGAATTCTATCTCGGAATAATTCTATGTTTGAACAAGTTCGTCGATGAATTGGATGTCTGAACGACTCGTCAACAACGAGTTTGATAGAGAAGATTAGATTAACGAGTTCGTCAACAACGAGTTCGTCAACAACGAGTTCGTCAACAACGAGTTCGTCAACAACGAGTTCGTCGATCATTCTATCTCAGAACGAGTTCGTTAAAAGAACTTCGAGATTGACGGTGTTCGTTATTTGTTTCGTCGTTAATCACTTGTCGACAATTCGATGTCCGAAGAGTTCTATCTCAGAACGAGTTCGTTGATTATCTTCGTCGATCATTCTATCTCAGAACGAGTTCGGCGATTGAGTTGTTGACGAATTCGATGTCTGGAGAATTTTATGTCGAAACGAGTTCATTGATTGAGTTTGATGGAAAGGATTAGATTAACTAGTTCTTCGATTAAATTAATGTCCGAACAGCTTCGTCGATGATAATTTACTTTAATGAGTTCATTGATAATTTGATGTTCGAACAATTCTATCTCAGAACGAGTTCGGCGATTAATTATTCAAAGATAACCGATGTCTGAACATTTGATGTCTGAACATTTGATGTCTGAACATTTGATGTCTGAACATTTGATGTCTGAAGAAGTTGTCGATCGAGTTTGTTCGAGAAAGAATTTACTTTAACGACTTCGTCGATAATTCTATCTCAGAACGAGTTCGTCGATAATTCGATGTTCGAACACTTCGTTAACAATTCGATGTCTGAATAATTCTATCTCAGAACAACTTCATCTAAACAACTTCGTCGATAATTCTATCTCAGAACAACTTCATCTAAACAACTTCGTCGATAATTTTCGAAACGAAGAATTCGATGTCGCCGTTCTTGTTGTCCCCGTCTTTTTCGAGCTCTTCTCAATTTCCTTTCGACGCACTCTGAACCAGCGCGTTGTCCGATCGCCCTTCGCGTCGTTCGCGTCGCGCGTTCTCGGAAATTTCAAGCTGGTTTCAAGCCGGGTCGAGATTTTATTTTTGTCAGACGTGTTTAATAAGGATGAGTTTAATAAGACGGGTTTAATAAGAGGAGGTCGATAAGACGAATTTGATCAAAAAAACTGATTAAGAGATCTCAGAATTCGTGTTTGTTGTCAAGAATTTTTAATTTTTCAGTTCTTCGAATTTCCTTTTTTAATTTTCCTTAAATTAAGAAACTTTATTCGAAACGCGTTGAGAGGAGTTTTTAGTCAAATTTCAGTTTTTTAACGGTTTTTCATCGAAAACATTTTTGAATAATGTCTTTTGCAAAAGCCCAAACGGTTTGTTTCGCTTCTGACGTCGGGCTCCATCATCGATGCGCCGAGGATTATTTCAAGCTCATCTCGTTCAAGCTTTTCAAAAAGGGCACAAAAGGGACAACCGCTTTTATGCTCCGAAAACGCCTCTGTGACGGGTATTGTATAAATATGTTCCTTCATGATCAATAACTCCAAAAGGTTGTTGTAGTTATTATATCT
>JAEIGA010003712.1_pt1 | contig 23787 bp, 21 predicted proteins | sample 9270691 | NCBI WGS metagenome assembly JAEIGA01 (sample SAMN17057246, study PRJNA624740) | gut metagenome | biome: biome; isolation source: fecal sample | host: Bos grunniens | place: China: Xizang | collected 2019 | reverse complement strand
TCATTGAGGACCTTAGCGATAGGAGCCAAGCAGTTAGTAGTACAAGAAGCGTTAGAAACGAATTGTGTACCCTTTACATAGCTCTTCTCGTTTACACCACAAACGAACATAGGAGTGTCATCCTTAGAAGGAGCTGACATAACAACATATTTAGCTCCTGCTTCGAGGTGAGCTTGTGCTTTGTCTTTTGAGAGGAACAAACCTGTAGATTCAACTACATACTCAGCACCTACCTCATCCCATTTCAAGTCAGCTGGGTTGCGCTCTGCAGTTACGCGGATTACTTTACCATTAACGATGAGTTTGCTATTCTCTACATCTGCCTCGATTGTACCATCAAAGATACCGTGCATTGTATCATACTTGAGCATGTAAGCCAAGTAATCAACTGGGCAAAGATCGTTAATACCTACGATCTCAATGTCTGTACGAGTCTGCGCTGCGCGGAAAACGAAGCGACCGATACGGCCGAAGCCGTTAATACCTACTTTTGTCATAATAGTGTTTTTATTTAAGTGTTAATTAATTAAGTGTTTCTTCTATTTCTAAAACCGGGCACAAAATTAGTGTTTTTTCAGCACATACGAAAATAATTCGTTAAAAAACTGCAAATTGTTAATCATATTTATCAAAAAACATGTATTTTTGCCTTCTTTGACTCCTATTTTCGTCCAAAATCAGCTGGTATCTCTCCCCATCGCTTGGTATCCCATTTATATATCGGCGTGGTATATGTATTATCATGCAACCACTGCTCTGCCTTGCGCACCATAAGAAAAAGGTCTTGATTGGTGTTGTTCCATTCTATATTTGTATTCACTCTCCCTTTCTTCAGCCAAGCGAGTGCCGTTCTACTATCTGTGTATAATGCCCACGGCAAGTTATGTTGCTTAAGGTAAGCCAAACCTAAGACAAGAGCCAAAAACTCTCCTATATTGTTCGTTCCCTCTAAAAAAGGTCCTCGATGAAACACCTCATTTCCTGTATCAGCTATCACGGCTCTAAACTCCATTACGCCTGGATTGCCGCTACATGCAGCATCCACAGCCAATGCTGGGAGTATTGGAGCTGACATACCTTCCGTCAAAAGCGATGTAGGTTTCATACTAGATAAAGATTGTTTGCAACCTGCAGGCTTACGCTGCACATATATTTCCGGTGCAGACACAAAAGCTTTCTCCGCTTCTTCCTTGGTAGCAAAGCCTTTATAAATTGCTCCTTTCTGCCCTTTAACTTGCGCCTCGCAAGTATCCCAATCGGTATAGACACCAGGTTGGAGTCCCTGCCAAACGACATAATATGCACATTTCTTCTTTGCCATTCTTAAACGCAAGCGGGTAAAATTAAGTTTACTATAGTAGTCCCTTTGGGAATCGAACCCAAATCTGAGCTTTAGGAGAGCCCTGTTCTATCCATTGAACTAAGAGACCAGTATTTTATCATTATCTACAACACGAAGGAAACTCACCGTAGAGTTCAAAAGTATAATTAAGAAAATCATTGACTGGCTTGGCCGCTACTGCCATATCTACCAGCGTATCCATCAACTCGGGTGAAGTCATTTCCTCATCCTTTATCCTATGCGAAAAAGTATATGCTTTGCGTTTGAGCCAATTTGCATACCGACTATCTTGTTCAAAGCCCGAAGGCACTCGCTTGAGCATATACTCTGCATCAAAATCTCCAAAGTAGCGTTTCCATGCCGGATGGGACATTATCTGCTCTAATTCGTCGCCATTGACCTCTATCTCCTTCCTCAGAGCTTTGAGCAATTCAGGTACTGGATCCCATATACCACCGCCGAACATACATTGACCGGGCTGCACATGTACATAATAGCCTCCTCTCATAGATTTTTTGCCATATGTTTTAATCTGCCCCGGCACTCCAGATGCCACAAAGACACCAAACCACTCCTTGTATGGTTTCTTATTATGTGAGCAACGCACATCGCGGTAGATACGCCATATGCAATCTTTAGGTTGCAAGACCGCGAGAGAGGGATCCAAATCCGACAATCTGCTTATCAGTTCAGCAGAAAAAGACACAAAATGTCTGTTGCACTCTTGGTACCACTCTTTATTGGCAGTGAACCACTCACGGTTATTATTCTCCGCCAAAGCCGACAGGAAATGCAAAGACTCAGTCATTCTGTTGTTCTTTCAACAAAGTGATACATTTCTCCAAAGACTCCAACCAATGAGGGATGGATACGCCAAAGGTCTTTTTGTATTTCGACTTATCCAAAACACTGTAGTGTGGGCGTGGTGTCTTATAAGCATATTCTTCCGATAAAATCGGCACAATTCGACAATCTATGCCACCATAAAGATGATGAATAGCGAGCGTGAAGTCATACCATGAGCATACACCCTCGTTCGAAAAATGAAAGACGCCCGATCTCCATACGGGAGACTGGATAATAGTGAAGATTGCTTGTGCCAAATCCGCTGCATATGTAGGCGTTCCCACTTGATCAAAGACTACTCTAAGCTCCTGACGCTCTTGTCCTAAGCGAATCATCGTCTTCACAAAATTATTACCATAAGCAGAATAGAGCCAAGCTGTACGGATAATTACCGCCTCCGGACAGACAGCCAACAAGCGTTTTTCTCCCTCATACTTTGTATATCCATAGACAGTGCGCGGCGCCACTTGGTCCGTCTCACGGCAAGGTCTATGCTCCTCACCAGAAAAAACATAGTCCGTACTGACATGTACCACATGTACCCCTTGGCTACCAAGTACAGAGAGTGCTTCTGCATTAATTTTCAACGCATTAGATTCGTCTTCCTCTGCTTTATCCACATTTGTATATGCTGCACAGTTGACAATCAAGTCAATCGCATTCGCCGTCACATAATCAGCAACCATAGCACGCTGCGTAATATCCAAATCTTCTACATCCGTAAAAAAATAAGTGTGCTGCGGATAAGACTGGCTGAGCACACGCATTTCGTTACCCAACTGTCCGTTGCTACCTGTTACAAGTATATTCATAAATCTAAACTATAGTCTATAATCACCTTATCAAAACGGATTATCCAAGTTTCTAAGTAAAGGATGTTGGGTATCCTTTTCGCTTATAATGCGCAACTCCTCTGGTATTTGCCAATTAATAGCCAAATCAGGATCATGCAACAGAATACCTCCATCCGCCTCAGGATGATACAAGTTGTCACATTTATATGTAAAAATAGCTTGCTCGCTTAATACAGAGAAACCGTGTGCAAACCCACGTGGAATAAAAAACTGACGCTTATTTTCCTCGCTCAACTCCACTCCATACCATTTGCCATAAGTAGGACTATCCTTACGTAAATCAACCGCTACATCCAATACACGACCTACTGTACAACACACCAACTTAGCTTGACTATAAGGTGGACGCTGAAAATGCAAACCGCGTACCACACCATAGGACGAACATGACTGATTATCCTGCACAAAGACTGCGTCTATACCTACTTCATGGTAACGCTGCTCATTATAAGTTTCCACAAAATAACCGCGAGCATCTTTAAAGACGCGCGGTTCTATAACCAACAATCCCTCTATCGGAGTTTTAATTACATTCATAATCCACTACTACTATTCAAAATCGGCTGCAAAGGTAGCACTTTTTTTGCATATACGCAAGGAAAAACCGCACGAGTGCGTTTTTTTGGTTTTATTGTGTTGTTTTTACTGTGCACTATGCTTTAATATTTGAGGAATTGCGCAATCTCATCATATGTAAATCCTCGCTGGAGCAAGAAACGACAAAGTTGCTCCTTAGTAACAGGTTGTCGTTGCTGCGCCACCCTCCGAAGGACAGACAAATAACGCGTTTGATTTATCTCTTTTAGTACTGCACTAATAATACTCTCCGGTATTTGCAAAGCCGACAATCCTGCGCGGATTTTCATTCTACCCCAATGCTGAATCTCCAATTTATCATGCACATACGCACGGCAAAAACGCTCGTCATTCAGAAAAGTATTTGCATACAAAGTTTCTACAATCTCATCGTTGATTTCATCTGGTGCTCCCCATTCATACAATTTTCTTCTAACCTCTGCTGCACAGTGTTCCGCACGAGCACAATACGCTTCGGCTTTATTCAGATAATCTTGCTTGGATAATTCTCGGTTTGCCATACATATCGTTTGTTAATTGCACATCTCTATATCCTTTTTTTATCAACATTTCTTGGATCTGCTGAGCAAAACGCTCATTGATCTCAAAAAAAAGATACTTCCCCCATCTTAAATCCGCTATCCTACGATAGAAAAGTAGTGGATCTTTATCGGGTACAAAAAGTGCAGTACCCGGTTCATATTCCAACACATTAGCACGCATATCCTTCTTCTCACTTTCGCAGATATAAGGAGGATTAGAAATCACTATATCATATTGGCATTTTTGCTCGTTGAAATCGGATAAAATATCCATTTTTTTAAAGTTCACCTCAACCCCGTTTCTCTCTGCATTCTTCTTCGCTACGACAAGTGCTTTTTCGGACACATCCACACCTGTCACTTGCCCAAATGGGAAGGCTTTTTTAAGTGCGATTGCAATGCAGCCCGAACCTGTACCCACATCGAGTATTTTTAGAGGTTCTTTGCTATTCCTAAAACGAGCTATCCGCTCTACCAATTCGGCTGTTTCCGGACGTGGAATGAGTGTATCGGGTGTAACAATCAAGTCTAATCCATTCCACACGGAATGCCCAAAAATATACTGAATTGGCTCAAAACGACGCAAACGATCAACTATTGCTTGCACATTTGGAATATTTTTTGTACCTTTGCGGCCTAAAAGGATTTCGTTACGTGAGAGTCCCATGCTTTCCTCCACCACCCACCATGCCAAGGCTCGTGCCTCGTCTTCGGGATAGAGATCCTGCAACTGATAGGTAATATGACTAATTAACTCCTTCACATGAATACTATTTGGGGTGCAAAAGTACTATTTTTTTTTGAATTGTGCAAATTTCTACTATGAACTACGAAAAATATATACTCCGTTGCCTTGAATTAGCTCGTTTGAGCGAATATTATGTAGCCCCTAATCCCATGGTGGGTGCTGTTTTGGTCCGTGACAGCGACGAGTGCGTTCTCTCCGAAGGGTGGCACGAACAGTATGGTGCGGCGCACGCAGAAGTCAATTGTCTGCGCGCTGCAGAAAGACTGAGCGATACTATTGATTACTCCCAGTGCACGCTTTTCGTCAATCTTGAGCCTTGCAGCCACTACGGAAAGACACCTCCTTGCGCAGAGTTAATCATCCAGAAAGGTATTGGACGAGTAGTGGTGGGTATGTTAGACCCCAATCCAATAGTAGCTGGTCAAGGTATTCGAATGCTTCAAGAAGCAGGAATTGAGGTAGTCATTGGTGTACATGAGAAAGAATGCCGTGAACTGAATAAACGCTTTGTCTGTTTACATGAAAAGAAGCGACCTTATGTCATTTTAAAATGGGCACAAACAGCAGACGGTTTTATAGATACGCATAGAAAAATAGGTGAAGGCACTAAGAACAACGCACATCTAAACGGTGCATTATCTATCTCCACTCCAGAAACAAAAAAGATTGTCCATCGCATGCGCGCGGAGAACATGGCTATCATGGTGGGCACACGCACCGTGTTATTAGATAATCCTCGCCTGCTGAACACCCACTGGGAAGGTCGACACCCTGTACGCATTACTCTAGATAGGCACAATATTCTGCCTACAGACAGCCGCATTTTCTCCGATGAATCTAAGACAATCGTTTATCGTGATCGGACTGACTGGCCTTTTATTCTAGAAGATTTAAGCAAATATAACATCCATTCCGTGCTGGTAGAAGGAGGGAGCCTTTTGCACGAGCATATTCTGCAAACAGAGCTATGGGACGAGATACATATTGAAATAGCCCCCGAGATAGTTATAGGAGACGGGGTGACAGCTCCGAGAATTACACTACCGAATATTTACGAAATGGTTGACGGACACCGATTGTACACGATTAAGTGAAAATATTTGCAGATATCAAATATTTGTTGTACCTTTGTGGCACTTTTTTACATAGGCAAATTATGATGAGAAACTATTACCTATCTTTGTTAGTACCCGCAGTTATTGTACTAAGTGGCTGCAACGCTATAAACCGAAAATACCAGCAAGGTTCCGCCGTTGAAGTGAATGGTAAACATCTATACTACTCCACCCTTGATTCCCTTACTTTGGGTTTCAGTGGCGAAGATAGTATCCGTATTGCCAAACAATTCATCAGTCAATGGGCCAAAGATATTCTTATGTATGACAAGGCCAAAGCCCGCACTACCGCTAATATTGAGCGATTAGTAGAGGATTATCGTCGCGCGCTTTATGTACACGCATACGAGGAATATCTTGTGGAACGATATATGCCCAAGGTTATTCTTGATTCCACTATTACTCATATATACGAACAATCCAATCAGTTTCTTTTAGATGAGAGTATTATCAAAGGCTTACTATTGGTTTATCCTAATGATGCACCTAAGACTCAACAGCTCAAGCAATGGACAAGCCGCATCGGTAACGGAGAGGCTATCACCGCCGAGGAGATGGATCAAATAGAAAAATATGCTTATCAGAACGCAAGCGGCTATGAACTTTTCACTGATAGATGGCTAACAACCTCCGACATTCTCAAGTATATTCCTATCGAGCGCGCAGATTTAGAAAAAGCTATCAGCAAACACAATCAAATAGAACTATCAGACTCCACTAAGACCTACCTGCTTCAACTGAATGCGAAATATTTGAAAGGCGAAAAGATGCCTCTCGAATATGCCGAGCCGGAAATAAAGAAACTTATTCTCAACCAAAGACAATACGAGTTCTTACAAAAAGAGCGCGAGCGAATATATAACGATGCTATCCAACAACAAAAAATCATCTTCTATGACAAATAAGTTAAGCAATATGAGCAACTCATACAAAACATTCATTCTTTTTGTTCTCATTTATCTCACCCTTCCCTTAGCAGCCCAGCGCAAAGGAGTAATAGACGAAGTCATCTGGGTAGTAGGAGACGAGGCTATTCTACTCAGCGAAGTAGAGGAGGAGCGTCTCCGCGCGCAATACGAGGGACAATCAATTAAAGGTGACCCTTATTGCATCATCCCCGAGCAATTAGCTATTCAAAAACTTTTCCTACACCAAGCAGAATTAGACTCCATTGAGGCCAATGAGTCCAGTGTAAGCCATCAAGTGGACATGCGTATGAACTACTATATCAACCAGATAGGTTCAAAAGAGAAAATGGAGGAATATTTCCGCAAAACCAGCAGTGAGATACGCGAAGAGATGATGACAGCCGTGCGTAATCAAATGATTATCCAACAGATGCAGCAAAAACTGACGGAGAATATCAAACCTACTCCAGCCGAGATTCGTCGCTATTACTCTACTCTCCCTCTTGACTCCATTCCTATGATGCCGGCACAAGTGGAAGTACAGATCCTCAGTTTCGAACCTACCGTACCTATTGAAGAGACAGAACGTATCAAGCAGCGTTTACGTGAGTTCTCCGAACGAATCCAGTCTGGGACTGCCGATTTCAGTATGTTAGCACGTCTCTATTCTGAGGACACAGAGAGTGCTAAACGAGGAGGAGAATTAGGCTTTGTCGGCAAAGGTCAGTTAGTCGCCGAGTTTGCCGATGTTGCTTTTAACCTAAACGACCCCAAGCGCGTATCTCGTATAGTCCACACCGAGTACGGATACCATATTATACAGCTTATTGAGAAGAAAGGTGAGCGTATCAACTGCCGTCATATTCTCCTTCGTCCACGCATCAGCACAACTGACAAGATTAACGCTATTGAACGATTAGATAGTATTCAAAAAGTGATCGCAAAAGGCGACATGCTATTTGAGCATGCTGTTATTCAGTTCTCCGAAGACAAGAACACTATCATGAATGCTGGACTCATGATTAACCCCAACACTGGTGGAAGTCGCTTTGAGTATCAGGAATTGGCACCCGAAATAGCTAAGCAAATATACAACATGAAAGAAGGTGATGTATCCGCTCCTTTCGTAATGATGGACCCTCAAAAGAACAGAGAAGTGTGCGCCATTGTAAAATTAAAAAAGAAAACAGAAATACACCGTGCAAACTTGACTGATGATTTTCAGACAATTAAATCAATGTTAGAGCAAAAACTTAGTCAAGATTTCATACACAATTGGATTATCAACAAACAGAAAAATACATACATACAAATCTCTCCCGAATGGCAAGGATGTGAATTTGAATATTCCGGCTGGATACACTAACAGACCACATGACAGGGCGTACAATTTATATAAATGTCTGGACTTTGGTTCTATCTCTCTTTACTCTTGCAGCAGAGGGACAGACGATGGTATATTTAGAGCGTTCGGAGAGCCTCAGTTTTGATCAAGAGCGCATTCCAGACGCACAGATACTGCGTGGGAATGTGGTTTTCCGTCACGATAATGCTCTCATGTATTGCGATAGTGCATATTTCTATGAATATACAAATTCTTTAGATGCTTTCGGGCATGTGCGTTTTGTACAAGGAGACACCTTGCGCGGTTACGGAGATAAGTTATTCTACGATGGCAATACTAAGTTAGCTCGCATGCGCAGAAATGTTCGATTAGTGCATGGAAGAGAAAACGAGAATCCCACTATCTTAACCACCGACAGTCTCAACTATAATAGACAATCAAACATCGCCTATTATTATACAGGTGGTACCATTCAAGACACGCTCAACACACTCACCTCCATTAGAGGAACCTATTCAGCTAATACCAAACAAGCCGTATTCAGTAAGCAAGTAGTACTCGTTAACAAGAAGTTTACCTTAAAGAGCGACACCTTGCTATACAACACTAAAAACAAGATTACCGATATTGTCAGCCCTACTGAGATTGTTTACGAAAAGGAAACCAACATTCACACTTCGCGAGGTTGGTATAACACAAACAATGAGCAGTCTATGCTTTTAGACCGGTCTATTATCAAACACACAGACGGACAGACTATAACTGGTGATACTATCTATTATGACAAACGCATAGGATTCGGGCAAATATTCGGACAAATGGAAATGTGCGATTCCACTCAACATGCTACCCTCTACGGCAACTATGGAGAAATATGGGAGACAGATAGTCGCGGATATGCCACCGATAGTGCTCTCATGATTGATTGGTCGGACTCTGCACACATAGCGTATATCCATGCTGACACACTCTTTACTGAGGAGTTACATTATTTAGATAGCGTGCGCATGGCAGACAGCACACAAATAGACAGCACTTATAGGCGCGTAAGAGCGCATCACGGGGTACGCGTGTACAGGAATGATATGCAAATGGTTTGCGATTCTTTGGTTTATCTTGGTAATGATTCAACTATTCATCTCTATACAAATCCTATTTGCTGGAGTGAGAACCAACAAATATCAGCAGATAGCATTGTGGTTTATATTGTAAACGGTACGGTGAATCATGCGATCGGGACCGGCAACGCTTTATGCGTAATGGAAGACTCTATTGACTATTATAATCAAATGAGTGGCAAAGAGATTACTGCTTACCTACACGAAGGAGAAGTCTATATGGTAGATATGAGTGGCAATGCTCTCACCATCTATTTTCCAAAAGAAGAAGACGGTGAGTATATAGGCATGAATACTACTGAAAGCAGTTATATCCGTGTCTTCATAACCGAGCAAGAGATAGAACGCATTCGTTTCACAAAAGAGACAACAGGAATTCTTTATCCTATGGATCAGATACCTGATGCCGGTAATCGTTTATCACAATTCTTCTGGGCATACCCAGTGCGTCCTATAAATGCAGAAGATGTCTTCCGCCGTGTCCAGTGGAACAAAACGACACAAGAAACCACTATAGAAACAAATTGATAAACATATGAAGAAATTATTCTTAACACTTTTAATTACTTGCTGCATAGTCAGTGTTTTCGCAGCAGACAAACCGAATCAAGGAGTAGGTATTCAAATAGGTTGGGCGCAACCCATCCTTCGCCTTAACACCCCTAATCCTAACATTCCCAAAGACTCATTAGTCAACACAACTAAACTGAATGGTTTGAAAGTTGGAGTAGTATATGATGCTAGTTATATAGCCGGTTTCGGTAGTTCTATGGGTATTAACTACACTTTTGCTGCCAGTAGTTCTCCTTGGAAACAAGATGGAGAATACCTGTATCCACGCAGCCGTACCACTACTATATACAATGAGGTAGAAGTATTTGTGGACTGGCAATATAAATTTGAATTAGCCAAAGAGACTTATATCATACTCTATACGGGTCCATCCATTCAGTGCGGACTTGGTTTCACAGAGCGTACGACCACAGAAACGCAATCTTTCTCCGACGGTAACATTACTTCCACTTCTAACGATGACAACCGCTACAACGGGCACGGAAATGAATGTATCAAGCGTCTCAATGTAACCTGGGGTGTAGGAGCCGGATTTCAGTATAAGCAGTATTTCCTACGCGGAGGATATGATTTCGGTATTCTCAATCCTTATAAGAATACGCAGTTTATTGACCAAACTGGTAATGTATATGATCGCTACACTCGCGGACGATTTGACCAATGGTCAATCAAAGTGGGAATGTATTTATGGTACGAGAAATAGAATAAACACTATACATTAAACACTAAACACTAAACTATTGTATTTATGATTTCCAAAGAAACGATTGACCGTATTTATAATGCGGCAAAAATAGAAGAAGTAGTTGGCGATTATGTATCATTACACAAACGCGGTGCTAACTTGATTGGTCTCTGTCCTTTCCACAACGAGAAGACAGGCTCTTTTACTGTCAGTCCGAGCAAAGGTATCTACAAATGTTTCGGTTGCGGAGCTAGCGGACATGCAGTGGGCTTTATCATGGAGATAGAGCAATGCAGTTATGTTGATGCCCTCAAACAGTTAGGTAAAAAATATCACATTGAGGTAGAAGAGCGCATATTGACAGCTGAGGAGCAGCAGCGACAGGACAATCGTGAGTCTATGTTTATAGTTAATGAGTTTACCCACAAATGGTTTCAAGAACAATTATGGGACACTCAAGAAGGACAAGCTATCGGTCTTAGTTATTTCCGCGAGCGAGGACTACGCGACGACATAATTCGCAAATACCAACTCGGGTACTCTCCCGAGCGAGGTAACCCACTTGCCAAAGCACTTCAAGAGAAAGGGTTCAGTGAGGAATTTATTGTTAATAATGTAGATACGAAGATAGGTGTGGGTGTAGTAGGCAAGAGTGAGGACGGCAGGCTCTATGACCGTTTCCGTGACCGTGTTATCTTCCCTATCTTTACGGTAAGCGGCAAGCCCGTAGCCTTCGCAGGGCGTATCCTCAAGCACAAAGACAATGTAGGCAAGTATGTAAACTCACCGGACTCTATTATTTACTCTAAAACAAATGAGTTGTATGGTCTCTACCAAGCCAAGCAAGCCATTGCTCGTACAGACATGTGTTATTTGGTAGAAGGACAGATGGATGTTATTTCCATGCATCAGACGGGTATTGAGAATGTGGTGGCCAGTGGCGGAACGGCGCTCACTAAGCCTCAAATACGGCTTATCAAACGCTTTACCAGCAATATCACCGTGCTATACGATGGTGACGCAGCAGGTATCCACGCCGCCCTACGAGGCATCAACATGTTTCTCGAAGAGGGTTTTAATGTCAAGGTTGTTCTATTGCCGGACGGAGAGGATCCTGATAGTTTTGCACAGAGCCACGATGCCAGTGAGTTCATTCAATATATAGCGGATCACCAAACGGATTTTATTCAGTTCAAGACGGCGCTACTGAATAAAGAAGCTTCTAACGACCCGCACAAACGCTCCATGCTTATCAAAGATTTAACAGCCTCTATTGCTATCATCCCTGATATGATTACACGACAAGTGTATATCAAAGATTGCGCAGAGCGATTGCATATCAGCGAAAAGATTCTCACAATAGATGTTATCAATATTAGAAAAAAAAATGCTGAGAACATAAAGGACAGAAACAGCTCAACTATTACTCCCGACTCACCTACAGAACGGTCAGAGAGTTCCATAATAGAAAACCCACAAACGGATAATATACCGGAAATCAACAATATTAGTAAATCTTCTAATGACCCACTAGAGCAGAACTATTATAATCTCATGCAACTCATTGTGCGCTACGGAGAGAGTCCTGTTGAGATGGGGAACACCGAATATCCTATTGGTACAATAATTATCAACACATTAAAAAACGATGGTATTGCTCCTACCAAACCAATCTACCAAAAGATAATAGATGAGTTCTCTGCGCATTATAAAGACGAAGGTTTTAAAGCGGAGACATTCTTTAAGTTTCATAAGGATGTAGAAATCAGTTCAGCGGCAGTCAATATGATTGTAGATCCTTACCAACTGTGTTCTCTCTATACCCACCAAGCAGAAGGGGCCAATAATCCGATAGCAGAAAAAAAACATATAGGTGTAATAGTTGCACAATACTTATACGAGATTAAGTTGACTATTGTTAATATGCAGATTGAGCAAGTTAGCACCCAACTCAAGGAAGCTCAGGCAGCCAATGATTGGGAGAGACAACGCACACTACTCGCCTATCAGCCCAAATTGATGGAGGTTAAGAGAGAAATCTGCAAACGATTGGGCAACCGCATTATTACAACATAAGGAATATTTTACCATATGCTTTTTCACGAAATAGTTTACGGACCTATACATAGCCGACGATTAGGCACCAGCCTTGGCATGGAGATTATGCCCCTTGAGCACAAATTATGCACCTTCGACTGCGTATATTGTGAGTGCGGATGGAATCAGCCTATTGTCCATCCCATTTTGCCTACACGCGATGAGATAAAAACTGCTTTAGAATCGAAACTATCTGCAATGGCAGTGAAAGGCGATGCACTTGATGTAATCACTTTTTCTGGTAATGGTGAGCCGACTCTACACCCCGATTTTCTGCCTATTATCCAAGATACTTGCGCATTGCGCGACCGCTATTATCCACAAGCGAAAGTCAGTGTATTGAGCAATTCCACACAGTTAGGCAGGGCTGAAATTACAGAAGCACTTCGCTTGTGCGATAATCGCGTTCTCAAACTCGATGCCGGCACTAACACTATGCTCAAACGCATTGATAAACCTGTCAATAAGCAACTTACGATTGACACTATTGTTGAGTGGTTAGCACAATGGAAGGGCGACTTTACACTGCAGACTTGTTTTCTGCGCGGCGAACATGGTGGTCAAGTAATTGACAATACTACTTCCGAGGAATTGGAAGCATGGTATGCTATTGTTAGACAATTACGACCTAAACAGATTATGATCTATGTTATTGATCGTCAGACGCCAGAGGAAAGATTAGAGAAGATTTCGCGCGAGCGCATGGAGCAGATAGCGGCACCATTGATTGCTGAGGGTTTTGATGTTCTTATATCCGCCTAATTAGCACCGCCATGAAAATTCTCGTTGCACCTCTCAACTGGGGCTTAGGACACGCCTCACGCTGTGTGCCTCTCATCAGTCAATGGTTAGAGGAGGGACACGAAGTTGTCTTAGGTGGAGACGGAGAAAGTTTGACTCTACTGCGGAAGCATTTTCCTCAATTACGCTATATTCCACTTGCTCCTCTTCGTCTGCGTTACAGCAAGGGTAAGCAACAAGTATGGGCGATACTCAAGCATATGCCCTGTCTTCTTCTTTGGGCATTTAAGGACCATTTACTTCTTCGTGCGGTGCTCCGTACTGAGTTTTTTGACTGCGTAGTGAGCGATAATCGTTTTGGATTGTATAATAAGATTACGGAGTGTATTTATATCACTCACCAACTGCATATCTTCCTCCCCAAAGGTTGGCGTTGGGCTGAGCATATTGTCTCTCTCCTACACGCACGCATATACGCGCGTTATAATAAGGTGTGGGTGCCGGATTATGCTGAAAGGGTTCACAGCCTTGCTGGTGAGCTCACTCACACAGATAACAATGCCACTACTCCCGCTATTGAGTTTATCGGTCCACTAAGCCGGTTTAGTTCGGACTATATACAGAAGCATAGCCAAGTAGTTCAACCCGATAATACTTACACTATTGTAGCCGTTCTGAGTGGATTAGAGCCCCAACGCACACTTTTAGAGCGAGAATTGATGAACCGTTATCAAGGGGGCGAAGAGCGCGTACTCATCGTACAGGGATTAGTGAACCGCCCTAATACGCGCATTAAGCATGCGAATATAACTACTGTCCCTCACATGTCAGACCGCGATTTAGCCTCAGCCTTGAGAGGAGCCAAACTTATTATTGCGCGGTCCGGTTACTCTACTATCATGGATCTCCATGCACTCGGTTTGTTAAAGACCAAGGGTCAAGCAATCAAGACTAGCATAGAACTCATACCTACTCCCGGGCAGCCCGAACAGGAATATTTGGCTCAATTCCACACTTTTTCACACAAAATAACACTCAAGAGTTAAAAAAATGCAAAAATATTTGCGTATGTCAAAAAAAAGCAGTACTTTTGCACCCGCTTTTCGTCGGATAGCATAGTAATGCTTTTTTGATGGAAGTATGATTTCCTAATTTACATGGAAATTATTTGGTGCCATCGTATATCGGTTAGTACTCAAGATTTTCATTCTTGCAAGGGGGGTTCGACTCCCCCTGGCACTACCAAAAAGACCTTCCCTAAAGTCAACATTCCAAGGCTAATCCTCTCAAGGCTGAGGAATATTACTAAAACCCGCTGTATAAAAGGCTTTAAGCCTAAGACAGCCACAAAAACAAACAATTAAGATGGCAAACCATAAATCATCTTTGAAGCGTATCCGCCAAACAGCAGCACGCAAAGCACACAATCACTACTATGCAAAAACCGCACGTAATGCTGTGCGCGACTTGCGTAAGACCACAGACAAGGTAGCAGCTGAGGCAGCTCTTCCAAAAGTAAGTTCTATGTTGGATAAATTGGCTAAGCGCAACATTATTCACGCTAATAAGGCAGCTAATCTCAAGTCTAAATTGGCTCGCTTTGTGAATAAAATGGCGTAACGCCACGGCATTTAATACGCAAAGGTCAAAAGAAGAACCGCAATAGTGGTTCTTCTTTTTTTTAGTTGTAATGGGTAAGATGAGTCTTATTCTATAGAAATTATTAGAATTATTGTTATTTTTTTGGTATAATCAAAAAAAAGTGCTACCTTTGCGGCATTATTTAATACTTTTATTAAGATGAAAGAGAATAATATTCCTATTGTTGACTGTCCGTATGGTGACTATATGATTGGTGATGCCAGTGGTAAGTTGATGAACGAGTATGGTCGTTATCCGTGTAAGATTAAGTGCGGTGTGTACGCATTATTGGTTCGCGGCACTGCGCATGCTACGATTAATGTAAATGAATACACTTTCAAGCAGAATGATGTTTTGTTGTTAGAGCCCGGCAGTTTTCTACTCATTCATGAGTTTTCAGAGGATGCTTTAGTATACTGGATTGTTTTTGGCAGCAAGTTTTTGGAGAAACACACTTTTAACAATCGGATGTCTCTCACTTCGCTTCAATTGCATTCGCCTATTATCAGTGTAAGTGAGAATTATGCTAAAGTGCTCTGCTCTATGTACGATACCATTGTATTGGCGCTCAATGCCGAGCCTACGATGTTAGATAGCGAGAAAATGGTACATATTTTCAATCTGCTCCAGACGAGTTATACCAACTATGCAAAAAAGCAAGACGCTTACTTACTCAAGCCTCTTGACCGCAAGACGGAGATTTATCAAGATTATTGCCAGTTGGTACTGGCTCATTACCAAGAATGGCATCATGTTAATCAATACGCCGAGGCTATGCGGCTTACTCTGCCACACCTATGCTCTACCATCAAATCGGTGAGCAAGCGCACAGCGGGAGAAATTATTATTGAGGCTATACTCAATGACGCCAAATCTCAGCTCAAGATTACCAACCTGCAGATTAAGGAGATTGCTCACAACTTAGGTTTTGAGAATGTAGCGTTCTTCAACCGCTTCTTCAAATCTCATGTAGGAGTCACGCCTAAAGTATTCCGCAGCAATTAGATAGTACGAACAACAAAGGACGCGAAAAAGCGTCCTTTATTATTATCTACTTTTGTACATCTCTTCATAGTATTTCTCATATTCACCTGAGGTAATACTATCGAGCCATTCTTGATTTTCCAAGTACCATTGCACTGTTTTTTCTATACCTTCTTCAAACTGCAGGCTTGGTTCCCATCCTAATTCTCGTTGCAGTTTGGTAGAGTCGATGGCGTAACGCATATCGTGTCCTGCGCGGTCTGTCACATATGTAATGAGGTCCAAGTCGGCACCTTCCGGGCGACCAAGCAGACGGTCCACGGTAGCAATAATAGTCTTGATAATGTCTATATTCTTCCACTCGTTAAAGCCGCCAATGTTGTATGTTTCTGCGATAGTACCTTTATGGAAAATAATGTCAATAGCCCGTGCATGATCTACTACATATAGCCAATCCCGTACATTCTCTCCCTTGCCATATACAGGCAGCGGTCTGCGATTACGAATATTATTGATAAAGAGGGGTATTAGTTTCTCAGGGAACTGGTAGGGTCCGTAATTATTAGAACAATTGGTAACGATAGTCGGCATGCCATATGTATCATGGAAAGCGCGTACAAAATGGTCGCTGGAGGCTTTGGAAGCCGAGTATGGAGAGTGCGGGTTGTACTTAGTTGTCTCATAGAAGAAATCATCTCCATATGCCAAGTGGTGTTCTTCTGAAGATGCTTTGGTGGTGAATGGAGGTTTTATTCCTTCGGGGTGGTTCATCTGCAATGCTCCATAGACCTCATCGGTGGAAATATGATAAAACCGCTTACCTTCATACTTCTCCGGCAGCGCTTCCCAATATAGTTTTGCAGCCTGCAATAGACTGAGTGTACCCATCACATTCGTGCGTGCGAAAGTGAAAGGGTCTTTGATAGAGCGGTCCACATGGCTTTCTGCTGCCAAGTGGATGATACCCGTCACTTGTTCTTCCTGCATGAGTGCGTACATAGCGTCAAAGTCGCATATATCTGCGCGTACGAAACGGTAATTAGGTTGGTTCTCAATATCTTTGAGGTTAGCTAAGTTACCTGCATAAGTCAACTTATCCACATTGATAATTCTGTAATCGGGGTATTTATTCACAAAGAGGCGAACCACATGGCTTCCGATAAACCCGGCACCGCCGGTAATGATAATTGATTTCATTCTTATATAATTTTTGATATTAGTCAATTTGATTGAATCGGTGATTTGTTTTTATAATACAAACCTGATTTGTTTAAAATGGTAAGTGCGTGTTTGGTGATTTATATCCACCAATACCAACTCTCCTTGCGGTGTTATGTCTTCTATGCGTGCCATGAACTGCGCCGGTGTATCAAGAGTAGCATTCATGGTGGGCTCCGTACTCACTTCTCTCTCCACGAAAGGCCAGAACCCTTTCCTTCGATATAGGTAGGTTTTATATTCCTCCCACACATTGGAGTGCAAGGTTTTTTGCACTTCATCGTATAAGCTTTGCATCAGTTCGTCTATATTATAATCTTTTCCTGTAATCTGCTTGAGCGATACCGGATTAGGAGCATCGGATACAAATTCTGTCTGGTTCACATTCAGTCCTATACCAGCAATGGAGTATTTTATCTCGCTACCTATGATGGCATTTTCAATCAGTATCCCTGCTATTTTCTTGTCTTGCCAATATATATCATTTGGCCACTTAATAGTGAAGTCTTCCCCCAACACTCTCCGCACAGCCACACTTACTGCCACATTCAAATAAAAAAGGCTTGCTGTATCTATTCGTTGCTTTTCGATTAAGATGGAGCACAGCAGATTTTTTTCTCTCTCACTCTCCCATCCGTTCCCTGCTTGTCCTCTACCGGCTGTCTGATAACCTGCTCGGACGAACGCAGGCGGTTCTCCCTTGGCTATCATTTCTCTAAGCATTGTATTAGTACTATTGGTTTGCGCTATATACATTGAGCAGGTATTGCTGTATTATTTTTTGTATATTCCGTGCCTTGGTTGGAGCGGAATTAATGAGTATAGCAAAGACCCATGTCTCTCCATTGGGCATATCTATGTATCCCGCGAAGTTTTTCGTTCCTGCTATTGTACCGCTTTTGGCGCGTATTCGTCCTTCCAGTTTAGTCTGCGGGCATAGTGATTTGAGTGTGCCAGTCTGTCCGCTGACGGGTAGGGAAGCCATCCATGCTTCGGCATTTTTGCTGTGCGCCATGATAGTAAGCAATTGCACTAATGCCCTGGCGCTTATAGCGTCCTGCGGTGCCAAGCCACATCCATCTTTGATGATTGAGTTTTGTATATTCACTCCTCTTCTTCTCCAATAATCGCGTATTATCTCTTGGCTATTATGCACTGTGCCGGGCAGCGTGTACTTAGTACCCAAATAGCGAAAGAGCGCCTCGGCATAGAGGTTATTGCTATTCACATTCGTCTCTTCTATTATCTCCGCCAAGGTGGATGAGTAATGGGTATAAAGTATCTGTCTTGGTGGTGTAAGAGGGTTATAATCGGCTTCATAACGCGCATCTTCTTTGACCTCTATTCCGCACTCTCTGAGTCTATCGGTTAGATGTTTCGCGAGTAGTAATCCCGGATTCGGCAAATCACCTTTAACACCGAAGACGCCAAGGTTAGATGGTACTGCTCCTGTCAGGTAGCGTTCCCTGCTATAAGGTATTCCGCTCACAAAAGCGCCATCATAGTTTATATTTCCACAGCGAATACGATTGATGAAATATAGTCCCTCTACTTGCGGTTCGGTGCGTATCACTTTCGCTACTGAACCCGGTTCGCCACTCTGCAGCACTATATTCATCGTATTGCCATAATAATTGAGTGCAAATATACCTGGTGCGTAGTAGTTGCCTGCATCCTCGCATAGCCATCCCGGGTTTTGTGCGTCTCCGTCTAACATCGTCATATCTGCCACCACAGCACCATTTATCGTTTTTATACCGGCTTTGCGTATAGCGTTTACCCATTGATAGATGAAAGCAGTCTTTCCTTTGAATCCCAATGAGGGGTCGCACGAGCCATGTATGTACAAGTTTCCGTGGAGTACCCCATTACTTATCTCACCTGTGTACTCCAATGTGGTGGGGAACCGGAAATCCGCCCCCAGCATCTCCAGTGCAGCCCCTGTGGTGAGCAACTTCATCACACTGGCGGGCGGCACCACTTTGTCTGCTCTGTGCTCGGCAATCACCTCACCTGTACTCATGTTTTGGATAAGTACGGACATGTTTGCCTGCCCCGTTACAGGGTGACCGGTTAGAAAAGTGACACTCAACAATATAGCCGCTAAAAAGGACATTTATAACTTCATATTTAAGATTTTAGATATTCATTCATTGCCGCAGCAGCTTTGCGTCCGTCAGCCATAGCGAGAATGACAGTTGCTCCTCCTCGTACGATGTCACCTCCCGCAAAGATGGTAGGTATAGCGGACTGCATTTGCTCGTTCACTACTATTGTTCCTTTGCGGCTTATCTCCAGTCCCGCAACCGAGGATGGGATTAGCGGGTTGGGTGACACACCTACGGAAACGATAACAAGATCCACCGGTATTGTTACTCTCTGTCCTTCCACCGGCACCGGGCTTCGTCTTCCGGACTCGTCTGGTTCGCCTAACTCCATCACTTGCAGCACTGCTTCGCATACGCGTCCGTTCTCATCAGCATGGTACTCAATAGGGTTATGTAGCGTAAGAAACTCTATTCCCTCTTGCTTTGCATGGTGCACTTCCTCCACGCGCGCTGGCATCTCTTCCTCGCTTCGACGATAAACAATCATCGCCCGCTCAGCGCCCAAACGCTTAGCTGTGCGCACAGCATCCATAGCTGTGTTACCGCCTCCTATAACTGCCACATTCTTGCCCGTTAACAAGGGTGTGTCTGTATCGGGATTAGACGCATCCATGAGGTTCACACGCGTGAGATACTCATTGCATGAGAGGACTCCGTTGAGGTTCTCACCAGGTATATTCATAAAGCGCGGCAGACCAGCTCCCGAGCCGACGAAGATACCTTTGAAACCTCTCTGCTGCAACTCATCCACACTAATTGTTTTACCAATGATAGTGTCAGTATGGAACTGTACTCCCAAGGCGCGCAGTCCATCTATCTCTTTATCCACAATCCTATTCGGCAGACGGAACTCTGGTATTCCATATTTGAGCACTCCTCCTATCTCGTGCAGAGCTTCGAACACATGCACTTCATATCCATACTTCGCCATATCTCCAGCAAAAGTGAGTCCAGCAGGTCCAGACCCAACCACAGCGATTTTACCATATTGGTTCTCTCCTTTTGCCGGTGCGCTCTCTCCTGCATTATCTGCCACAAAGCGCTCGAGGTAACCAATTGCTACGGGTTGTTTCCCCATGCGCAAGTGGATGCACTTGGCTTCGCACTGTTTCTCTTGCGGACATACACGACCGCATACAGCAGGTAGTGATGAGCTCTCTTTGATGATAGCGGCAGCACCATCTATATCGCCTTGCTCAAGTGTCTTGATAAAAGCAGGTATATTGATATTCACCGGACATCCTTGCACACAAGTAGGGTTTTTACAATTAAGGCAACGATGTGCTTCTGTGATAGCTTGTTCGAATGTCAGTCCTTGGTTCACTTCGTCACGCAGACTCTTTACACGCACTTCAGGTGCCAATTCCGGCATTTTCACTCGCGGGATAGCCACACGGTCCTTTGCAGTACCAGCAAAAGCCTCCACTCTTGTTTCACGCACCTGCATTGCTACTCCGTGGGCCCCAAGGTCTTCATGATTATCCGCACCCTTGTTAGTGGATAATCGTTCTATCGCATTTGTTTCTTCTGCTTTGTATGAACGCAAGCGGGTGAGCATCTCATCGAAATCCACTTGGTGTGCATCAAACTCTGGTCCGTCCACACAGACGAACTTAGTCTTGCCTCCTACTGTTACTCGGCATGCTCCACACATACCCGTACCGTCCACCATAATGGTATTAAGAGATGCTTCGGTAGGAATATCATACTTCTTGGTGGTCAGCGCCACAAACTTCATCATTATTGCCGGACCTATCGTCACGCACTTATCTACTTGCTCTCGCTGTATGACTTGCTCCACCCCTACAGTCACCACCCCTTTCTGTCCCATCGAACCATCATCTGTCATGATAATCAGCTCGTCTGACCACTGTGCCAGTTGTTCCTTGAGTATAATCAGCTCTGCAGTGCGTGCCGCCAACACAGTAATCACCTTGTTGCCTGCTTTCTTGAGCGCCTCGGCAATAGGTAACATAGGCGCAGCTCCTACTCCACCGCAAGCACAGACGACAGTGCCGTAGTGCTCTATGCGTGTTGCTTTGCCTAATGGTCCAACCAAGTCGTACACTTTATCTCCCGGATTGAGTGCTAAAAGTTTACGAGACGACACGCCTACTTGCTGCACTACCAGGGTGATAGTTCCTCGCTCTATATCCGCTCCCGCTATCGTTAATGGCATTCGCTCTGAGTGCGCATCCACGCGCACCATAACGAAATGCCCTGCACGACGACTACGAGCAATGAGAGGAGCTTCGATAACCAACTCTGCCACATTAGCAGAGAAAAAACGCTTACTGATAATTGTATTCATTGTATCCAAAACCTTTGCGACTGCAAAGGTAGTGTTTTTTTTTGACATACGCAAGCGTGTGCGTGTTTTTGTGCATAAATACGCCGAAAGGAGCACCAAAGTGCCCCTTTCGTTAGTAGTGAGTAAGACTTCTTTGTACTCCGTACTTAGTAGTTCGTTATTTCACTTCCGCGCCTTGCATGGTGTAGGTCTTGCCATTGCGGAGGATAAGAACTTGACCATCTTTTATCACCTTTGTACTTTGTACTTCGTCACTTTGTACATCTTCTATTCCTTCTGAAGAAATACATTCAATATACTTGAAATTACCCCATACTGCATCCTCCATATAGGCCTTTTTGCTTTCACATGGTACATACAAGAAGGCATTATAACATGAGAAAGTATTTTCACCTTCCGTAACAGGAGGCGTGGTTGCATAGCAATATACATCCACTAACTTATCGCAACCATAGAAAGCAGCCCCTCCAATACTTGTCACATTATTAGGAATTGTAATAGAGGTCAAAGAAGAGCATCCTCGGAAAGCATAATCTCCAATACTTGTCACGCTATTAGGGATAGTCACAGGGGTTAAAGATCTGCAATAAGAGAAAGTACTCTTTCCAATACTTGTCACGCTATTAGGAATAGTGACAGAGGTTAAAGAAGAGCAACCATCGAAAGCATACTCTCCAATACTTGTCACGCTATTAGGGATAGTGATAGAGGTTAAAGAAGAGCAATCAGAGAAAGCATAATTTCCAATGCTTGTGACGCTGTTGGGAATGGTCACAGAGGTTAAAGAAGCGCAACCATCGAAAGCAGAACGTCCAATGCTTGTCACGCTGTTTGGGATAGTCACAGAGGTTAAAGAATAGCAACCATAGAAAGCCCAACCTCCAATACTTGTCACGCTATTACCGATAGTGATAGAGGTTAAAGAAGAGCCATAATAGAAAGCATAATCTCCAATACTTGTCACGCTGTTAGGGATAGTCACAGAGCTTAAAGAAGAGCAATAACCGAAAGCATAATCTCCAATACTTGTCACGCTATAGGTAACTCCATTATAGGTAACAGAAGGAGGGATGACTACTGAACCAGAATATTCTTCATCATAACTAATGTAGCTACTTCCGCGATAAGTGACAGTAGCGGTCTTGTTAGACTCGTCAAAATCATACCAAATGCCATCGACTTCTGTGTCGGAGGCGTAAATAGCACTCACGCTGGCTACCAGCGCAAGGAATAAAGTAAAAAGTTTTTTCATAATTAGCCTACCCCGCCCCTCCCTAAAAGGAGGGAGAAGGATTTTTTAGAAGATTAACATTGTTGTTTGTATAAGGACTATAAGGTCTCTAAGGTCACTAAAGACTCTAAGGACAAATCAGCAAATAGGTAGCACACATATCTCTCTGAGGTATAGAGAAGGTATGATAACCTTCAACAAACCTCTAAGCAACCACTAACTTATCTCTAACGCTCAACTCGGAAATGAGCACAAATAGTGAGTACTGAGTAGTGAGTACTGAGTAGTGAGTACTGAGCAGTGAGTAGTGAGTGCTTAGAACCATTTGGTTTCTTTGCCGAGGATCGAAGTGAGGAGGTTATTCGCCAAGCGGCTTGCACCGAAACGGAAGGACTCATTATTTAGCCATTCCTTACCCAAAATCTCTTTCACGAGCGTGTAGTGTTGTACTGCCTCTTCTGTAGTAGCGACACCACCTGCAGGTTTGTAGCACACTTTATCACCAGTAGCTTCTTTCCAGACTTTAATAGCATTGCACATAATAAAAGTTGCCTCTGGTGTTGCATTGACAGCAATCTTTCCGGTTGAAGTCTTAATAAAATCAGCCCCTGCCGCCATAGCAAGAATAGAGGCCTGCCATATACGCTCTGCAGTCTGCAATGCCCCTGTCTCAAGTATGACCTTAAGGTGCGCAGGAGCGATGGCTGCCTTTATCTCATATATCTCATCATATACCTCTTCGTAATTTCCCTCGAGGAACTTGCCGATAGAAATCACGATATCTATCTCCGTTGCGCCCGCCTT
>JAEIGA010003711.1_pt1 | contig 23789 bp, 14 predicted proteins | sample 9270691 | NCBI WGS metagenome assembly JAEIGA01 (sample SAMN17057246, study PRJNA624740) | gut metagenome | biome: biome; isolation source: fecal sample | host: Bos grunniens | place: China: Xizang | collected 2019 | reverse complement strand
GTATGTTCGAAAATAAGGTTTCTGCGACGCGACGAACTCGACCAGGGTGACAAGGGCGGCGGAGATCGCGGCCGTCAGCCGAGCGGACTGATGCTTAGGCGAGGCGGATTGGGCAGGACCGCGACCCGAAGACGTACTCGTGTACGTCGAGCGGTCGCAAGGACGCGCAAATCGCCCATATCAAAAGGCGAGTACCGTTGGGCGAAAAAACGCCGCACGTTGACAAGGCAGGAAAGGAAGGATGGAAAACACAAGGAATACTCTACAGCAGTTGCACAGGCGACTAACCGCAAACCGCTCGCCTATGGACAATATCGGTTTGTGGGTGTCTAATGTTGATGAAACTTAAAAAAGGTTTAACAATGATAACTAATAAAAACTGTCGTTTTTCCAGGGGGGGGGGGTAATTATCTTTGCCTTCTTATCGCAGCATTGATTTCATTTGGCGCAGTTGCCGCATGGGCGCAAGAGCCTGTACCAGTTGAAGATCATTCGACGATTACGACGTATGAGGATGAGAATATTTCATCCTCGGACCTTTCTTTAAGGCGTCTAAATGTCAATGGTAATAGCGTTTATATTTTCACCAACGCTGCATCCGCGCAAGTGGTGAAAGCGAAGCGAGGCATCGTCCTCGTCGATTGCCTTCTGGTCGGCGGCGGCGGAGGAGGAGGCTGTAGCCGCGCCGGTGGCGGCGGAGGCGGCGGTGTCACCAACGTGACGGATATTGTCGGCGCGTACATTGACAGGGACGATACCTTCACGCTTGCCGTCGGCGCTGGCGGAGCGGGCTGCACGTCGATAACCTCAAAGGGTAGCAACGGCGGTGCGTCGTCGCTTGATTTCGGCTTGTTCTCTGCTTCTGTGGCCGGTGGTGGCGGCGGCGGAAGCTGGAACAGCACCGGTGGCGCAGCTGGCGCCTCTGGCGGCGGCGGCGCCCAGAACGGTGCCGGTGGCGCGGGCATCGATGGGATGGGCTTTGCTGGCGCGAATGGCGGCGGCAGCAACAGCGCGGCTTCCGGCGGCGGCGGCGGCGCGGGCCACGTCGGCTACGCGGCGGACACAACTTCGAAAATAGCTGGCAATGGCGGCGAAGGCATTGCCAGCAGCATCACCGGTACCGAGGTCTATTACGGCGGCGGCGGTGGTGGCGGCGGCGGCGCGAAGGGATTGTGGCATGGCTATGTTTATGATCCCGGTCTCGGCGGCCTTGGCGGCGGTGGTGATGGCGGCTATGATTCCCAAGGTGTTAATGGTATTGACGGCTTAGGTGGCGGCGGTGGTGGCGGTGGCGCCAGCGGTTCCGGGGTTACCGTCAAAGACATGGCCGGCGGCAACGGCGGCTCGGGAATTGCGGTTCTTGTCTTGAGACCGCTTGCTTATGAGATTGTTCCGATTCCCGATCAGGTCCATGAATCTTTTGAGCCGTGCCGTCCAGAGTTTGTTGTGTCAAACCGACTGACCGGAGTCACCTGGAGAGTAGGAGGAGATATTGTAAGCGAGTACTTTGACGTTGAATACGAGAACAACATCGGCGTTGGCACGGCAAAGGTGATTATAACTGGCAAGGGCGCATGCGCCGAGGCGAATTACGTCAGGTATTTCAATATTACGGCGACGAAGTATGAGGACGCGAACATCTCCACAACCGACCTCACGGCAAGGCGACTGATTGTCGACGGCAAGAGCGTATATGTGTTCACCAACGCCGCCGTGGCGCAGGTGGTGACGGCGAAGCGCGGCATCAACCTGACCGACTTCTTGGTTGTCGGCGGTGGTGGCGGCGGTGGGTGTACGATGGCCGGCGGCGGCGGCGCTGGCGGCGTCACCAACGCGACCGGGCTTGTCGGCATGTATGTCAACAAGGGCGATACCTTCACGCTCGCCGTGGGCGCAGGCGGCGCAGGCAGCGTGTCGACCAGCTCGAGGGGCGGCAACGGCGGCGATACGTCACTTAATTTCGGACTGCTCGGCGTAATGGTCTCCGGCGGCGGCGGCGGCGGGTGCCGAAGCGGTGCCAACGGTACGGCTGGCCTCTCAGGCGGCTCCGGCGGCGGCGGCGCCCCGAATGCCGCCGGCGGCGCGGGGATTGACGGACAGGGCTTCGCCGGCGCGGCTGGCGGCGGGAGCAACTCCGGCAAGTCCGGTGGTGGCGGCGGCGCGGGCCATGCGGGGTATGCCAATGTCGATGGCCATTCCGGCTATGGCGGCGAGGGCGTCTCCAACAACATCACCGGCGCGTGGGTCGTTTACGGCGGCGGCGGCGGCGGTGGTGGTGCCGCGAAGGCCCTGTTTTGGAATACAGACGCTGGCCTCGGCGGCATTGGCGGCGGCGGTAACGGTGGTAAGGACACTGAAGGCGCGAACGGCGTTGACGGCCTTGGCGGCGGTGGCGGTGGCGGCGGTGCCGGCGGTGCCAATACCGGTATCGTCAACAAGCGCGGCGGCAACGGAGGTGTGGGAACGGTCATCGTCGCCGTTGCGGGTGCCGACTTCAATATCGAGCCGATTCCAGACCAGATTCTGGTGGACGGCGGATGCAGACCAGCGTCTGTCGTGCGCAGCGGCGACACGCTTCTCGTGAAGGATACTGACTACACGGTCGCCTACACGGACAACGACAAGCCCGGCGTCGCCACGATGACCATCACCGGCATCAACGACTATGCCGGCAAGTCGGCAACAATCGCCTTCAATACTTTCGTGTGCTACTTCGTGGATGACGATGCGGCGGCGGAGGGCGACGGCTCCGAAGGTTCGCCGTTCGCGACGATTTCCAACGCGGTCGAGAAGGCGAAGACCGCGATTACCGGCGGTGCGCAGTTCGTGGAAATCCGCGTTGCAAACGGCACGTACGAGGAGACGAATCTCGTCCTTGACGCGCCGATAGTCATCATCGGTGAGTCCCGTGACGGCGTTGAGATCGTAGACAATGTCGCCGGTAAGCGCGCGTTTACGCTGTCGCACGAGGGCGCGGAGGTTCGGAACCTCACGATCTCTGGCGGCGGACTCAGGACGAACGGGGGCGAAGGTGGACATATCAGGATGACGGCGGGTCTCGTTGTGGGCAGCGTCATCAAGAACGGTCGCGCCGGCGCTCAGAAGGGCTATGGCAACGGCGGCAATGTCTGGATGTCGGGCGGACGTATAGAGCGCTGCCTCGTCACTGGCGGCACAGCCAACTGGGGCGGTTGGAATAATAATAAGCAGAGCTGCGGTATGGGGCTCTATGCCTCTGGAGGAGTAATTGATAACTGCTTTTTTAAAGATAATAGAAGTGATCATAATGACGGCAATAATTCGGCGAGTGTCTATATTTCCGGTACGGCGACAATGGTAAATTGTACAGTGACTGGCGGATGGAACAGAAACTACTATGGTACTGGCTCGGGCATCCATATAGCCAATGCCGCCGCGAAGGTCGTTAACTGCATCGCCTACGGCAACAACATCGGCAAAATCACGATCACCAGTACCGCCGCCGCGAACTTCGGTTCGGCGAACCTCGGCCGTTATTTCTACTGCGCCGCGGCCTTCACGAACACCTCCTGCGCGACCTGGACGGTACTGACCGACGCGGACTTCGTCAACTACAAGTCGTTTACAGGGAATGCGGAAGCCGATCTCTTTGCCTATTTCAACAGTGAGGAGTACGCAGCCTTCGATTGGCATCAGAACCTTGACATGCCGATAGTCGATCGCGGTACTGTAGACGCCGCCTATCGTCCCGCTGACTGCGCGCCGCTTGACTTTGACGGCAACGAGCGCGTTTCCGGCGCGTCGATCGATCTCGGTTGCTGGGAATATGATCAGTCGCAGTTCGCCTGCGCCGGCAGTCTTGATCGCTACGGTGCGCATGAAAACGAGGATTTTACGTTCCACGCCGTCGTTGTTGGGCCGGCGAGCGACACCATCATCCGCTGGGACTACGGTAACGGCGTGACGGAGGAGACGCGCGAGACGGAGCACGTTTACGCCTATCCCGCGTCCGGCTATTTCACCGTGCGTGTCTCGGCCTCGTCCGACGGCGGCACGACCTGGACGGACTGGTACACGGTGCCGGCGCGCGTCGCCGTGGCGCCCACGCAGATGTTCGTCGACTCCAACTGCGCGACGCCTCTCTTTCCGTACAAGACGCGGGAGACGGCAGCTACAACGCTTGCCGCCGCAGTCGGCGCGCTCACGAATAATGTTTCTGAGAATAAGACAATAATCGGTGGTGTTGATATCGTGGTTTTGAAAGGGTCATACTCGAATGATACGGGTATGTTTATCGCGACCGACGTCACAATTCGTGGTGAAAGCAGCAATCCTGCCGATGCCGAGATAGTGGACAACATCGTCGGCTCCCGTGCATTTACGATTACGCATCCTGATGCGGTAGTTTCCAACTTAACTATTTCCGGTCTCGGACTTAGGAAAAATAGTTCGCTAGGCGGCGGTGGCCATGTTTGGATGTCGGCCGGTCTCATCGCCAACTGCGTAATCAAGAATGGGCGCGCTAGCGGCCAGAAGGGGATTGCCAATGGCGGAAACGTCTACATGACGGGAGGACGTATTGAACGCTGCCTCGTCACCGGCGGCACGGCCAATTGGGGCGGCTTTTGCAATCCGGCGAGCTTTGGTATGGGGCTTTACGCCACTGGTGGAACGATCGACAACTGCTGGTTCAAGGACAACAGGGATGACACGAGCGACGATGGACGCAACGATGGCAGCGTCTGCCTCGACGGTGCGGTTACGATGGTCAATTGTACGGTGACCGGCGGCTGGAGTCGTGATTATGAAGGTCACGGAACGGGCATTTATATTAAAAACTCAGCTGCGAAAGTAGTCAACTGTGTTGCCTATGGCAATTACTCCTATTATAGAGGTTCTGCGTCACCTCTCATCTATTCGCTCTCATCTAATTGCGGTAATGCGAATATGAGTCGTTATTTTAACTGCGGCTCTGCCTTTACGAACACATCTTGCGCAACCTGGACGGTGTTAACTGATGGTGACTTTGTTAAATACAAGACCTTTACTGGGAAGACATGGAATGAATATAATGCTTATTCTACGAGCGAGGAGTACGCTACCTTCGACTGGCACCAGAAGCGCCGTTCGCAGCTCATAGGCCGCGGCACGCTGGACGCCGCCTACCGTCCCGCCGACAGCGTGACGCTTGATCTCGACGGCAACGAGCGCGTTTTGAACAGAACCATCGACCTCGGCTGCTGGGAGATTTTATCAAACATAGGCTTTCGCATCATCGTGCGGTAACCGAGAATGTTTGAATGTTCGAATGTTCGAATGTTGGAATGTTGGAATGTTGGAATGAGGGTTCAGGGATTAGGTGAAGGTTTGAGGTGAAGGTGAAGAAGGGAGAGTTTGAGTTGATAGTTCGAGTTCGAGAGTGGAATTTTTAGTTTTGGTGTAGAGATTAGGTGTAGGTGTAGAGTGGATGGTTTTATCCTTTCTACCGCTACCGCTAATCACTAGCTACTAACCACTAACGACTAACCCCTAACTCCTAACCCCTGACTCCTAACTCCTGACCCCTAACTCCTAACTCCTAACTCCTCGATTTGGCTCTGAAGCCCACTCGCTTATAGTCGGTATTTTTGATATAATATGGGGCTATGAACATACTTCCAGTTTTATTTTGTGCGGCCGAGATGATTCTTCCTCTTGGCAAGGTTGAAATTGTCCCTGTTTATGAGCAGAGGGTTTTCCCAGGGCGCGTAGTTTCAATTCAGAAAGTTGATATTATTCCTCAGGTTTCTGGCGAAATTCTAGAGGTAGCCTTTGAAAACGGGCAAATAGTAAAAGAAGGCGACGTTCTTTATCGCCTCGACCCTGTTAAGTATGAAGCTGCTGTGCGAAATGCAGAGTCGAAGCTTGCGGAATGCAAGGCGAACGTCAAATATGCTGAACTTTCCTACGAGCGCCATAAAAGGCTTCTTGAAACGAGGGCCGTCTCTCTTGATGCTGTCGACAACGCTCTTTCACAAAGAGACAGTTCGCGCGCCGCGTATGCAGCGGCACAATCGAATCTGATAGCCGCTAAAGATGATCTTGCGCACTGTACGATTGTAGCTCCTATCTCCGGGAAGATCGGTACGAATGCCAAAACCAAGGGTAACTATGTTACCGCCGGCAGCGAAAAACTCGTCACTCTCGTTCAGACCTCTCCCGTGCGAGTGTCATTTTCGATCGCAAACCGCGACTTTTTGAGAATGTTTAACGCTAAGCTTAAAAATCTGAAAGATGCTGCAGAAATAAACCTTTCTCTTTCTGACGGAAGCGATTATCAGGAGAAAGGCGAGATTGAATATTTTGAAAATATCGCAGAAGAGCGCACTGACACTATCCGCGTTTACGTCAAGTTCGAAAATAAATCGCGTGTTCTTAAAATCGGCACTTCCGTAAGAGTTACGCTTTCGTCGAAAAACGGCGTTATGTATCCGGCCATTCGTCCGACAGCGCTTCTTCAGGATATCCAAGGCCCGTATGTCTGGGAGATAGGCGAGGATGGCTGTGCCGTAAGACGCAATGTCGCAAGAGGCAATCTTACTGGCGATTGGCTTGCCGTGGAAAAGGGCTTGAGCGGCGGCGAGACGATAGTTATCGAGGGCGCACATAAAGTGCGCAAGGGGATGAAGATCAAGGCTCCCGAGGCGAAGTAAAATGAAATCCATTTCTCAGATTTTTATCGATCACCCAAGAATGGCTTGGGTGGTCTGCATTATTACAGCACTCTGCGGCACGATATGTTTAACGCGCATACCGGTGGCGGAATACCCTAATATCACTCCTATTACGGTTACGGTATCTGCCTCTTATTCAGGCGCGAGCCCCGATGTTTTAAGAGAGAGTGTCGCGACCATTTTGGAAGATCAGATCAACGGCGTTGAGGATGTATGGTATTATAAATCAAGTTGCTCAGGCATCGGATCTTATAATTGCTATGTTGTGTTTCGCCCGGGTGTTGATCCTGACATTGCGCTAGTAAATACGCAAAATGCCGTAAAACGCGCCGAGTCGAAACTGCCGGAAGATGTCATTCGTTCTGGCGTTACCGTGAAGACGCGTCCTGAAGATCGTATGGTGCAGTATGCTTTTACGACAGACGGCAGAGAAATCGACGTCATGCAGCTGTCAAACTTTGTTGAAAAGCAGATTGCCGATGCCATCGCGCGTGTAGAGGGCGTCGCACTCGTTGAAACGGGCGGGCGCGCGTACGCGATGAGAATCTGGCTTGACCCTATTAGGCTTTCTGCTCTTGGAATTTCGATTTCCGAAGTAAAAGGCGCTATCGAAAGCCAGAATGTGCAAGCTGCCGCAGGAACGGTCGGCGGTGAATATTCGAATAAATATCTCTTTTTTAAACTGAACGTCAAAGGTCGTTTGACGACAAAAGAAGAATTTGAAAAGATTGTCGTAAGAAGCGATCCTGAGACGGGGGCTCAAGTTCTCTTGCGCGATATCGCCCGCGTCGAACTTGGGTGCAAGGGTTACAATACAAGATGGCGGTTTAATGACTTGCCTGCCGCCGCGATCAGCATTTATAAGGCGCCTGAAGCGAATGCTATCGAAACGGCGGCGCGTGTAAAGAAAGAAGTCGAAAAGTGGATTAAGCGCCTGCCTCCGGGCGTTAAGGGTGTTCTTGCCGATGATACTACGGCTTTTACGCTTGTCTTTTTGAAAGAGACGGTTAATACTCTTGTCATCGCATTGCTGCTTGTTGTTTTCATAACTTATCTGTTCCTTCAGGACTGGCGCGCTACGCTTATTCCTGCGATCGCGATTCCGATTTCGCTTTTAGGGACATTTGCGTTTCTCTATCCTCTTGGGTATACGTTGAATGTTCTTACGATGTTCGGTCTTATTCTCGTTATCGGCTCGCTCGTTGACGATGCGATCGTCGTCGTCGAGAACTGTCAGTCGTTGATGCTTCGCGAGGGGCTTAGCGCCAAGGAGGCGGCGTCAAAGTCGATGACCCAGATTACAGGCGCTATTATCGCAACAACTCTTGTGACGCTCGCCTGCTATGTGCCGCTTGCGTTCTATCCTGGCATGGTAGGAATGATGTATGTCCAGTTCGCCGTAACCATGTGTATTGCGCTATGCCTTTCAACGATGGTCGCTTTGGTTCTTTCACCGGTTCTTTGCGCTTACATCCTTAAGCCGCCGCGCGAAAAACCGCCGGCCGTCTTCATTCCCTTTAACGCGACAGTTTCCGGCGGAAGAAGCGTCTATCTCTTTTTCGTGAAGATTCTCGTGCGGCGCGCTCTTGTCACGACAGTTCTTTTTATCGGTGTTATCGTTTCTCTTTGGTGGCTCTCCGGAAAGGTTCCCTCGGCATTTCTCCCGAAAGAGGATCGTGGGTACATTTCTGTTCAATGCCGTCTTCCTGAAGGTCAGACGCATGAGCAGACAATTGAAGTCATGGACGGCTTCTATGAAGAGGTTATTAAAGTGCCGGGCGTGCGGAGCTTTTCTTATACATGCGGCTCGAGCAGCGCTTGGGGAACAAGTGAAAACATGGCCAATGCATGGGTAGGTCTTAAGCATTGGTCCGAGCGTACATCGCCCGATCTCCAGATCGATGTTATCATGGAGAAACTTAAAGCGATTGCCAAGAGGTTCTACGCGGGTGAATTTGTCTTTACGCAACCTGCCGCCATCCGAGGGCTTGGCGGCTCTAGCGGCGTAGGCTTTAACTTCTGTACGACTAAAGGTCAGACGGAGCATGAACTTTACGCGGCCGTTACGGACTTCATCCGGACTTTGCAGACAAATGATATGGTAAAGAGTGCCTATCACGGTTTTCAGTCGATCTCTCCCCAGCTTGATTTCAAGCTCGATCGCCGCAAAGCCGAGAGCTTCGGCCTTTCCCCGAAAACGGTCTTTCAGACTCTGCAGAACAAGCTTGCGGCCTATTATGTGAACGACTTTAATATTCTTGGCGGCGTCTACGATGTTAAAGTACAAAACGACAATGAATTCCGAGGCGGAATAAACGATATTTACAATATCAATATTCCGATTTCGGATGATCTTACGGTGCCGATTTCTTCTCTCGGAACGCTTGAGTATGTCGTAAAGGCTCGTGAGACTATGGCTTATAACAAGATGCTCGCGGCGTGGTGTGACGTTACTCCGGCGCAAGGCTTTACATCGTCGGAAATTATGGATCTTATTATAAGAACTCCAAAGCCAGACGGTTATGTTATTGAATGGGGCCCTCAGCAGCTTCAAGAGATTGAAAACAAAGGGCAGCTTGAGATACTTCTTCTTTTGGCCCTCATTTTCGCATACCTCTTTCTTGTCGCCCAATATGAATCATGGACGATTCCGATTTCTGTTATTCTCTCGGTGATTGTTGCGCTTTCAGGAGCTCTCTTAGGTCTTTGGATTACTAAAACGCCGCTTTCTGTATATGCTCAGCTCGGTTGCGTAATGCTTATCGGTTTGGCCGCGAAAAACGCCATTTTGATGGTCGAGTTCTCGAAACAGGAGCGTTCGCAGGGCAAGACCATTATTGAAGCCGCCATAAGCGGCGCTTCACTCAGATTCCGCGCTGTTATGATGACGGCATGGAGCTTCATCATCGGCGTATTGCCTCTCGCTTTCGCAAGCGGAGCAGGCGCCGGAGCTATGAAGGCCATCGGCATCTGCACGTTGTTCGGAATGCTTGTGTCGACATGTTTCGGTATTATATTCGTTCCTTCGATTTACGCTATCTTCCAGCGTATGCGAGAAAAAGTCACGAAGAAGAATTATTGAGAAAGGATGTCTTTATGAAGATTAAATGCGTGTTTTCGTCGTTGGCCTTGTTTGCTGCGTCAATTCTTTTAGCGGATATGAAGGTTGAGCGCATAATGCGCGAGCCGAATTATGTGCGCGGTAATATCAATGTTCTCCAAAGAAAAGGCTCGATCGATGAAGCTTCATGGATATGGCATAAAGATTACAAAGACGAAACGGACGTGAACGGAGTGAGATTTCTTCGCTTCAGAAACAAGTTTACCGTTAAAGAAGATGCCCGCCGCCTTGTTATCGATGTTTCAGGCGACGAGAGATTCTATCTTATGTGCGACGGAGAATTTATCGCCCGCGGCCCAAATCGCTCGACGGTCGAAAACTGGCAGTATCAATCGTATACACTTACTTTGGAGCCGGGAGAGCACGTTCTCGAGGCGGTAGTGTGGAAGACTCAGAATCATGCTCCTTTGGCCCAGCTTTCGTGGCGCGGCGGTTTTGTTCTTTATGCGCAAGCTCCCTATGACAAAGTGCTTTCGACCGGCAACGGTAATTGGCAGGTCGGTAAGCTTTCGATGATAAATCCCGCCGGTGCAGATGCCGGCGTATGGGGAACCGGCGCACAGTTTACGATGACGGGAACCGGCATGTACGATCAGATTCCCGAAAAGTGGGAAAAGGCTGTTGTCGTGCGAGGCGGTGTTAAATCAAGCAGTTACGGTCTTCGTCAGAAAGGGTGGATGCTTTTTCCCTCGCAGATGCCCGATCAGTTGAATTCACCTGTCACTCCCGGCGAAATAAGAGCCGTTGCGAAAAACACGAAATGGCGTCAGGAGCACGTCTACAGCGAAGAAGAGACGAAGGCTCCCGAGATCGAAAAGTTCAATGCGCTTCTCAAGAAGGGCGAGGTCTTGACGATTCCCGCCAACACTAAGATGCAGGTCGCGTGGCATCTCGGCCGCTATATCTGCGCATATCCCGAGCTTCAGCTTTCGGGAGGCAAGGGCGCTCGCGTGGCGTGGTGTTGGACCGAATCGGCCAGAAGCGAAGAGAATAAACGTAAAGGTCATAGAAGCGAAATCGTCGGTAAGTATCTTCAGGGGTACGGCGACAATTTCGTTTCCGACGGCCGTGCGCGCGGCGTTTTTTCGACGCCCTGGTTCCGTTGCGGCCTTTGGTGCCGCATAGATATCGAAACGCGCGATGAGCCGCTTACGATATCTTCCTTAAAACTTTTTGAAACGCGCTATCCGCTTGAGATGGAATCATCCTTTGTAGCTCCGCAAGACCCGTCGATGGAGGATATCCGCCGGATATGCATTAGAGCTATGCAGATGTGCTGCCACGAGATGCTTTTTGACTGCCCGTATTATGAACAGCAGATGTATCCGGGAGATACGAGAGTTCAGCTGCTCGTTCTTTCCGCGCTTATGCGAGACGAACGTATAATCAGAAGAGCCATCGAAATTTTCGATCTTTCGCAGCGCGATGACGGCATGGTCGGGTTCAACTGGCCTACACGCGGCATTCAAGAGGGGGCGACATACACATTGTGCTATCTTCTGATGTACGGTGATTATGTGATGAACCATAATAATGAAAAGTGGATTCGCGCGCGTCTGCCGGGAATGCGAAAAGCCATGGCCGGTATCGAATATTATGAAAATGCCGACGGATTAGTGGAGAATATGCCCGGGTGGCAGTTTATGGATTGGGTGACAGGCTGGGATCATCGCGGGATGGCTCCTAACAGCAGTTACGGCGAGGGTGTAAGCGCTGAAATAAATCTATTCTGGGCTTTGGCCATGAAGTCAGCTGCTATTGTTGAACGTGCCCTTGGAAACGAACTTCAGGCCGAGTATTGGGATAAAAAGCGCGCTCGTCTCAACGAAGCCGTCATCGCGGCTTTTTGGGATGAGGAGCGCGGTATTCTCGCGGATACTCCCGAGCGGAAAAATTTCTCTGAACACGCTCAGGCTCTCGCGCTTCTCGCCGACGCGCTGCCGCGCGATAAGGCCGAGCGGGCGTTCCGCCATCTCGTAGAAGATGAAGATCTCAAGCGTTGCACTGTTTACTTCTCGTATTATCTTTTCGAGACTTATTTCAAATACGGCCGCAGCGACCTCTTCCTCAAGCGCCTCGATCTTTGGCGCGGGTATGTCGATTTGGGCGTGACGACGCTTCTTGAAGCGCCGGACTCCGGCAAAAATGGGCAAAACGAGGCGCGCAGCGACTGTCACGCGTGGGGAGCGCACCCAATCTGGTTTATGCAGACAGGGCTGGCCGGCATAAAATCGAACGCCCCTTGGTTCAAGAGCGTTATGGTCGCGCCTCAGCCCGGCAATCTTAAAGAGATTTCGGCGAAACATCCGCATCCTGACGGATTCATTGAAGTGGAGCTAAAGTTCAGCCGTGGAAAAGTTTCCGGAACGGTGAAGACTCCCGTCGAAGGCGTATTTGTCTGGCGCGGAAAGAGAGTCGCTCTTTCGGCCGGTGAAAATTCAATCGATATGTAAAGTGGAAGGCGCAAATCATGGAAAGAAAAACAAAGATTGTCGCGATCGCTAATCAAAAAGGTGGAGTTGGAAAGACTACTACGGTCGTTAATCTCGCAGCTGCGCTTTCTGCGAGACACAGAGCTGTTCTTGTGATAGATCTTGATCCTCAGGCGCACGCCACTCTCGGCCTTGGTCTTGAAAAACAGCAGGGCATATCGATGTACAGCGTACTTACGGGTGAGCGCGACATTTCAGAGGTGATTCAGCCTACGAAGTGGCCTAATCTCAATGTCATACCCTCAGAGGTCGACCTTGCAGGCGCAGAGCTTGAATTCGGCATGCGCGAAGATCGCCTTGAAATGATCCGCAATGTCTTAGCGCCGGTTAAGGAATCGGGAGCTTTTGATTATATTATTCTTGATTGCCCGCCTTCACTTGGCATCGTCATGACGAGCGCTTTGGCCGCAACGGATTCCGTGCTGATTCCGATTCAGGCCGAGTTTTTGGCCATGGACGGACTTGCTCTCATAACAAGTTCAATCGAGCGCCTGAGAGCGGGGGTTAATCCCAATCTGGAGCTTAACGGAATCGTGTTTACGATGGTAAATTCTCAGGCGAGACTCACGCAAGATGTAATAGCCGAGGTTCAGAATCATTTCGGCGAAAAAGTTTATGAAACTGTCGTTCCGAGAAACGTGAGAGTTTCAGAGGCGCCTTCCATGGGCGTGCCGGTGGTGTTCTTAGATCCAAGATCCAAAGGCGCTGAAGCGTATAAGGCTTTTGCATGGGAATTTATGGCTAAGAATCCGACGCGTTTTGCGCAGGCGCCTTCAAGCGTTGCTAATGAAGCGGAAAAGCCGGTTGAAGAGAACGAAGAAGCTCCTGCTCAGGCGCAGGAGTCTATTGAGCAATAAATGCTTGGTCTTTTTGATACGCATGCTCATTTTGAGGGTACGGAGCAAGAGACTCTTTCGCTCATCGAAAGGGCGCATCGCTCGGGAGTGAAGCGTATACTGGCCGTCGGCGGGAGCGAAAGTCTTGATAGCGGAGCATTGCGTGCAAAGGCTCTTTCTAAAGACGTCATAATTGATGTCGCTCTCGGCCGCGATAGAGATCAATATTCCAAACCTTGTCCCAAGCCAGATCCGTCGGCGGTTGCGATCGGCGAGATAGGGCTTGATTATCATTACGATCTCGAACATAGAGATGAGCAGTGCGAGCTTTTTGCAAAACAGCTTGAGTATGCCCGGGAAATCGACAAACCGGTCATTATTCATACTCGCGAGGCCGATGACGATACGCTTGGGATTCTTCGTGAAATTCCTTCAAGGGGTGTAATACATTCTTTTACGGGTTCACCGAAATTTTGCAGGTCGCTTCTTGATCTGGGGTTTATGATTTCTTTTTCGGGTATCGTCACATTCCGTGCTGCCGATAATGTAAGACAGTCACAGGCGGTTGTTCCTGACGAAAGCATTCTTATTGAAACTGACACTCCTTTTTTAGCGCCGGTGCCGATGAGAGGAAATCCCAATGAGCCAGCGTTTATAGTTCATACCGCCAAGTTCCTGGCCGATTTAAGAAATATGCGGTATGAGGATTTCGCCGATCTTACCTACATTAACGCGCATAAAACATTCGATCTTAAGGAGTGCGAATGAGTAAAATATATCAGCGCATTGAATTTTTGCGCAGGGAGATCGATCGTCACGACAGACTCTATTATGTAGAAGCTAAACCAGTCATAGGAGATAGAGATTACGATCTTCTTTATGAAGAGCTTCTGAAACTCGAAAGGGAGAACCCCGAATTTTTCGATTCCTCATCTCCTACTCAGCGCGTCTCAGGCTCCCCCATCGAGGGCTTTTCTCAAGTCCGTCACGATCCTCCGATGCAATCACTCGATAAAACCCATACGAAGGAAGAACTTTCGGATTTCAATGCGTTCATATCGAAGGAAGTTTCAGGGTTTTCCTATATCGTCGAACCTAAAGTAGACGGTGTTTCGATTTCGCTTACATACGAGAACTCGCGGCTTGTAAGGGCGGCGACGCGCGGAAATGGAATTGTCGGTGATGATGTGACGCTTAACGTACGCACCATTAAGGCCGTCCCTCTTACTTTACCTCCCGAGGCCGGGGAGAATTTGGAGGTTCGAGGCGAAATATACATGACGCGCGACGGGTTCTTGCGACTTAACGAAGAAGAACTTGAGATGGGGCGCGAACCGTTCGCCAATCCAAGAAACGCGGCGGCCGGGTCGTTGAAGCAGCTCGATCCGAAGGAAGTTTCTAAGCGTCCTCTTGATATAGTCATTTACAATGCCGGCGGAGAGGGGTGTGATAAGTTTTCGTCGCATAGCGAAATGATAGCGGCGTTCAGACGCTGGGGGTTGCCGACATCTCCGTGGTCGAAGCGGTGTGATTCCATAGAGGCTGTGTTTGAAGCTATAGACGAACTTGAAAATCTGCGCCATTCATTTCGTTTTGAAATAGATGGAGCCGTCATAAAAGTTGATGAACGGCGATATCATGATATTCTCGGCGCGACGGCTCACGGGCCGAGATGGGCGAGAGCTTATAAGTATCAGCCGGAACGCGCAGAGACTGTTGTTGAGGCTATCACCGTTCAGGTCGGAAGAACAGGAGTGCTTACGCCAGTAGCCGAGTTGCGTCCAGTTCAGTTGGCAGGGTCGGTCATTTCACGCGCGACGCTGCATAACGAAGATCAGATAGTCCGTCAAGATATTCGTATAGGTGACAGTGTCTGGGTGGTTAAGGCTGGAGACGTCATTCCTGCGATCGATTCGGTCATCGCCGAGAAGCGAACAGGGCAAGAGAGAATATTCAAGATGCCCAATCGTTGTCCTGTATGCGCGGGTGAAGTTGTTCGCGCGCAGGGGGAAGTTGCTCTTAAATGCGTCAATCCCGCCTGTCCAGAGCAGTTGAGAAGGCGCATTGAACATTTCGCTTCTCGAAACGCCCTTGATATTCGCGCCTTAGGGCCCGGGGTCATAGATTCGCTCGTTGAAAAAGGCCTTGTCAAAGATCCGCTTGATTTGTTTTCGATAGATGAAATTACACTCTCTAAGCTTGATGTTTCGGGGCATAGGTTCGGTAAAAACGCTTCTACCGTAATACAGGCGCTTTCCGTCGCGAAGACACTGCCGCTTAACAGATGGTTGTTTGCCGTGGGCATTGCGAATATAGGTGTCAGCGTCGCTAAAGACATAGCCCTTGAACATGAAAAATTTTCACAGCTTAAAGATTCACCCGCTCTGAAAAACGTTATTGAAAATGAGCTTAAGAAAGGCAAGGAGCGAAAGATTCTTCCTATTAAAGTTGAGGCGGCAAAGGCCGTATATAAGTTTTTTGAAGGGGAGTACGGAACTAAATTTTTGCAGCGCATGATGGAAATGGGCGTTGACCCCGCGAGAGAAGCGGCTGCAGAAAAAGCATCGTCAGGTCCGTTAGTTAATGCTGGGTGTGTTCTAACAGGAACGCTTTCCAAGCCGCGTGGCGAGTATGCGAAATTAATTGAAAAAGCAGGCGGCATTATTCAAAATACCGTAACCTCTAAAACGAAGTATCTGATAGCAGGCGCTAACGTGGGGGCCTCAAAAACGGAAAAAGCCCGTAAATTGGGAACGATGGTGATAAACGAGAGTCAATTAAAAGAAATGCTCGAAGGCTCAAGTTATGATGATGGCGCGAATAAAAATGAAAATAGCGCTATTGTCGAGGAAAAACAAAGTAATCCAATTCAGGACGAGTTGTTCAGTCTATAAAAAAAATTGGTCGGGGCGGAGGGATTTGAACCCCCGACAGCCTGCTCCCAAAGCAGGTGCGCTACCAGACTGCGCTACGCCCCGAATTGGCGGATATTATATCAAATTATTATCGTGAACACAAATCGACCAGATGACTAACGGGGAATATTATGATACAATATACTCACTTACATCATCCGCTCTGATAATTTCTATGGGTGAAGGTAATGCTAATAAAGATAAACTCTAAAATAAGGAATAACTAAAATGGCACGTGCATATAACTTTTCAGCAGGTCCGGCGGCTCTTCCGCTCGAAGTCCTGCAAGATGCTCAGAGAGATCTTGTTGATTACAAGGGCTGCGGCATGTCGGTAATGGAAATGTCCCACCGCGGCAAGGATTATGATGCTATCCACCAGGAAGCAATCGCCACGTTCAAAGAATTGTGCAATCTCGGCGATGATTGGTCTGTCTGCTTTATCCAGGGCGGAGCTTCCATGCAGTTTGGAATGATTCCTATGAATTTCCTTGGCAAGGGTCAGGTTGCGGATTATGCGAACGCAGGAACATGGTCCAACAAGGCGATCAAGGAAGCTAAAAAGGTTGCGGCTCTTCGCGACGCGTCTGTGAATATTGTCGCCGATTGCCAGAAGGATATTCCTACCCGTCAGCCCGATCAGTTCAACTGGACTGAAGGTGCGGCGTATGCTCACATTTGCACAAATGAAACCATTTCCGGCGCAGAGCTCAAGGTGATTCCTGAAGTTTCCGTTCCTTTGATCGGCGATATGTCTTCTGACATTCTCAGCTGCGAGCGTGATTACAACAAGTTTTCAATGTTCTATGCTGGTGCACAGAAGAATCTCGGCCCCTCTGGTATGGCCGTTGTCGCTATCCGTAACGACTTCGCGGAGAAGGGCCCGGAGGATATTCCTACGATGCTCCAGTACCGCACGTACACGAAGGAGAACTCTCTTTACAATACTCCTCCCACATGGGGTATCTATATCTTCGGCGAAACGATGAAGTGGGTCAAGAAGATGGGTAAGGAAAACCTCTTTAAGCTTAACGCTGAGAAGGCCGGCAAGATTTACGACGTAATCGATTCCAGCGAATTCTGGACGGGGACGGCCCTTAAGGAATATCGTTCGAACATGAATGTAACTTGGCGCATCAAGAACGGCGACGAGGCTCTTGAGAAGAAGTTCCTCGACGAGGCGAAGGCCCTCGGAATGAGCTCTCTTAAGGGTCATCGTTCTGTTGGCGGTATTCGCGCCTCGATCTACAACGCTTTCCCGATGGAAGGTGTTGATGCCCTCGTTTCATTCATGAAGGACTTTGAAAAGGCCAACGGCTAAGATTCGTTTAGCCGATAACCAGAAATCCAAGGCGCGTTCTTATCCGGGAGCGCGCCTTAGATTTCAAAATTAAGAGAAAGCCAAATGAAAACAGGTTTATCCAGAATCTCTCAAATTAAATTTTTAGATTCTGTACGAAACTTTGGGGGAAATCAGGAGGGGGAGAAAATGGAGGTGGGAAGCGGAGTTGAACCGCTGTAAGCGGATTTGCAGTCCGCGACCTAACCGCTCGGCCATCCCACCGGTTGAAGTTGCGCATATTATATCATATCATTTGAGTTGCAGTCAATGGGCAAAATGAAAATAGAAATTATTTTTGAGGATAAAGATATTCTTGTCGTAAATAAGCCTGCCGGTGTTATCGTTCATCGCGCTCCAGGGCGAAACGAATTGTCTCTTGCGGACTATCTCGCATCGACCCGTGCGAGTATGATTTCTGTCGGGTCAAAAGAGCGCCCTGGGGTCGTTCACCGTTTAGACGTAGAAACGAGCGGCGTTATGGTTTTTGCGAAGACAGAGAAAGCGTACATATCCTTAAGAAAAGATTTTGAGACTCACAATCAAATAGAAAAAACTTATTTGGCTGTTCTCCACGGCTCGCCCAAGCCATCAAGCGGTTGTCTTAAGACGCTGGTAGCGCGAAAGGCCGATAAGAAGCGCATGTGCGTTGTTGAAGAAGGCGGCGTTTTGGCCGTCAGCAGATGGTGCACGCTAAAAAGACTTAATTCTTTAGCCCTTGTTGAATTTAAGATAGATACCGGCAGGATGCATCAGATTAGACTTCATAGCGCACATTTGGGTCATCCGATTGTCGGCGATAAGATTTACGGAGATAAACAGAAAGACGCGCGACTTAAGGTTAAGATAGCGCGTCATCTTCTTCATGCTGTTGAACTTGGATTTACACACCCGCGCACACGAAAGATGGTTTCTTTCGCCGCTTATCCTCCGCCTGACATGATTTATCTCGGATTTTAGAAGCCGTTAGAAGAAATAACGACATCAAGGTGTGTGTTTCTCCATTGGCAGGCGGCGACAGAAAACATATTTTGATTGTTTTCCTGCATGGAAATCGGCTGATGGATGTGGCCTGTGAAAACACCCACGAGATTTGGTGTGGACAGAACCGCTTCACGAAATTCCAAAGTTTCGGGGTTAGGCTCTTTCGCCCAGCGAGGGCGGCGCTCGATTTCCCAAGACCAATCGAGATCAGCCCCCCAGTAGGGACTGCCGCAATAAGCTTTGTGGCCTGATTTCACATATAAAGGAATATGCATCATCAGAACAATCGGATCACCTTTCGCGGCTTCGGCTTTCCAGAAATCAACTTGAGCACGGTTTAAAAGATAAGTGGAATTGTCGATAGCGACAATCCTCACGCCTTTGATCACGTGTGAAAACATCATTGGATCGTCGCCCTTGCGATAAAGAGGGGCGAGGCGTTTTTCTACCCATGTTTTTCTAAGTTCATCACTTGTGCCTTCTAAACCTTCAAAATGCCAGTCGTGATTGCCTGCGATATAGATCCAGGGAACTGCGCACTCGTCTAATTTCTTCTTTGCGTATTCAACATTTGCAAGCGAAGGAAAACTTAAGATGTCTCCAACGAGCAGTATCGCGTCAACGCCGTCTTTTTTGGCTGTAGAAATGGCATTTTCGAAATATTGCTGAGGCGCGTTTTCCGGGAGATTTTCTTCTTTGTCGGATATGCCGCTCATACGAGCGTAGTTTCCGGCGTATTCTTTGTCGCGCTTGTCAAAATATTTGAAATGAGTATCTCCTATCACGCGAAATTTCGGCTTTTCTGTTAGTGCAGGCCAAGAGATGTTAAGTGTAGATCTATACCAGTTAACAAAATAGCCTTTGTCGAAGGCATCTTGTGGTAATGAGGAGCGAGGTGTTGTACACCCAGAGGAAGCCAAGGCGGCCGCACCGCCTAAACAGATAAATTCACGACGTTTCATAATGAAATATTATATCATAAAGAGCAGGGGAGTTTATGATACAATATTAGGTACATGGCGATAATTCTCAACTCGGAACGTAAAACACTGAAAGCGAAGATTTTCCTTTCGGTAATTTATCTAATTCTCTCATTAGGGGCCATAACAATGGTCTACCCGTTCGCGGTAATGATTGCCGCTTCATTTTCTTCCGCATACGATTATCATCGCCACAGCCCTGTTATAATAGGCTTATTTGACGAGAGTGATCGTTTTATGCGATCTATCGCGACGCGGTTTAAGACGTTTCCGAAAGATGTTTATCCTGACGCGCCTGCGAGTTGGACGAATTGGGCCCGCGTTGCGGATGACAGAGACGGCGTAAAAAAATTTGCCCAGACGCAGCTTAAGGATTTGAAAAACAGCCCCGATCGCCATCTTCTGCGCGAGCGCGCCAGAAAATTCCTCTATTCGCTTGCCGCTAAAGATGCTCGTGAGTTCATTTGCAATTATGATGCTAGAGATGTGGCGCGTTTTGTGAAAAGTGAATATAAAACAATCGAAAAACTCAATGAGGAGTGGCCGGTAAGGCATAAATCGTTTTTTGACATTTCGTTTTCGGCGCAGTCCAAACAATCGTTTGCCAATGTAAAATATTGCGATCTCGATGAAAAAAATAAGTGCTATATCCGCTTTATGAAAAGCTATATCGCACAAGCTATCGAGCGGGGCGATTTTGTTTCAAGGACAATGCCTGCCGACAGACAGGCTTACGCAGAAGACATTAGAAACGCTTTGGCTCAGCAGTTTATTGAGCATGGCTGGCGTGACTTTTTTGATAATTCAATGTCGAATTATAAACTTGTCGCCGATTACATTTTTCTTCGCGCAAGGGCGTTCGTAAACACGATTCTGCTTGTTGTTCTTTCAATATTGGCCTCGCTTACGGTAAATCCCTTGGCGGCCTATGCGTTATCTCGCTTTAGGCTCAAGTCAACCGAAAAGATCATACTTTTTCTTCTTGCGACGATGGCTTTTCCGGCGGCGGTAACCGCAATACCAGGCTTTCTCCTTATCCGCGATCTTGGGCTTTTGAATACGTTTGCGGCTCTTGTTTTACCAGGAGTTGCCAGCGGAATGTCGATTTTCATCCTTAAAGGGTTTTTCGACGCTTTGCCGCGCGAGCTTTATGAAGCGGCGGCCATCGACGGGGCGAGCGAATGGACTGTTTTCCTTAAAATCACGCTTCCGACAACAACGCCGATTCTTGCTGTAAATGCGCTAAACGCTTTTATTCACGCGTATTCATCGTGGGAGTGGGCGTTTCTCGTATGTCAGAAAGAATCTCATTGGACACTTGCAGTATGGATGTATCAAATGTCGCAGACTTTTGCTCATCAGCCGTGGTGCGTTATGGCGGGTTTTGTGTTGGTTTCGATTCCTACTGCCGTTGTCTTTCTTGCTTGCCAGAAAATTATTTTAAGAGGTATTGTTCTGCCGAGCATGAAGTAGAGTTAATGTTAGAATGTTGGAATGTTGGAATGTTTGAATGTTGGAATGGGGGTTTAGAAGGTTTGGGAGGTTTAGAGTTTAGAGGGAAAAGATGTCCATTCTCGAACTCGAACTCCAAGCTCGAACTTCTATTAGTTGATAGTTCGAGTTCGAGAGTGGAATTTTTAGTTTTGGTGTAGAGATTAGGTGTAGGTGTAGAGCGGATGTTACTCCTAACTCCTAACTCCTAACTCCCGACTCCTAGCCCCTAACCCCTAACTCCTACCGACTAACCTTTACCTTGGGGGTATGCTTTTTGGGCGGATTGTGGTAGAATATTCTCAAACTCGCAAAAGGAGCAAGCTATGATAACTTCGCGAAACAACAAGTTTTCCATAGGGGGTAAATATCGTAGCCTCCTGATCGCCGCCGCGGTTGTCGCCGGCTTTGCCCCAATCTCACAACCAACAACGAGGAAAATGCCATGAACACCAAATTGGTCAAATCTGCCGCGGTCAAGGCGCTGGCGCTGGGGGCAATGCTTATGTCAATGCCCTGTCCAGGCCGCCGACTTCTTCGTCGCGACGACTGGCAACGACGGAAACCCCGGCACATCGGCCTTGCCATTTAAGACCATCGGTGCGGCGATCACGGCGTCGGACGCGGCTATTGTCGGCGGCGACACGTCGGCGACGATACATGTCGCTGACGGCACATACATGGAGCATTCTCTGACGCTCGCGAACCCGATCACCATCGTCGGCGAGAGCGGCAACCGCGACGCGGTAATCGTCAACGCCAACGGCAGCAAAGATAACAAGCGCCGCACCTTCACGCTCAACCATGCCGCCGCCACTCTTTCCGGCATCACCGTGAAGAACGGGTACATGAATGTCAGCGGCAACAATTCAGGTGGTAATGTCCTGATCAACGCGAACGGCGGCGTGGTCACGAATTGCGTCGTCGCCAACGGCTATGCGTCAGGCGGCGGCAACATCCGACTAAGCAGTGATGACGCGCTAGTTGTGGACTGCGTTGTCACCAACGGGACCGTGGACTGGTCATGGGGCGGCAACATCGCCGCAACCTATGGCCGGGTGTCGCGCTGCCTCGTCGCGAACGGCACGTCGCTAGCGCAGTATGGCGGCGAGACGTCAGGCGATTCCGGGAATGTCTACCTTGGCAACTCGGCCGTGATGGATAACTGCCTGGTCATGGGCGGCGTGGTTAGGGACAACAACGCAAGCAACGCGAACGGCGTCTATCTGGCGGGCAGCTCGCGCCTCGTGAACTGTACCATCGTCAAGAACATATCGGATTCCTACGCCAACGTCCCGGCGGTGAAAGCCGGCGCGGACACGGTGCGCGTCGTCAACTGCGCCATCTACGGCAACGGCGGTACGGCGGCGAAGGAGTGGGGCAGCGCCAACGGCGCGTGCTACGTCAACTGCGCGACCGCCTCCGGCGCGGCCATAACTGGCGGCACCGGCAACATCTCGATGGTGACTGACGACGCCTTCGCTGACTACGCGGACGGCGACTACAGCCCGGCAAAGCGTGGCGTGCTCGCCAATGTCGGCACGTCATGGTCCGACTACCTCGCCTATGGCGCGGTGTCCACCCTTGACCTCGCTGGCGCGGCCAGGTTCTATTGCGGTGGCCTCGACATCGGCTGCTACGAGTCAGACTCCGCCGGCTTCACCCTCTCGGACTACTATGTGGCCAAGACCGGCGACGACGACAACGACGGAACGCAGGTCTCGCCGTTCGCCACCATCGGCATGGCGATTGCGGCGGCCAACGCCACCATAGCCGCCGGGTTCGCCGCCGCGGTCACGGTCCACGTCGGCGACGGCACCTACGCCGAACACACGCTGATGCTTGAAAAGCCGATCACCATCGTCGGCGAGAGCGGCAACCGCGACGCGGTAATCGTCAACGCCAACGGCAGCAAAGATAACAAGCGCCGCACCTTCACGCTCAACCATGCCGCCGCCACTCTTTCCGGCATCACCGTGAAGAACGGGTATGTCGACGGCGGCGGCATCACGGCTTGCGGCGGTAACGTCCTGATTGACGAGAACGGCGGCGTGGTCACGAACTGCGTCGTCCTGAACGGCTATGCCGTAGGCGGCGGCAACATCTATATGAACGGCGAGGCTGCGCTTGTCTTGGAATGCGTGGTCACGAATGGTACGGTGAACTGGTCGAGAGGCGGCAACATCGCCGCGGCCTATGGCCGAGTGTCACGCTGTCTCGTCGCGAACGGGGCATGTCTTGCGAACTACGGTGGCAATCCGTCCGGCGATTCCGGGAATGTCCACCTCGGCAACTCGGCCGTCATGGAGAACTGCCTGATCTTCGGCGGCGTGGTGAAGGATAACAACGCGAGCAACGCGAACGGCGTCTATCTGGCGGACAGTTCACGCCTCGTGAACTGCACCATCGTCAAGAACAGGTCGGACTCCTACCCCAACGTCCCCGCGGTGAACGCCGGCGCGGACACGGTGCGCGTCGTCAACTGCGCCATCTACGGTAACGGCGGCACGGCGGCGAAGGAGTGGGGCAGCGCCAACGGCGCGTGCTACGTCAACTGCGCGACCGCCTCTGGCGCGGCCATAACCGGCGGCACCGGCAACATCGCGACGCTGACCGGCTCGGCCTTCGCGGACTATGCGGGCGGCGACTATCATCCCCAGAAGAAGGGCGTGCTTTACAACGCCGGAACCGGCAGGGGTGAATACTTCGCCTTTGGCGCGGAGTCGCTCTTCGACCTTGGGAGATCCGACCGCATTTCCGGTGCCCGCCTCGACATCGGCTGCTACGAGTTCTATGTCCCCGGCTTGGTCATTTACATCAGAGTAATCGGTTAGTCGAATGTGCGGGCTACCGCCGCCCATCCGACTAATCAATTTGCGTTGCGCCATAAAAGAGCGTCAACATCCGCGTTCTTGTCGCGTCCAATTTCGTCAAGAACAG
>JAEIGA010003710.1_pt1 | contig 23795 bp, 19 predicted proteins | sample 9270691 | NCBI WGS metagenome assembly JAEIGA01 (sample SAMN17057246, study PRJNA624740) | gut metagenome | biome: biome; isolation source: fecal sample | host: Bos grunniens | place: China: Xizang | collected 2019 | reverse complement strand
TGGATTTCACGTTTTGGTGCACCTGATACTGAGATGGTACCAACGCCATTAACACGTGCCAATGGTGTAGCTACTTTGTCGTCCAAAATCTTGTCGAGACCATTGAGGCTTTCTTCTGCAGTTGCCGACATCAACATGATAGGCATGTCTTCCATGCTGAATTTGAATATAGTAGGAATGCTGACGGCATCAGGAAGAGCTTGTGTAACCATATCCAATTTGTCGCGGACATCGTTAGTAGCTTCGTTGATGTCAATGCCATATTCAAACTCCAATGAAATGACTGATATGTTTTCCTTTGATGTTGATGAAAGGTGCTTTAAGTTACTAACACTATTGAGTGAGTTCTCTAAAGGTTTTGTGACATTGGTCTCAATATCGGCAGCACTTGCGCCAGAGTATGATGTCACAACGATAATAGTATTTTCTCCCATGTCAGGGAAGAGGTTGGTCGATAATTTCGTGAGAGAAAATACACCCAAGATAGCTACTGTAATGAATATAAGTGCTATCGTTACAGGTTTATTTACGGATGTTCTGTATAAACTCATGTCTTAATTTATTTTACGATATCAACTTTAATGTTGTTTTTAAGTCTTGTTTGTCCTGTTGTTACTATTGTTGCGCCATCGTCGATACCGCTGATGACTTCATATTTATCACCCATTCTTGTACCGAGTTTAACAATAGTGTAACTTACAGTATTATCATCGTTTAATACATAAACATATTTTTCATCTGCGCCAACTTGTTTGAGAACAGCATTGTCAGGGATAACAACACGATGGTTTGTTCCATAATTAACAGTCACTCTTGTGAACATGCCAGGACGTAATTTCTCGTCTTTGTTGTCAACGATGATTTCAACTGGGAATGTATGTGAACGAGAATCGATGGTTGGGTAAACCAAGTTTACTTTACCTTTGAATGTTTCGCCAGGGAAAGCGTCAGCAACGATGTCGACTTCCATTCCTTTCTTGATTTTTGAATAATTGTTTTCGCTGATGTTGATTAACATCTTGACAGGAGTGATGTTCTGAACAACGAAAAGTGGTTGTGCCATAGCATACATATCGCCTTCGTCATAGTTGCGAGCTGTGACAATGCCTGAGATAGGGCTTCTTAAGATTGTGTTTTCCAATAAGTTGGAATATGTTTTCTTAGAAACTTCGTAGGCAAGTGTCATTGTTTCATAATTAGCTTGTGAAACAGCGCCAATTTCATATAATTCTTTTGTACGTCCATATTCAATGGAATCGTTTTGTATTTGTAATCTTAATTTTTCCAAATTGATAGCATCCATCGTTGCAAGTTTCTGACCTTCCTTGACATGATCGCCGATTTCAACGAAGATCTGATTGATACGTGATGCTGACTGTGGAGTGATGTTGTTGATGACTTCAGCTTCAACAGTTGTTGGATAAGTGCTTAATTGTGGAACATTTTCAGCATAAACTTTTGTTACGGTTACTTTTGGAGTTTCTTCAACGATTACAGTTTGTTGATTGCTTGCTTTTTGTCCGCAAGAAGCCATTATCAAAGCTGATGAAAGAATTAAAATTGAATTAAAACGTCTCATTTTTTTATTTTGTTTTTATTGTTATCTGTTATTATTCTTTTACATATTCAACGCCCATGAGTTCATCGATGGCGGCTTTATTCGTCATATATTGGTAAATAGCTTGACTCATTGTGAGCTGTGCTTGTGTCAAAGCTAACTGTGCATCATTGAGTTCTACTAATGTTGCCTTACCTAATTCATACATCTTTTCTGAGATGTTGTAACTCTTTTGAGCCATTTCTAATGTTGTCTCAGCAGCAGTATATCTCTTGACACTTGTATTCATCTTATCTCTGTAGTTTTCCAAAGCGATGTTGAGATTGCGTTCAGCATCTTCAATGTTAAGTCTCAAAATGTCTTGTGTCTTTTGATATTGTCTGATGTTGTTACGTTTCAAGAAACCATCGAAAATAGGGATGTTAAGACTTAATGCAACAACTGAATAAGGATTCCAATTCATATCGAATGTGTTTCCCATCGCCATATAATTATATGCGAACGAAGCAGAAAGGGTAGGGATGTATTGGAATTTGGTCATCTTGATAGTTCTGCTTAACATTTCGTCTTGCAGCTTTAATTGCAAGAGGTTGGTGTTGTTTTCAAAACTTACTGTATCATTTGCTAATGAAACAACTAATTCATTAGCATAGTCTGTCAATGCACCTTCAACGTCTATTTCTGTGTTGAGGTCTATGCCCATGATGGCTTTAAGTTGCCATATAGCCAAAACAACAGCGTTTTCTGCGCTATATACTTCAGGTTCGGAGTTGTTGACATTAACTTTTGCTCTTAAATATTCAAATTCTGAAGCTTTGCCAACATTATATTTTTTCTCTACATCTTCGAAATTCTTTTGTGCGTTGTCGTAAACTTCTTTGTAAACAGAATAAGCTTCTTTTGCCAAAAGAACTGAATAGAATGCTTGTTTAACTTGTGAAACCATTGAGATTCTTGAAGAACGTGCTTGTTCTACTGCCAACTCAACGTCTAATGCAGATAGTTTCAAACTTTGCCAAAGTTGTGCGTTTATGAGTGGCATAGCTGCTGACAAACCAGCTGATACGTTGTTGCTCATACCAACTTCAATTTCCATTGGCTGTCCGTTCATTTCCATCGCCATGACTTGTTTCTTCAAAGTCCTTTGGTAACTGCCGCTTGCGCTGATGTTTGGATAGAGAGCAGAGTATGATCCTTTTTTTGCATAACCGGTTTTTTCGATTGTCATTTCGGCAATTTTAATCGAATTGCTTTCTGATAATGCAATCTCTATTGCTTCATCTAAGGTAATTTTGTTCTGAGCGTGAGAAATCATGCTGCAGGCATAAAATACGATTGTTAATAATAAATGATTGAATTTGAACATTTTATGATTATTTTTTTTAGTTTGTTTTATACAAAAAAATGAGTGCTTTTTCAATTTGCAAAAGAACGAAATATTATTGAATAAATTGCAATAAAAAAGCATATTTCAATAAAAAATGTTAGCATTTCAATGTAGTTTTTTTTGTCATCAATGAACCCTTAAAAGTCCTCGCAAAACATAAGTTTTTAGTCATTATTAATAACATTTCCTTAAATGAAAATGTTCGAAAGATATTTGAAAAAAATCATAATTGTTTCTTAAAAAATATTAACCTCAAAAAAGTACTTGAAACGTTACTGCAATACAAAAAAAGTCGTACTTTTACCGACGGAAAAAATATGAAGTGATTAGATATGAAGGCAAGAATTTTAGGTCTTTTTTTGTTGTTTGAAGCAGCATTTATGTTGTTGGCTTCATTGGTTGCTTTATATTATTTTTATAAATGTGGTGATGGTGATGTTTTAGCTCTCACCGTTTCAACGATAATTACAGCAATATCAGGCTTTATCTTGATATCAGCGGGAAGAAACAATAATAAGAAGCCCAATAAACAAAAAATTGAGAACTTCGAAACTAAAGACTCATTCTTTATTGTAACGGCGACATGGATAATTTTCGCTTTATTTGGAATGTTGCCCTTCCTTTTAAACGGAACTGTTAAAACTGTAGCCGACGCTTTTTTTGAAGCGATGTCTGGTTTCACTACAACAGGTTCTACTGTTTTGAATGATATTGATAGCCAGCCCCATGGCATTCTGTTTTGGAGAAGTATAATGCAATGGTTGGGTGGTTTAGGTATCATTGTTTTGTTCCTCGCCATTATGCCTGCATTGAATCGTTCCTCTAATAAGGTCATGATGTTCTCTGCAGAAATGTCAGGAATCGGTGTAAAGAAACTTCATCCAAAGATGATGATGACAGCTCGTAAACTCTTGGGCATATATTTCATATTGACATTATTGTGTAGTTTTATGTATTGGCTCGGTCCAATGGGTACTTTCGATGCTATCTGTCATGGACTTACTACAATGTCGAGTGGAGGTTTCAGTACTCATCAGACTAGTTTGGGATATTATAACTCACCTTATATAGAATATGTAGCATCTGTTTTCATGTTGTCATCTGGTGTCAATTTCTCCTTGTATTATTTCCTTTTTACAGGTCAAGGAAAATTGTTCCGTGAAAATGAGGAATTGAGATGGTATCTCGGAGCTGTAGTCTTATTGACAACGATAATAATGTTGTTGTTCTATTATGCTCCTGAAGTCGATGCTGTTATCTCAAACGCTGAATCGTATCCAGAAAGTTTTGAAGATAAATTCCGTACGTCATTATTCCATGTGAGTTCAATAATAACATCAACATGTTATCAAGCTGCCAATTTCGATTATGATGTATGGGGAAGCCTATTCCTGGTACCTACATTCTTTATGATGGCAAGTGGCGCCTGTGCTGGTTCAACTAGCGGTGGCATCAAGATTATCCGTGAAGTGATTTCCATAAAATCAATTAACAATATTTTCCGTCATCTTCTTCACCCTAATGCTTTGTTTACAGTAAAGGTATCTAATGAAGTTATTGATGAAGACAAGACAAGAAGAGTTATTAACTTCTTGATTATATTCTTGATGCTTTACGTATTAGGTGTCTTTATGCTGATTTTAAGCGGATGTACTATTCAAGAAAGTATGTTTAACTGTATTTCTGCTCTTGGAAATAGTGGCCCGGGAATAGGAAGTTCAGGCCCTTCTCTTTCATTCTCAGAATTGTCAAATATGGGAAAATGGGTTATGTCATTACTTATGATGTTGGGCCGTCTTGAAATCTATACAGTATTGGTGACATTCTTACGATTATTCATAGGAAAGAAATATTGATATTTATTGAAAATTGTTTGTTTTTGATTGATTTTTTTCCCCAACCTATTTAAGTTGTTATATTTTTGCTAAAAAATTAATTTCGTGATGAAAGGAATGGAATTGATAGAACTAGCCAAGGAAAACAAACGTTCAATAATTGCATGGGGAACTGTGTTCTTGTTTTTCTTCTTGTCATTCTGGGCAAATTGGGTTATTTCGTTGGCACATGCTTTTCTTGTAGTAACATTTCTTATAATAACTACTTACATTGAGAAGAAATATATAGTCAAGTATCTGCAAAGTGGGAAAGTTTTCCTTTTCTACCTGATTAATATATTGTTAGTCATCATTATGTCGGGATTGACAACTTACTTGGAATCCTTTATGTTGACGATTATGAGTAAGCATATTTCTCTGGCAGAAATACCTCAGCTCGATGGAGCAAAAGCTTTCATTATCCCTTTATTAATACGTGTAGTGATTTATATAATTACAATTGCTATTTCGGTTATCACTGTCATGCAGCATGCAGAGGAGGAAAGCAAAAGAATCAAGAATGAAATAAAGAGCGAGAAACTTGATATGGAGTTACGTTTCCTGAAATCTCAGATGACACCTCATTTTTTGTTTAATGCCTTGAATAACATATATTCTCTTGTATATATAAAAGATGAAAAAGCTCCGCAGAGTGTCTTGAAACTTTCAGATATGCTCCGTTATGTTATGGTAGATTGTCAGGTCGACCTCATATCTCTTGAAAAGGAGGTCAAATATATCGATGCTTATATTGATTTCCATAGGATGAGTATGGAGAACAAGTCGAATATTATTTTTGACAAGAAAATAAAGAATCCTAATTTCAAGATACCTCCAATGATTCTGCAGCCATTGGTGGAAAATAGCTTCAAACATAGCAGATTAGACAACGATTCGAATGGCTATGTCCATTTTTATATAATACAGGAAAATAACGACTTGATTTTCATAGCTCGTAATTCGATAAATTGTATGTCCTCCTCGTTGATTGATCCTAACAAAAAGCAACAATCTGGAATCGGCTTGACTAATGTTAAGAAAAGATTGGAATTGTATTATGGTAATAACTATTCTTTCAACGTAAAACAGGAAGACAATTCGTATGTAGTAACAATTAAAATAGGAGATAAGTATAATGAAAAGGAAGTATAATGTTCTTATTGTTGATGATGAATTCTTGGCAAGAAAACTTCTGTCGGAATATGTTTCAAAAGTAGATTATCTTAATCTGGTTGATACTTGTTCTGATGCTACTAAAGCAATGGAAGTTCTTAAAAATGAGAATGTTGATATTTTGTTGTTGGATATCCAAATGCCTGATATCTCAGGAATGGAGATGTTGAAAATGATTAACAATCAACCTGCGGTTATCCTCACAACAGCTTATTCTGAATATGCTGTCGATGCATTTGCATTAGGTGTTGTCGATTATCTCCTGAAACCATTTGATTATGTACGTTTTATGCAGGCAATAAATAAAGCCGTAAGTTATAATATATCAGAACAGCAATCAGAGCCTGCACAAGTAAATGATTATATATTGGTTAAAGCAGATTATAAGTTATATAAAATCAATTACGAAGATTTATTGTACATTGAGGGCCAGCATGAATATGTGACTTTCCATACAAATACAAAACGTATAACTGCTTTATATTCATTGAAAAATCTAGAAGAAACACTTCCTAAGGATAAGTTTATACGTACACACAAATCATTTATTGTCTCAATAAAAAATATCGAGGATATTGATAAACTGAATGTTACTGTAGCCGGAAATAAAATTCCTGTAGGCGCTAGTTATCGTGACGCTTTGATAGAAAGACTTTCCTAATAAATGTAGTAATATTAGTAATGGAGTGGTGGAGTAATGCAGTTGGTTACTCCATCACTCCATTTTCACAATTATTCCATCGCTTCAAAAGTCGCTGCCAGACTGTTGCTTGATGGCTTTTGATAAATCTTCAGATCAAACATTGTAACTACAGCGAATACATGGTCGAAGATGTCACTTTGAATGTTTTCGTATGATATCCATGCTTTGTTTGAACTGAATGCGTAAATCTGAATTGGAACGCCGTTTTCTGTTGGTGACAACTGTCTGACCATGAATGTCATGTCTTTGTTGATGAAAGGACAGTTTGCCAAATATGCATTTAAATAAGCTCTGAAAATACCGATGTTAGTCTGTCTTCTGCCGTTAACTAAATTGCTGTCGTCTATATTGTTAGCCTTGTTGTATTCTTCGATTTCTTTTTCCTTATCAGTAATATATTGACTTACTAATTGGAACTTTTTGAAACGCTCTAGCATTTCTGGAGTACAGAATTTGATTGTGTCAATATCAATGACAAAAGAACGTGCGATACGTCTTCCTCCTGAATTTTCCATGCCTCTCCAGTTTGTGAATGAGTCTGAGATCAATGAATATGTAGGAATAGTCGTGATTGTCTTGTCCCAGTTTTGAACTTTTACTGTTGTTAGGCCTATCTCTAGAACTTCGCCGTCAGCTTTGCTTTTTTCCATTACAATCCAATCACCGATACGAAGCATGTCATTGATAGTTAATTGTATGCCACCAACGAAGCCTAAAATAGGATCTTTGAATACCAACATAAGGACTGCTGATAAAGTACCCAAGCCTATCAGTATGTTTGATAATTGTTTCTGAGTTAATATTGCAATTACTAACAAGAAGCATATGATATAAACAATTGTTTTTAACACCTGGATAAATCCTTTGATTGGCTTGCTTTTAGATATTTCATAAGTGTCGTAAATCTCGTTTAATGTTGTCAATAATGCATTGATGACGCGAGTATAAATAAATATTTCATATATTTTAGTTATAATGATAATAGTTGCTGCCAATGCCGGAAATGATGGTAAAGCTAATGGTGTAGAAACTCTTACGATGTATGCAGGTATGATAAGACATATTTTCCTGAATACTTTATTTTTAATTAAAATATCGTCCCTTTTGGATTGGCTTTTCTTTATAAGGGTATCAACTGTTTTTTCTACTATCAATCTGACTAAATGAAATACAACGAATGCTACAATTAGTAGAGTGAAGAAACATATTAGTTCTGAAATGTTAACAGATGCTGTTTCTGATAATCCAAGTTTTGAAAACAATTTGGTTAATAATGTAATGTATTTTTCGAACATAGCTTTATTTGTTTAATAAGATGTTAAGACTTAATGGCTTGATTTCTACAGTGATATCTTTGCTCATTTGCATTGCTTCTCCGTCTATGTTGACTACGTCTTCAACCTCCCTGATGACACTTATTTTTTTTGCTTTATAAATATCTATAAAGTTACTTTTATCTATCTGTTTGGCAATAAAATATGTAGCGACTATAGGAACTTCTATTATGTTAGGCTTCTTGAATATGCAAACATCCAGAAGTCCATCTTGGACGCTGGCTTTAGGTGATATTTCGGCATTGTATCCAAACTGACTTGAATTAGCGAAAGTTACGAAGAATGGTTTGCATTTAATGGTTCTATCGTCGTCTAAAATCAAGGTATATTCTTTTGGTATGAAGTTGTGATATTCTTCAGTGACCAATTTTGCATATGTGATGAATCCTCTGTTGCCGTCTTTTGCGAAGTAATCTGCTATCAATGCGTCAAAGCCAATACCAGCGATGCTTATAAAAGGAGTACCGTTCATGGTGGCAGTATCAATTTTGAAAACATCACCATTATTGATTACTTCTGTGATAAGGCGTTCTGTCCTGAATGGCAATTCAAGATGACGCGCCAAGCCATTGCCAGAACCTAAAGGAACGATTACAAGCACTTGTTCCTTGCCTATAAGGCATTTCGCAATTTCGTTGATTGTTCCGTCGCCACCAACGGCAGCAATATATTCAAATCCATCTTCTATTGCCTTCATCGTCAGTTCTGTAGCATGATTGATACGTTCTGTGAAAACAATATCATATTCGAATTTGTTTTTGTCAATATAATTGTCTACAAGAATTGGAAAATTATTCTTGTTGTGGTTCCCTGATATGGGATTAACAATAAAAATTATTTTCTTCTTTGCCATCAGTAGTATAATTTGTTGTTAATCATTCTGTTGTTATATTGTTGAAGTCTTAGTTTGAACTCCTTGTCAAGCTCGAGCCATTTTTTATTATAGCCTTTAAATATATTGTTTTTCAATGTTTTATCTTTTTTAATGTCAAATATTTTCTTTATGTCTTTGCCATCTGACTGCATAAAATATTGGCCGTCAGAAAACAAATATGCGTTATTGCTATAACATATAAAAGATGGATTTTGTATGCTGTCGAAAATATTTCTTCCGAAACTGAAAGTAGTATCGTTGATATCTAAAAGACTTAACAAAGAAATTCCTATGTCAATATGTTGGACTATTTCGTCAACTGATTTGTTTTCAATGATTTCTGGTGCATAAAATGCCAGTGGTATTTGATATAGGCCTCTTGAGGTTTTATATCTATTGAATTTGTGTTCTGGATTTACATGATCTGCCGTTATGATAAAAATCGTGTTTTTGAACCATTCTTCTTTTGAAGCAGTGTCGAAAAATTCCTTTAAGGCATTGTCAACATAATATATAGTTTTTTCAAAAGGAGTTCTAGACGTTGTATCTGTTATGATGTAATCATCAGGTAATGAGTAAGGATGATGTGAAGAAAGCGTAAATATAACTGCTGCAAAAGGGTTTTCATATTCGTTTAATTTCTTAGCTGTGAATTGTAAGAATTTATCGTCATAAATGCCCCAACTGCCATCGAAGTCTGATTCGTTGTTATATTCGTTTCTGCCATAATAATCATCGAAACCGCTTGATCTTGAAGTGGAATTGAAACTCATTGTGCCATTGTTGCCTCCATGGAAAAATGCTGTGCTGTAACCATTTTCTTTTAATATACTGCCTAAACCATCAACTTTATTGATGGCATATCTTGATGTAGGATAATCAGTTGACATTAATGATGGTAGCCCGCAGAATATAGAAGGCAGCGCCTCTATGGAACGTCGTCCGTTTGACATTCCGTCAAAAGTGAGGCTTTCATTAAGTAAGGAATCTAAAAATGGAGTGTGAGTATTCTTTAAATCTTTATTGTAAAATCCAATCATTTCTTGTCCGAAACTTTCAAGAATGATTATTACTACATTGTTTTTATTGCCGTTCTTTTTTATGAATCTATTATATTTCAGATTTTTATGAATTGGACTGTAAAGTGATTCAATTTCATTGTCATCAAAATAATCTATTTTATTTAAGGCTGATGATGTAGAACTCAAGCAAATGGAAAAAGGGGTGTTGAGAATCAATGGGACGTTTTTGGCCGATGTGTAGCTTATTGCAGTTGCTAAATTGATAGGCTTTAACTGAAACCCGCCTCTGATTCCTATGACTGATAATCCTAAAATCAGTATAAAAAACACAGATTGATTGACATACCATGATTTCTTGTCTGTGAAATAGGCTTCTTTTAGTCTTGTCTTTTGGGTTAATGTTATGATTATAAATAAGAAAATGAAGAATATAACAAACATAAACCAGAAATCACAAATGAAGTTGAATATAAGACTGCCTTGATTTTCATCTTTATTAGTGATAAATGTAAATAGTTCAGAACTCATACGTTTGTCTAAATATCTGAAATATATTACATCAATAAGATTTAAGGAAACCGCAATTGCATTTGTTGCAACAAAAATAGAATCAATGATTTTTTTGAATGTTTTGTTGTATTTTATTCTTATTGGTATTCCGTAAGCGATTATAAAAGGTATGTTGAAAATTATTAAGGTGTAGATGTCGAATCTGAAGCCTATGAAATATAATCTTAAAAGTTCCTTAGAACTTAAATCTTCAAAACTATCTACGTTAAAGATATAAAGAAGCCACCTGCTGAATGACAGGACTAACAGCATGATGCCTAATCTAATGAGCATCATTTTCCATAACGCAACTTCTTTGTTTTTTAACATTTTCAGTACAATAAAATGAATTAAGTTTCATATGCAAAGATAATAAATTAAGTGTGATATTTATTAAATTAGGTCTTGATAATTTTTTAATTTTGTAAATGAATATAATTATAAAATTTAATAGAATTATGAAAGTTAGGTTATTGATATACTTTGTATTATTAACACTCGTTAGTTTCGCGCAAAATGAAACATATCCACAATATCCTAATCCTGTTAATATACCTGTTTCACTTTCTGCTACATTCGCAGAATTGCGTTCAAATGCTTTTCATGCTGGTGTCGATATCAGGACACAGGGCGTTGAAGGAAAAGAGGTTTTTGCTGTTGCTGATGGTTATGTGAGTAGAATAGGGGTCTCTCCTTATGGATATGGTAAAGTGATTTATATTACTCATAACGATGGCTTTACATCCGTATATGCTCATCTTTCTAAATTTAATAAGAAAATCAACGACTTTGTGAAAAGTAAGCAATATGAAGATGAGTCGTTTGCGCAAAATATATTCCTAGATAAATATCAGTTTCCGGTAAAAAGAGGTGATTATCTTGGCCTTACTGGTAATAGCGGCAGCTCTGGCGGTCCGCATCTTCATTATGAAATACGTTATACAAAGACGCAAGAGCCTTTAAATCCTATGTATTTTGGTTTGAAGATAAAAGACACAAGGAAACCAACAATCAAAGGACTTGCAATTTATCCTTTGGAAAATTCGGTAGTGAATAATTGCGACTCCGCTTTGTATTTAAAAGTAAATTCTGAAAATAATATTTTTTCTGTTGAAAATCCGATAATTACTGTTAATGGTGATATTGCATTCGGTATAAATGTTTTTGACCAGGCTGATGGATCTAACAATAAAAATGGTCCATATAGTGTGGAACTGTATGCTGATAATGAATTGATTTATAAAATCATATCAGATAAATATTCTTACGATGAAACTCGTTATATCAATAGCCTTGTTGATTATTCTTATTATGTTAAAAACAACGAACGTTTCATCAGAACTGAAATTGATGAGTTTAATAAATTGAAACTATATGAGAAAAGAAATGGTGTTGTTTCAGTAAATATGGGCGATACCATAGAAATGTCGTTTGTAGTCAGAGATTTTAATAAAAATAAGTCAAAAATAAATTTCACGTTGATTGGCACGGAACTTCCAGAACTCTTATCAAAAGAAGTTTTCTCTCGTTCATATTATAGTATTACTAATGGTGAATCTAGAGATATTTATTTGGATGGTTTTGAAGCCCAAATACCGGATTTTGCATTCTATCGTAATGTCTTTTTGAAAGCATCACAGATAGATACAATGCAAAATATATATTCTGATTTTGCGTATCGTCTTGGCACAGATGAGATACCAATGCATAAAAGAATGACGATACGTTTAAGAATAAAAGAGGAGTTTGTTGATGATACCTTGATCTACGTAGCTACTATTGACAAAAAGAATAAAATATCATTTTTGGGGAATAATAGAGTAGATGATTATATAGAAGCAAAAACTAATATGTTGGGAACATATTTTATTGCTAAGGATTCAATAAGACCTTCTGTTAAGCCTTTGAATTTTAATAACAATGGTTCTGTTGCAGAAAATTGGTCGTTAAGGGTAGAGATTGATGACTTGGGAACTGGTATTTCCAAATATGCAATGTATATCAACGACAAATGGGTTCTTGCTGATTATGATGCTAAGAAAAAGTTGTTGATGTATCAAATTGATAGTCATCTTAAGTCAGGATACAATACCTTGAAAGTTGTTGTATCTGATATGGTTGGCAATGAAACTGTTTATTCAGCAGTTATTCTTCGCTAGGAGTGTAAACATATTGGTAGGCTCCAGCATCAGGCGCGTTTTTTCTTGAAACACCATCTAAATCGTATTGAAGTGGTCCCACTGAATAGAATGGGTTACCGATTCCGATAGCAGGAGAAAGTGTGTCGAGATGGAAGTTGTATTGATTATTGACAAATTTAGGGTCTCTGTTAAATACGCAATTTGTATAATTGGTGAATGATTCTGAATTTTGTCTCTTAGTCTTCAATAAGCTGCTGTTAAAGAAGTATGTGGTATCTGGACCAGGATAGAAGTCTGTAGCGAATTCATCATCTTGATTTCCATACATAATACAATTGTTCATCTGGAAATAGAAATTATATGCGTATGAGAAACCATCAGTAGGGTTGTTGTATACATTGTTGAATAATAATGATGGAGTTGTTCTAGTTGATTGGTTCCAGAAGTTGGCAACAGTACCTTGTTCGAAAATGTATTCGCCGCCACCTGTTAAAGCTATGGCGTAGTTGCCACAGTTAGACACGACAAAATTACCAGCTTTGATATTGTATAAATTAGCGTATATACCCATACCAGTATGATTGTCAATGATAGTGTTGTCAATGTATAAAGGAGCTCTGTTGTCTTTCAGGAAACGTTGTGCTTGTATTCCAATGAATCCGTTTTTGATAATGGCGTGGTTTATTGAGTGACCGAAGCCTTCTCTTGCTTCCATCAGCCATATTCTGTCCCATTGTCCAGGATTGTCAGTGTATGAATATTCAAGTCTGTCACCTTGAAATACAACAGGATTTTCTGCAGAGCCTTCAACACGAAGCTGACCTTCGCTATATGCCCAAAGACCTCCGCCATCGTGGAAATGAACTTGAGTGCCTTCTTCAATGACTAATGTTCCGTATGAATTGATTAATGCATAGCCGTAAACGACATAAGGACGTTCTGAAGTCCAGTGTACTTCTTGAAGACTGTCGGCAATGATTTTGAATTTAGGGAATCCGTTTATGTGTTGATCTGCAATTATGTAGTTGGCATTTTGTCCGAAAGCGGTAAGGCTGACTTCCTGCTTGTTGCCATTTGTTTCAAACAATAGTTTTTCCTCAACAAAGAAAGGTGAGTTTTGATCGTTAGGATTTATTGTAACTTTAATAAATATGTAAATACTGTCATTAGCATAAATTTCTATATCGGAAAAATCATATCCAGCTTCGCCGTCAACGTTGATGGCGAATTGTGACTGATTGCCATTTTGCAAGCGTATAGAACTGATTTTCAGATTCTCATCATTGTTGTTATATACCATGAGATGACGTGTTGATGAACCTAAAGAGGTAAAAACAGTGTCAAATGTAATTGTATCATAAGAGAAATTGACTTTCAAAGATTGGTCATCACTGAAGTTGACAGGTTTTCTGCATGATGCAAAACTTAATATAACTCCTAAAATGAAAATCCAAATATATTTATGCATAGTGATTTCGTAATGTTTTGTTTATTACGTATGGATGATTTAATTATTGTTCTTTTTTATGAATTCGTCCCAGCGTGTGTCAAGATAAGCGTTGGTGGCGATATATTTTAATGCATCTAATAATTGTTGTGCGTTAGCATAACCTGGCAATACTGTTATACCTAAATTTTCCTCGTTCATAAACACGTATGAAGGGTATGACATTTTGCCTTGAAGTAATGCTGACGCCAGTTGGTGTGTTCCTTTTTTACTTCCCATTGGATTAGGGTTGATGAATGTATGTCCCATGAATTCAACGCTTTCGCTTTGTTCTGCGTCAAACTTAACAGCGTAGAAGTTTTCATTCATATAAGCAATAACATCCTTGTCTAAGAATGTTGTCTGGTCCATTTTCTTGCACCATCCACACCATTCTGTATAAACGTCGATAAAGATTTTCTTTGGATTTTTAGTATTACGTTTTACAGCTTCTTCAAATGTCATCCAATTGATTCTTTCTGAAGATACTGTTTCTTGAGAACTGCTTCTCTGTAAGAGTGTTGTTTCTGTATTGTTTTGTGCGTTGGATTTGTATGAGAATAATAAAGCTATTACTACAACAAATGTTAAGTTTAATTTTTTCATATCAATATGTATATTTTGCTCTTTCAATTTCTTTTTTATTGTCTTTGTCTTTAAGGTTTTCACGCTTGTCGTAGAAGTGCTTACCTTTTGCCAATGCGATATTAACTTTTGCGAGACCTTTGTCGTTGATGAACAAGTCAGTCGGGACTATGGTAAAGCCTTTTTCGTTTGATTTGGTTTTCAGTTTGTTGAGTTCTCTTCTTGTAAGAAGGAGCTTTCTTTCGCGTTTTGGGTCGTGGTTGTTGTATGTGCCCATAGCATATTCTGCGATATGCATGCCGACGACAAACAATTCACCGTTTTTAAATACACAGTAAGAATCTGCAAGACTGGCTTTGCCTTCGCGGATACTTTTTATTTCTGTGCCAGTCAATACGATTCCAGACATATAAGTGTCTATGATAAAGTATTCAAAAGACACTCTTTTGTTTTTGATATGGATTTTATTTTGTGTTTTTTCTTTTGCCATACTTATCTAATTAGGAATTAGGAATTAGGAGTTGGGAATTGTTGTTTCCTGCATGCCTAAGTCCTAATTCTAAAGTTCTGAAGTTTATTTTACGTCGCCCAAGATGATAGGCATACCGTCGCTGCCGCCGATTATGACGACTTTAGAGTTTGGAGATTCTGCAAGTTTTAAAGTTGCTTCAATACCTTTTTCACGGAGAATCTTGTCGTTGATACTTGCGCTTAAGATACTGTTAGCTGTTGCTTTACCTTCAGCTTCTACACGTTGACGTTCTGCTTCTTGAGCTGCTTTTTCAAGTTTAAATTCATATTCAAGAGCTTCTTGTTCTTGTTTCAACTTACTTTCAATAGCTGATTTGATTGTTGGAGGTAAGGTGACGGAACGGATAAGAACTTGATTTAATTGAACGTATTTCTCATCCAAAAGTTTTTTGGTTTCTTCGAAAATTTCTTCTTGGATTACGTCGCGTTTGGTAGAATAGATTTGTTCTGGTGTGTAACGACCAACAACGCTTCTTGCTGCAGAACGCATTGCAGGGATGACTATTCTGGTAAGGTATTCTGTACCGATCTTAGCGTGTAATGTGCCTAAGTCTTCCCAGCGTGGCTGATACCATGTTGAGAATTCAATCTTTATTTCCAGACCGTTTGATGACAATGCGCTCATCTCTTCTGATGTCTCTTGTTGACGTGTTTCATAAACGTACATTGTGTTCCAAGGTGCTATGAAATGAAAACCTTCTTCGTAAGTCTTTGATGTGTCAACGCCGCCACCGAATAAACGGAACAATACGCCACCATGACCTGCAGGGATTGTTTTAGTGATGCGGCCCCAGAACATTATCAATAAGAAAATGATACCGACTATTACGAAGATAGGAGTGTACTTCTTTAAATCGTTGCTGTTTTGATTGTCTGATTGTTGTGAATATTGCATAATAATGTGGTTTTAAATTATGTTACAAAGATAAGGTTTTTTCTTGAAATAATGCTTGCATAAAGTGCTATGAATTAAAAAATTCTACAAACGTCATTATTGAAATTACATAATCTTAAAATGACCAAACGATTTGCAATTTTCCATCGCTTTTACAACTGCTTTCGATCTTTTCTAATCCGCTTCCTGTTTCATTTATATCATCATAAAAAGTAAATCCGATTTTTCCAGAAAACTGTATCTGCTTAAATAGTTTCATCTTTCCAACTAAATATGTCCTGATGCCTTTGCCTGACAAACTTCCAACAGCGAATGCATATAGAACGTCATTTTCGTATGCGTAGACGCTGCCACTTTCAGCATTGAATAACTCATACCTGAAGGCTATGTCGTATGTCTTGTCTGGAGGTGCATACAATACATCCTGGTATATCAAATAAGAATTGTATTTGTCATCTTCAAGATAATTAAAGTGATATTCGACTCTGTTTTTTAAGCTTATATCTTCTGTAATTTGATATGATGCATGTAGCCTGATCATGTTGTATTTTTCTGTGATTAAATGCCTCTGGAATGATTCGGTGTCACTGCTGTTCTTCATTTTATGTTTGTTTCTGAATTCTATGAACAACAACGAGTTTTGTTCAGGAGTGTAGTTTAACTGTGAATCGAATTCATAACCGTGACTAGGAGAGTGGCAAGTGTTTTTAAAGAAATCATTAGAGTAAAAATCTATGCTGTTGATGAATCTCCAATTTGCTGCAATTGAAAAAGCGTTGCTGAAATAAAAGCCTTCTTCGTTTCTAGTGTTACTTCCAGCAGCAAATGCATTGCTATAAAGACAAATATATTCTTTTGCATAATTTCGATATAATAATGTGAAGTCAATATATCCGGCTGCTTGAAATGTTCCGCCTATTAATCCAGCAAAACCTTTGTTGTCGCTCATCGCGATTTCTCCATATAAGACTATGTTTTTCAAGATGTAATAAAAGTCCAGGCCTTGGTTTAAAATGTCACGTCCTCTGAAATAGAATAAATTATATACATTGTTTTCTGGATTTAATTCTGCGCTTAAAACTGTTTCGTGTATTGTATAACCTATCTGAAAATTAGAGTTCCTATAGCTTAGATTAGCGCCATATAATTGTTGTCTGATGGCCTTTCTGTCCATTATTTCATTATATGTCCTATGTAATCCGCTTTGTTGCAGACTTGTGATTACAGTAGGAGTTTCATTCAGGCTATCGTATGTTAACACGTTAGCATCTGTTAGTTTATTGGAATAAAATATGCTCAGTTCGAAGTTGTTGTATTTTAATGTGCTAGCAGCTCCTCTTAAATAATAACCTTCATTAGCTGATTTGCTTGCGCTGATCTTCTTGCTTCTTCTTAAAAGACTTTCACCTCTTGCCACGAACGACATTCCGTTTCCCATTGTCAGACCTTGACCAAAGGAGATTTTATAATCTCCAATGGCTAAGGTCTTGCAAAAACCAAAACTAAAAATTATGAAATGAAATGAAGAATAATCGAATCCGGAGTAACATTGATTGCCCAACATACTCCTTATGGAATCGTTTATGTTTTTTCTAAACAGGTATTCTCCAGGATCTTTTTCCAGAACTAAACCTGCTTCGATTTTATCTTTGTATGAAAAGTTATATCGTAAATACAACTTCTGCGGGCTACCTAAATATGTAGAATTAGGTTTTGCATAAAGCAGAGAGTCTTCGATTTCTTTATATCCTTCTTTCTTGTTAAGGCATTGATTAACTTCAAATAGGACTTTATTTTTTCCATATTTTAAAATATGGCTTAGTGATGCCTTTTCTTTATTGTGTCTATCTTCAAAGCATATAAGAGGTTTGATTATTTCAATGCTTTTTTCATCTAAGCCATCCACTTCATAAAGTTCTTCTATGAATTGGAAATCGCCGAAGTTCCTTTTGTAGTTCTTGATGTTTTCTAGTTGGAAAACGCTTATGAACTTGAATTCTGCAAGTTGGTCAATGTCTTCGCTATTGATGTTTATTGGGTTATCGACGATATTCCAATAAGCCTCTATCATCTCGGAGTAATCTATGTTTTCAATCTCATTGTTTTCCGACATTCTTTCTAAATGTTCAATTATCAATTCGTTGTTTGTCGTCTGGCAATAAGTATAATGAATTGGTAAAGTTAGTATAAGAAACAGAAACGTCTTTTTCATGATACACCTCCTTTGGGGCTCTTGTCTTTTAGTTTGAATACAATGCTGCAATTAAGAGATGCACCCAAGTCCTGACTCATTTGTCCGGCAATGTCCATGATGCACCATTTGTAAGTATATCCGAAGCCGAATGTGAACAATTCTGGATTAAGTTGGAATCCGCTTCTTATGAAAAAGCTCTTATGATATTCGTATTCGATGCCAAATCTGTAAGAGAAGTTGTCATCGAAGTTTTCTTCTATTTCGCTTGTTATCATGAAGTCTTCTTTAATGAAATAAGAGAATCCTAATCTCATGACTACCGGAGTTTTGTAATTTGTAGAAGTTCTGATTTTAACATGGATGGGATTGAAAAGATAAGCCCCGAGACTCAGATTCTCATTTATTTCATATTGTAAACCTAATTCAAAAGTAGGAGTGGAGAAGGTGTCGTAATCTCCAGAGAAATTAAAATATATATAGTCGAGTTTAAGCCCTATTTTCAGATGCGGGCCGAAGTTTCTTGCTAAAGCTATTCCGATTATGTTTTCGTTATAATGTTCATAACCGAATTGAGAAGCAGAAATCCCTATTACGCCAATATTTAATGGGAAAAGTACACCTATGTTTTTATATCCTAATTCCTTTAATAAGAAACGATTTTCGTAAGATATTCCGATGCTTAAGTGGTTGTATGAAGATATTCCTGCAGGATTGTTATGCAGTGACCAGAAGTCGTTTAGAGCGACGGAACATTTGCCAAGAGAGTTTGTTCTGCCTCCGCTTGGTTGGAGTAGGTCCCACGCATATACGTGTGTGAATAAAGACATGACTAACAAGCCTGCAATAAAAAAACGTTTCATATAAAATAATGGTTTGTTGGTATCGCAAAAGTAGAAAAATAATTGAACGATTTGAAATAAAATGTATCTTTGTAGTATGTTAAAAATTAATGTGTAGTAAGTTAAAATTTATTAGGTAGTATAAAAAATTAAAGTTATGGAATACTTAATCTATTTAGTAGCAGTAGTTTTCATTATTGTAGGAATTATCGGTGACGTAGTGCCTGGTTTGCCTGGCGTACCAATCAGTTATGCTGCGATGATTTTATTGCATTTTTTTACCGACATAACATACTCAAATGAGGCATTAATTATATATGGTATATTGTGTGCGGTGATAACGATTGTCGATTATTTTGTCCCTATTTGGGGTACTAAGAAATTTGGTGGCACCAAAGCCGGCGTGAGAGGAAGCACTATTGGATTGGTCGTTGGCGTTGTTGTCTTGCCTATTTTAGGAATAGTGATAGGACCATTCGGTCTCATCGGCATTTTGGCAGGACCATTCATTGGAGCATATATAGGAGAGAAGATGTCAGGTGTTGACGATCAACTAGCATGGCGTTCTGCTATTGGCTCTTTCGTAGGATTCGTGGCAGGAACATTATTAAAGGTAGTATATTCTTTGGTAGTTGGTTTTGTGGTGATTAAGGATATTATCACATCATTTTTTTAAGTCAACAAGACCACAAGACAAAAAGTAAAAGTCGCGGCAATGTAAAAATGTTGACGCGATTTTTTTTAGAATTTTTATAAATATGCATTATGAATTATGCATTGTTTCAATGTTTAACGTGGTGATTCCGTGTTCTTTCCCTACGATGTAGAGTTTGCCGTTGTCATTTGGATTCTGACGGAAGTCACTCATAACTAATTCTTTTCCTAAAATAAATTGGTGGCAAACAAAAGTGTCTCCTTCTTTCATGGTAGAGTTTTCGCAGTGTTCAGCGATGAAATTATTGTTGCCGAGATAACGGACAACGCATATTCTATTAGGCAACCATCCGATACGGACTTTGTCGTCGACATTAAGGTCTTGCGTTGAAATGATTTCTAGGTTAAATACTTCCGATTCAATCTTGTTTTCTTTCATTAACAAATCGCAGAAAACATTCCAATTTTCTCCTATGGCATAATTTGACAATACGTTGAGTGTGTGTAAGGAAACATTGTCGTAACCTCTTGTGGAATAGTTCCATACACGTTCCAAGGTGCTTTCTGAGATATGTTGTCGTAACTCTAATTCAATCAATGATGTAAGTTCGACAAAATCAGAGTGTGTTGCTAATGGTTTGCCTAATTTCATCTCAACTCGTTCGCGTAAGGCGCAGATTTGTGGTATGTCGCTTTTTATTGTCATGATATTTAAGTCTAATGACAAAAGACTAATGGCAAAAGTTTGTTAGAGATACTTGTTGGGTGTTTTTACAAGTTCTATTTCCCAATAGTCATTGTCAATTATATTTTTTGTTACAAAAATATGATTATTTTTGACAGATAAAACATTGGTTATGTCTAACGAGAGCGCGATATTCGAAAATAAAGATTTTAAATCAGACGATAAAGTTTCTTATTGTGATTTTAACTTGTTGAAAACCACGGTTTCATCTAAGTTGTGGAGGATGAGCCGTGATGGAAAGTACTTCCTCGTAAAGACAACAAAAGACAATTCGGAGCATCAGTTGAAGATGCTTCGCCGCGAGTATGAAATGTCGATAGGATGTGATAATCCGTATATAGTTCACATTTTTACATACGAACACGATATTCATGAAGGCGACGGCATCGTGATGGAATATATAGAAGGGCGTACTTTAGATGAATATCTTTTAGAGAAGCCTTCGCTTGATTCACGGCAGAGGGTATTCGGAGAATTGCTTTCGGCGGTTAATTATCTGCATAAAAGAGGAATAATTCATAACGACCTGAAGCCAGAGAACATACTTATCACACGAGCTGATGATACCTTGAAAATCATTGACTTCGGACTCGCGGATAAAGACGTTTTCTATGTCTGGAAAACATTGGGCTGCACTCATGACTACGCTTCGCCTGAATTAGGAAGTCAAAGTAAAGACATTGACGCTCGCAGTGACATATATTCAATAGGTATGATAATGCGCGAGATCTTTGACGGAAGATATTCGCATATTATAAAAAGGTGTTGTGAGGAAAATCCTAAACAACGTTATTCTGATATAACAGAATTACAGAAGTCTTGGCAAGGCAGAAACAGAATCTGGAAATGGTTTGCAGCATTTTGCGTGTTTGCTGCTATTGTAGTGCCGACCTTTTTATATGCAGATTTGAAGATAGAGGAGGCAAAGAAAATCAGACATAGAGAGCAGTTGATAGAAAGTGTGAAAGCGGAAGTGACGCAGATGTTTGAGACTGCTCTTGACAGTGTGACTAAGATTGAGAATATTACGGCGAAATATCAGTATATATCAGATTTTACAAAAGAATATATAGAATATAATTCCCAAAAACTCTCCGAAATTCAAGACCCGGAATTGCGTAATATAATAACGCTGGAGATGACGATGGTATCGAATGAGTATTGGAGGCGTTTTTGAAGACTACAAGACCACAAGACTACAAGACCACAAGTTAGTATGTAGCTTATGTGGCGTCTTAAGAATATCAAAGTCGCATCAATGAATCATCATTAACGCGACTTTTTTATTCCTAATTCCTAATTTTCATCCCTAATTAATAATAACATTGTGTCTCTGCGTCTCTGAGACTTTGCGTCTTTAAAAAGACAACAAAAGACAAATATTTTTAATACCCTTTTTTATACTTTTGTTGAAGCAACAGCCATGTGAAAAAAATCTTTTTTTTCTTTGCGATTGTTAGAAAAGTTTTCTAATATTGCAAGACAAATCGGTAAACACATGTGTGTTTGTTTTTCTCGCTGATGAACCTAGGAAATTCATTAACGGTAAGAGATAACAAACCCTGTGCTTCTGTATGTATGCGTATGTTTACGTGTACTGACTTAGCGTAGGCTGTTGCTTTTTTCTTTACCACGGTTTTCCTAGGACCTATCAGCTGAAAAAAGATTTAACGCCTACGTTTTTTTATTTCCATAAAGAACGTACGGTGAAATTGTATGGATGTTATTATTACATCCAAAAAACGGGGATTGGTGAAAACCGATAACAGAGTAGCCGGAACTTTTGTAAAAAAACATAATATGGCAGATTTTACACTTGATGGTCGTACTAAGGTAAAGACCTTAAAAGCTAACTTCAAAGAAAATTTCGGAGCTACGCTTCGCGTATATACCACTGTTGATTGCAAGGAATTGGCTGATGATGAGGCTACATTGGCAACAATACGCACAGAAGGTTTTGCAGGTGGAGACTTCACAGTTAAAGGAAACATGAAAGTCGCTTCTTTTGAGAAGAGAGTCGCAGAACTTTATGGTATTGGTGTTCAAGTCGCTAATGCTGATGGCACAGAGTTCGCAGATGATAATGCAACACTTATGGGCGCAGCTACAACAGCATCTACAGAAAGCGGTGTTGCTCACACAACAACTGAAGATTTATTGAAAAAGGATGAGTATGTTGCACCTAATGTAGAAGCTACAGCTGCAGAACTTGCAAGTGCAAGAGTAAGAGTATATGGACAGGCTCAGAACCGTACAGTTTTAGGCATTGTTCATGCTTATATGATTATGTATCCTTACGCAACTTTGGAAGATCTTTGCAAAGCATTCCCAGCCAAAGCATTGAATCCTGCAGTAAGGGAACTCTTCGTTGACATAACATCCACTGACCCAGGTGATAAGGCACAGCTTAATGGCTCTTTCATTAAGGAAGACGAACTCATCAAGACTGGAGACGGCAAGAAATCTGCATTGGTCATGTTGTGGACTAAAGAAAACTTCGAAAAGATTGCAGCACATGCTAAACAGTATGGTATTCTTGTCGCTGACTTTGAAAAAGCAGCAGGTGGCGCAAAAAGAGGCTATTTCCGTTTGGAATATCTTAACGGCTACGTTCCTCCTGTACCAGAAAAGAAAAAATCACTTCTTTGGTTATGGATCTTGCTCGCAGCATTGTTGTTAGGCGTTATCTTATTCTTTGCTCTTCCAAAAGAGAAAGTCGTTGAAGTGGAAAAGATCGTTGAAGTAGAAAAGATCGTTTATCTCGACCGTATCGAAGAGATTGAAAAGAACTTCAATGCAGCTCAGTTCGAATTAGGTAAGGCTGAACTTTCAGAAGATGCAAAATTCGTTCTCCACGACCTTGCACAACTTATGGAAAAACACCCAGAATTGAAATTGAGACTCGTCGGACATACTTCACCAGAAGGTGATCCTGTTAAGAACCAAATCTTGTCAGAAGCTCGCGCACAGGCAGCTGTTGATTTCCTCATCGCTCGTGGTATCGCTACAGAACGTCTTGAAGCAGTAGGTAAAGGTTCTTCTGAAATTATTGATCATCAAAATCTTGAAGTAAACCGTAGAACAGAATTTATTGTAGTTGAATAAAATATAAATCACTTAATATTAACCATTTAAAACATTACAATTATGGCAGAATTCAATTTAGACGGCCGTACAAAAGTCAAGACTTTAAAAGCTAATTTCAAGAAAACTTTCGGTGCTACATTACGCGTTTACAAAAGCGAATCATG
>JAEIGA010003709.1_pt1 | contig 23797 bp, 26 predicted proteins | sample 9270691 | NCBI WGS metagenome assembly JAEIGA01 (sample SAMN17057246, study PRJNA624740) | gut metagenome | biome: biome; isolation source: fecal sample | host: Bos grunniens | place: China: Xizang | collected 2019 | reverse complement strand
ATATAATGGAAAAGAATTACCTTCTTGGCAGTATTGGATAAATCCTGATATAGATTCAGAAAATTTCAAAGAAGCTCAAAGATATGAAATTGGATGTCATTATGATAAGTATATTCAAGAAGAAGTATGTATGTTTTATGCTCCTGTTACTAAACCATTTTATATGAAATGGTGGAATTCTCGTATCCGCATTGGCGCAATTAATGAAGCTGGAGAAATAGAAGAAATTGGAACAATTCATTCTGGCATTAGTGATGAGATGAAACAAGCCATGAGTGAATCCCCTAATGATTTTTTAGGCGCGGTATGTTCTATTCAGATGATGGAAGTGGATAAAAAAGAGCATACTATTAGACACGGCTTTTTCAAGCATCTTAGACCAGATAAATCCAGCTCAGATTGTCTTATTAAAGACATTTTTTAAAATTTTTTGACTTTATAAAAATTTTATGATATAATAAATATATGAAAGAGAAAAGAAAAAAACACATAAAAATCTTGGCTGATAAAATAGTAAAGATGGAAAAAGAGTTGCTTTTGGGCAATAATGTTCAAGAAAATCAAGCCAAGATTGAAAGTATTATGGGTAGTCTCACCCTTGATGAGATATTAGAACTAGATGAATATATTATGCAAAAAAAATTATTGACAAAATAAAAAATTTTTGATATAATATATACATATTAAAGATGATAAATAATCATCAAATAACTACAAAAAATATTTTTTATTAAAAGGAGAAAATGAGCAATGGCAGCATTAAAAGAAAATTCAAAAACAGTATTTAACTATGTAAAAGCACATGACGGAGAAGACTTTACAGCAAAAGATATTGCTGAAGCAACAGGACTCAATGCTCGTCAGGTAAACGGTATTGTAACTTCTGCATTCCAGAAAAAAGGTCTTATGGCACGTGAAGAAGCTGAAATCCAGGTAGAAAATGGTTCACATGAAAAAGTAAAATTCATCAGACTTACAGACGCAGGTCGTGCATTTGACCCAGAAGCTCCAGAAGCTGAGTAATAAAGATAGATTAGGGTTAAGTTTTAAACTTAACCCTTTATTTTATATTGAGGTATATTATGGGAGAAATTATATTATTTATAATTAGTTGCGTAATATGCTGTGTAGGTTTGTATAAAATCAGACAAGCTTCAAAAATAGAAATTTTAAAAGATATTGAGAATGATGAAATCTTTAACCAAAACCAACAAAAAATAGATGATTTAAGAGATGAAATAGTTTATTATGGAACTAAACGTATAGAAGCTTTAAATGAATATCATTCCGAAAAAAGTAAACTTCAAGATTTGCTAGCTCAAGAAAAGAACGATATAAATAATCAAATTGAAATATTAAAAACTCAAATGAAACTTGAAGGTGATAAATATGAACAAGAAATAAAAATAAAAATTGCAGAATGTCAAGAGGAAAAAACAAATTACGAAGTAGAAATAAAACAGGCAGAAATGCAATTAAATAAAGTTAAAGAAAGTATTTCCGCGGGCGTGAAAGCGCAACTCCGCGAGAAAGAAAAAGCAGACAAAATAAATTTTTATAAAATAAATATTTCTAATACTGACTTGCAAGATATAGAAAAAATAAATCAAATAAAATCTATATTAAGTAAACCAGTTATTTTAAATAAATTAATATGGACATCATATTATCAAAAACAAACTAATGAATTATGTAATCGTGTATTAGGAACTACTACAGTATGCGGAATCTATAAAATTACAAACTTAATTTCTCAACAATCTTATGTCGGTCAATCAGTAGATATTGCATCAAGATGGAAAGACCATATTAAGTGTGGATTAGGAATAGATGCTTCCGCGACAAACAGACTTTATAACGCGATGCAACAAGATGGCGTTCATAACTTTACTTTTGAACTTTTGGAAGCTTGTCCAAGAGAACAATTAAATGAAAAAGAAAGATTATGGATTGAAGTGTATCAAACTGATTCATTAGGTTATAATAGCACAAAAGGAAATAGATAAGGAGATTGAAAATGAAAGTTGAAAACATCAGAGTATCAAATTTTGAAAATGCGTTACGAGGAATGAGAAATCCAATGAATAGTTGGGATAAAATGGACAGCGCTTTTGGAATAGGTTCAGAAGAAAATACTGACGCGGATATAGCAGTTGCGGAAGCGTGGGCTAGTAAAGATGGTCTAATACTTGGCTCCCAGAAACATGATTTAGCAACAATGAACTACGATAGATGGTTAATTAAAAATGGCGTTATTCATAGAGATGATAATTCATGTTGTTTTGAATATGCTTTTATTGGTCCAAATGACATGGATTTAGCTAAGAGACTGATTAAGGCTGGACCTGAACATAGTAAATTCCTTCGTCAGATTTTTGTGTCTATGGATATTACAGCTCCGCTCTATTGGTGGAAAGAGTTTGATACTTATAAAATTGGAACAACCGCGAATAGCACATCTACAATGCACAAATTAGCATCTAAACCAATTACTCTTGATTGCTTTGAAATAGATGATTTAACAACTGAATTACATATTAAAAATGAAGCTCCAATCATAGATTGTTTTCATATGAATGCTATTCAGGATTTAATTAATTATTTAGAAGCATTAAGACAAAAATATCTTGAAACAAAAGATAAAAGATATTGGAAAGAACTTGTGCGTTGGTTACCAAACGGATGGCTTCAGACAAGAACTTGGACTGGCTCATATGCAAATCTTGCAAATATGAGACATCAGCGAAAAGGACATAAATTAACAGAATGGCATTTTATTTGTGATACTATTGATACTTTGCCATATGCAGAAGATTTTTTAATTGCTAAGTAATTTCTTCTTATTTGATTTATTTATTATTTTATGATATAATTATAATATAATAAATAAGAAAAAGAGGAAAAATAAAATGACTAATAAAGAAAAATTTATATCAGAAATTGAAGAAATTATGGCAAGTGGAGTTTCATTATCAGAAGGTGCAGTAGCATTTCTAAATGAATTAAAAATGCAGAAAGTTAGTAAGTCCGTAGACATTACAGAAAATGGATATAAGATTCTTGGTTTTATGAAAGAAAATGCTAATCAGTATAATAACATTTTTAAAGCAAAAGAAATCGCAGAAGGTTTATTCATGCCGCCTAAATCAGTATCTGGTTCAATGAGAAAATTAGTTACTGATGGATATGTTGAAAAAGTCGGTAAAGATCCTGTATGTTACAGTATTACAGACAAAGGCAAGGATAAAGTTATTACAGTTGATTAATTTAAAAATTTTTGATATAATATATACATAATAAATAATTAATAATTTTAAGGAGAAAATGATATGCAGAAAGTTTATAATGGAGAACATATTGAAGGAAGAGTATTTACACATGATTTAAAAATTAAAACAGTTCAGAATCAGGCGTCTGCGAATTTTGGAAAAGAATTTATTTCTGGGACTCTTGATACTGCGGTAGATGAAGCGGGATTAAATGTTATTCAGACACATTTCACATATGTAACAGCTACAACAAGCACAGGCAAAGCAAATGCAACATTCTCAGAATTAAAAAGAATTATTGATTCTGGCAAAACTTGGATTAAAGATGGTAAAGATGAAGCAACAAAAGTAAAAATTGATACTGCTCTTGCAGTAAACGATTTCTATACTGCTGATGACCAGCTTGTATCTATTATGCAGAATGAAGGCGGATTTGTCACAATCGTAAATGAAATTTGTGATGAAATTGAAAGAAATACTTTCAGGACAGATATGGTTATTACAAATGTTACTCGTGTCGAAAAAGATGAAGAAAAAAATATTCCGGAAGATTATGTAGTAGTTAAAGGTGTGATTTTTAACTTTAGAAATGCAATTCTTCCAGTAGAATTTAGAGTAGAAAATGTCGGCGGAATGAAATATTTTGAAGACCTTGATGCTTCAAATGCAAATCCTGTATTTACTCAGGTATGGGGAAGAATTAATAGCAATACAATTAAAGTGGTAAGAACAGAAGAATCTGCTTTCGGAGAAGATTCAGTTCAGAGCTTTGAACGTAAAGTTAAAAAATGGGTAATCACTGGAACAAAAAAAGTTCCTTATGATTTTGGAGATGAAAAAGTTTTAACAATGGAAGAATTACAGAAAGCATCTCAGGATAGAGAAGTTTATCTTGCAGACGTTAAAAAACGTAGAGATGAATATCAGGCTTCTAAAGGTTCTTCAACTTCTGCTCCAGCTCCTCAGGTTGCAGCTCCTTCCGCACCAGCTAACAAAGGCGGCTTTACATTTTAATTAAATAAATCTACTGAGTGAAAACTCAGTAGATTTTAATATGAAGAATTTAAAATATAGATAAAAAGTAAAATAAGTTAGGTAAAATAGAAAGGAAATAGAAAATGGCAGGAATTGATTTATTAGGACTTCAGCCTCATCAGGTTAGCCGCGATTTAAGAGGATATTCAGTGTTCTTCTATGGAGAACCAAAAAGTGGAAAAACAACTATTGCCACTAAATTCCCAAGACACTTGTTATTAGCTTTCGAAAAAGGTTATAATGCCATTCCTGGAGCTATGGCTCAGCCAGTTAACTCATGGGGTGAATTTAGAAAAATTTTAAGACAGTTAAAAGAACCAGCAGTTAAAGAAAAATTTGAAACAATCATCATTGATACTGCGGATATTGCATATGACTTATGTGAAAAATATATTTGTTCAAATGCAAAAAGACCAGATGGTAGCTTTGGAGTAGATTCAGTGGCAGATATTCCGTTCGGAAAAGGTTATACAATGGTTGCCAAAGAATATGATGAATGTTTAAGAAGCATCGTTCAGATGGATTATGGTCTTGTTCTTATTAGTCATGCTGTTGATAAAACTTTTAAAGATGAACAGGATAAAGAATATAATCAGATTGTTCCAACTCTTGGAAATAAACCAAGAAATATTGTTTCTCGTATGTGTGACATTATTGGTTATTCAAGAAGTGTTCAGGCAGAAGATGGTTCAACATCAACAAAACTGTTTATGAGAGGAACTCCAAGATACGTAGCTGGTTCAAGATTTAAATATACTCCAGACTATATCGACTTTAATTATAAAGATTTAGTAAAAGCTATTGGAGAAGCGATTGATAAACAGGTTGCAGAAGATGGAGAAGAATTCTTCACAGATGAACGTAATAATGCTTATAAAAATGTTCAAGAGGAATTAGATTTTGATGAACTTATTTCAACTGCTAATTCAATTATTAATTCCTTAATTGAAGCTTCTTCAGAAGAAGAATTTAGAACTTACTGGCATCCAAGAATTACACAGGTAATTGATAATTACCTTGGTAAAGGAATGAAGCTCAATCAGTGTTCAAGAGATCAGGTAGAAGCGCTTGACTTGATTGTAACTGATTTGGCGGAACTTGCCAAAAATAAAAAATAAGGATTTTATAAGAACTGCCGCATTTGGCAGTTCTTTTTTGATTTTATATAAAAAAAATGTTATAATTATATTATAATATTGTATTAAAGGAGTAGTTATGGCTCATTTAGTAAAATGCACGATATGCGGAAAGCAATTTGATAGAGATAAAATTCAAGCTGTTAAAGCTGGAGCAAGACGTTACGCGCATCAAGTTTGTTTTCCAGAAGGCGAAATTGTTCCTCTTCCAAACCCTATTGATGAAGAACAATTAAAATTAGAAGAATATATTATGCAGTTATTAGGAAATAGTTACAATCCCGCAAGAGTAAAGAAACAAATTAAAGAATATAAAGAAACATATGGGTATACTTATAGTGGAATGTTAAAAACTTTAATTTGGTTTTATGAAATTAAAGGAAATTCAAAAGACAAAGCTAATGGCGGAATTGGGATTATTCCTTTTGTATATCAAGATGCTTCTAATTATTATTATAGTATGTATTTAGCTAAGATAGCTAATCAAGATAAAGATATAACTTTATACGCATCTCAAATTAAAGAAATTGAAATTGAATCTCCGCGGACATATATCAAACCTCCGCGTTTATTTAAGTTTGAAGAGGAGGATATATAATGGCGGGCAGATATGTAGATATTCCTTCTATTGTTCAAGTAATTGGAGGAATTTATAACAATCCATCTTTATTAGAAAATGAAGGATACTTTTTTAATGAAGAAGATTTTACAGAAGAATTTCATAGAATCTTATTTGGTTCTATTTATAACTTACATGAGTTAGGAGCTAAAGAGATTTCTATTAATGCTATTGAAGATTATTTAAATCAAAGACCTAAATATTTGGCGGTTTATAAAACAAATAAAGGTAATGAATATTTACAAAAGATAGCATCTACAACTCAGTTAGCTGCTTTTGATTATTATTATCAAAAAATGAAAAAGATGACTCTTTTAAGAATGTATAAAGAAGTCGTTGGTATGGATTTAAGTTGGTTATATGATATAGATAATATTCTTGATATTAAAAAGAAACAGGCTCAAGAAGATTGGATTGATAATAACTCACTTGAAGAAATTGCGGATTTAATTGATAATAAAATTACTAATATTCGTATGAAATTTGTAGATGATGCTACAAATGATTTTCAGCAAGCCGGTCATGGTGTTTTAGATTTGATTGAAAGATTACAAAAGACTCCTGAAATTGGTTATCCAATGTTTGGACCTTTAGTAAATGCTGTTACAAGAGGCGCTAGATTAAGAAAATTTTATCTGCGTTCTGCGGCAACTGGAGTAGGTAAAACAAGAGCAATGATTGCAGATGCTTGTCATATTGCGTGTGATGAAATTTATGACTCATCTCAAGGTAAGTGGATAAGTAATGGAACTGCTGAACCTACAATCTATATTACAACAGAGCAGGAATTAGATGAAATTCAAACTATGATGTTGGCTTTTCTTGCAGATGTTGATGAAGAACATATTATTAATAACTCTTATTCTGCGGGTGAATTAGAGAGAGTTATTTATGCAGGACAGATTCTTGCGCGAAGTCCGCTTCATATCAAGCAGCTTCCAGACTTCTCTTTAAAAGATATTGAAAATACAATTAAATATGGAATTAGAGAATGGGGAGCAAGATATATCTTCTTTGACTATTTGCATACCAGTATGAAAATTTTAACAGAAGTAACTTCAAAAACTGGAATTAAAGGACTTAGAGAAGATAATGTTCTTTTTATGATTTCAATTAGATTAAAAGACCTTTGTAATCAGTATGGTGTTTTTATTATGACTGCAACTCAGTTAAATGCAGATTATATTACTGCAAAACAATATGACCAGAATCTTTTAAGAGGGGCAAAATCTATCGCAGATAAAATTGACTGTGGTATGATTATGCTTGAAGTAGATAATGATGATATTGTTGCTCTTGAAGAAGTATTGAATAAAGGCGGTTTTGACAAGCCTGTAATTAAAATTTCTGTATATAAAAACCGTAGAGGTAGATATAAAAGTATTTTATTATGGTGTAAAGCAAATAGAGGAACGTGTAAAATTGAACCAATGTTCGCAACGAATTATCAATATGAATTAATTCCTATTGAAGATTTAAAAATTAAAGTTAAACCTAAACAAGAGGAATCAGCTTTTTAATAAGAGGTATTTATGTATAAGTATAATAAAGATGAGATTAAAGAAAATTTAACAATAGAACAAGTATTGGATTTCGTCGCTGAGTTAGGCGGCGAACCAATTATGCACAATAATTTTTTCACAGCTAAAACAATTTGTCATGGTGGAGAAGCGCATAAACTATACTACTATGAAAACACTCATCTTTTTAGATGCTATACTGAATGTGATTCTACTTTTGATATATTTGAATTAGTTGTAAAAATTAAAACTAATAACGGAGAACAAAAAACTGTTACCCAGCAAACAAAAGAGGGTAGAGTAATAGTTAATCGAGATTGGAATTTATATGATGCAGTGCAGTATGTAGCATTTTATTTTGGCATCTCCGCGGAAATGGGAGATTTTTCTGATATACAAGAGCAGCTTAAAGACTGGAATGTTTTAGCTGAATATGAAAAGAATAGTCAAATACAGCTTAATCAACAGATTATAGAATTAGAAGTATTTGATAACACTATTTTAAAACATTTTCCGCGTCCGCACATCTTACCATGGGAGCAAGAAGGTATCTCTTATGAAACTCTTCTTAATAGAGGGATTTCATATGACCCTATCCATGAAGGTATTATCATTCCGCATTATGATATAGATAATAATTTAATTGGAATTAGAGAGAGAACTTTGATTAAAGAAGAAGAAAAATATGGAAAATATCGACCAGCAATAATTAATGGCAAATGTATAATCATCCTTTGGGTTTTAATTTATACAATCTAAACAATAGTAAAGATAATATTAAAATAATGAAAAAAGCTATTATATTTGAAGGAGAAAAATCTCCGCTATTATATGCTAGTTATTTTGGTATGGATAATGATATTTCTGTTGCGTGTTGCGGCAGTTCATTAATTACTTATCAAGTAAAATTATTAATGTCTTTAGGTGTGGAAGAAATTATTATTGCTTTTGATAAACAGTTTCGAACTGTTGGCGATGATGAATGGCGAAGATGGAAAAATAAACTAATTGGAATACATGATAAATATGGTTCATATGTTCAAATTAGTTTCTTGTTTGATAAAAATTCTTATTTGAATTATAAAGATAGTCCAATTGATCAAGGACCTGAAATATTTATGAAATTATTTAAAGAAAGGATTGTTTTATGAAGTATAAATTAATTAACCCAAGAATTACAACTTATAGCACTTTAGAGCAGATATTTTATAATAGAGGATTTGATTTAACAGACATCTCTAAATATCTTCATACAACAGATGATTGCATTTATTCTCCTCTTGAACTTGGAGAGCCCGCACTACGAGAGGCTGCAATGACTTTAATTAAATGTATTAAAGATAATAAATATGCTTTAATGGTCATTGACTCGGACTGTGATGGATTTACTTCTTCTGCTCTTTTAATGAATTTTTTACATGATTTATTTCCAACTTGGACAGAGCATAATTTAAACTATTTTATTCATAGCGGAAAGCAGCATGGGCTTGGAGATTGTTATGAAATGGCTTCTAATTATGAACTTGTTATTTTACCCGATTCAAGTTCTAATGATTATGATTTACATAAAAAATTATCCACACAATTAAATACAGAAGTAATAGTATTAGACCACCACGAAGCAGAAAAAATTAGTGAATATGCAATTATTATTAATAATCAGCTGAGTGATTACCCTAATAAAGAATTATCAGGAGTTGGAGTAACTTGGCAGTTTTGCAGATATATTGATAGTTTATTGGAAACAAACTATGCAGAGAATTATTTAGACTTAGTAGCTCTCGGCTTAGATGCGGATATGATGTCTTTAACATCTTTTGAAACTAAACACTTAATGCAAAAAGGTTTTAAGCAATTAAGAAATCCTTTCTTTGAAGCGATGACTGAAAAGAATGCTTACTCAATGAAAAATAAAATTAATCCTATTTCAGTAGCTTTTTATGTTGCTCCATATGTAAATGCTATTGTAAGAAGTGGAACTCAAGAAGAAAAACAAATAGTCTTTCGTTCAATGCTTAATCATGAAGCTTATAAAAAAATTCCTTCAACCAAAAGAGGACATAAATTAGGCGAGGTTGAAACTGTATTAGCACAAGCGTTAAGAGTTTGCACTAATGTGAAGAATAGACAGACTCGCGCTCAGGACGCAGGCTTAGCTTTCTTAGAAAAATTAATTGAAGAAAGAAATCTTTTAGACCATAAAGTTTTATTATTTTTATTAGAGCCAGGACAAATAGATAGGAATATTGCTGGATTAATTGCAAATAAATTTATGGCAAAATATCAGCGTCCTTGTTGTATTTTAACAAAAGTAACAGAAGAGATTATTCCTAATATCGATCAAAATAACAATGGTTGTAATATCAGTAATGAAACGTATATAGTAACTTCTTATCAAGGCTCTGCAAGAGGATATGATAAGTCAGGTATTACCAATTTTAAAGATATATGTTCAGAAACTAACTGCATACGATTCGCGGAAGGTCATCAAGGAGCATTTGGTCTAGGAATTGATGAGGATAAGATAGAAGATTTTATTTCTGCAACAGATGAAGCTTTAAAAGATATGTCCTCAGAACCAATTTATTGGGTTGACTTTATTTATAATGGAGCAAATGTTGATGCAGATGGAATTTTAGAAATTGCAGATTATGAAGATTTATGGGGTAAAGATATGGATGAGCCTCTTGTTGCAATTTCAGATGTTCGTATTACAAAAGATATGGTAATTCTAATGTCTCCAGATAAAAGCCCTACATTAAAAATTAATCTACCAAATGGAGTATCTTTAGTGAAGTTTGGTTCTTCTCAAGAAGAGTATGAAAAATTTCTTAGCGATGGGTGGGTTAAGGTTGACTTTATAGGAAGATGTAACGCAAACTTATGGGGCGGAAAAAAGTATCCGCAGATATATATAGAGGATTATAGCTTTATTGACTCATGTCAATACTTCTTCTAAAGCTTGGGCGGCAAGTGGTCGTTTCTTGAATCCAAAATAGGTTTCAGAAATTTTGCGTTCAAATTTTACTTATTGACTTTTTCTTTAAAAAATGGTATAATTATTATATAAAATTTAAGAGGTAAAAATATGGAATTAACAAGAAAACAAGAGGAAGGTTTAAAAATCGCAGTAGATAGATATAGAAAAGGTGAAAAGTATACAGTTATTGCGGGATATGCAGGAAGCGGTAAAAGCACGCTGGTGCGCTTTATTATTGATGCTTTAAGAATAAAAGAACATAAAGTATGTTATGCTACTTTTACAGGAAAAGCTGCACAGGTACTATTAACAAAAGGAAATAAAAATGTAAGCACTTTACATAAATTACTTTATAGAAGTATTCCAAAACCAACGGGTGGATTCATTAGAATCCCCGTTGAGGATGTTCCATATGATGTTATTGTAGTAGATGAAGTATCAATGGCTCCGAAAGAACTCATGACTTTACTTGCTACTTATAATGTGCACATTATTTGTTTAGGAGACCCATTCCAGCTTCCGCCAATAGACAAAGAATCAAATAATCATATTCTTGATAATCCGCATATCTTTTTAGATGAAGTTATGCGTCAGGCTCAAGAGTCTGAAATTATTCGCTTAACAATGGATATTCGTGAAGGGAAAATAATTACTCCTCACCGCGGAAAAGAAGTCATTGTTGCAAACAAATCTGAATTAAATACAGGAATGTTACAATGGGCAGACCAGGTTATTTGCGGAACAAACAATATGCGAGTTGGTATTAATAATCAAATGAGAGATTTATTAGGTCATCATGGTGGACCAAAAGATGGAGATAAAATTATTTGTCTCCGCAATTATTGGGATACATTCGCGGATAATGAAGACCCATTAGTTAATGGCACTATTGGGTATTTAAATAATTCATATGAATCTTTTTTAAATATTCCTAAGAGACTCGGTGGAGGTTCTATTGATATTATTAGTGGAAAATTTATGTCTGATAGTGGTGCAAAATTTGATTCTTTAGATATGGATAAAAAACTTATTACTACTGGTGAGAAAAGTTTAGATTGGAAATTATCTTACCAGTTAAATAAAAATCCAAAAACCAGATACCTTGTTCCTTTTGAATTTACATATGCTTATGCAATTACTTGCCATAAAGCACAAGGTAGTGAGTTTGATAAAGTATTAGTAGTAGAAGAATCTTTTCCTTTTGCTAAAGAAGAACACGCGAGATGGCTTTATACAGCTTGCACAAGAGCATCAGAAAAATTAGTATTGGTGAGGTAATTATGATAAATATTGGTGATAAAATTGGAAAATTAACAGTATTAAAAGAGGATATTATGACTCCTAATGGTCAAAAATATTTATGTGAATGTGAATGTGGGAATGTCACTTCTGTGCGAGAAGATAATCTTGAAAATGGTCGCCTTAATGTAAAAGGTGGAACAAGAAGTTGTGGCTGTTTGAATCCTGTAAAAAATCATTGTCAAGGTATTAAAAGAGTTGATAGAATTGGAGACATAATAAATAATTATCAATATGTTCTACGCTTAATGCCTGATAGTAATAGGAGTTATAAGTTTTTAGTATATGATTTAACTAATGGCTGTTGGCGAGTTTCTGGACCAAGATGGATATCCAATCTTGCGCACAATCCAAGATACGAGTTTTCAACTGCAGATGCGGCTCTTCAAAAATATTATAAAGAATTGGCATCTAAATCTTTTTCAAAGTATCAAGATGAAAACAATATAATGACTATGCTATATCAAAATCATGTTATTTGGACTAAGCAGTTCTCTTTTGAAGATTGTAAAGATAAAATACCTTTACCTTTTGATATTGCTGTTTTCAATGATGATTTTGAATTGGACTATTTGATTGAATATGATGGAGAACAACATTTTAAAGAAAGTCATTCTAAAGAAAAAACAATGTTCAATTATAGCTTAATTAAACTACATGATTCAATGAAAAATAAATATTGTTTTGAAAATAATATTCCACTGATTCGTATTCCATATGATGCAGATTATGTATTTCAAGATTTAATATTAAAAACAACAAGATTTTTATTAACTCCAGAAAATGAAAAAGAATATTATGAAAGCAGAAGATAAAAATCTTCTGCTTGATTTTTAATAAAAAATATATTATAATATTAATATATATTAAAGAAAGAGGTATTTTTAAATGCAGAGATTTGAAATACACACCCATACAATGTATAGCAATCTTCGTTTGGTTGACAGTATTAATAGACCAAAAGATTTAATTAATAGAGCAATAGAGTTAGGATTAGCGGGAATTACAATTACAGACCATGACTGCTTGAGCGGACACGTAGATGTGAATATGTATTCAAATCAAATTCGCGAGAATAATCCTAGTTTTAAAGTAGCTCTTGGAAATGAAATTTATTTATGTGGTTCAAGAGATAGTGGTAATAAATATTATCATTTTATTTTAATTGCAAAAAATAAAGATGGACACCGCGCATTAAGAGAATTGTCTTCAAGAGCGTGGATGAACTCTTACTATGATAGAGGTATGGAAAGGGTAGTAACTCTTTATAGTGATTTAAAAGAAATATTAGAAAAATATCCTAATTCTTTAATTGGCACAACTGCGTGTTTAGGCGGAGAATTGAGTTCTGCAACAATGAATTTAATGGCTTTTGAAAAAGTGAATGATTCTCAGCTAGTTGCGGAAGAGCATACTCATATTGTAAACTTTATTCTTTTCTGCCAAGAATTATTTGGTAAAGATTTTTATATTGAAGTTGCGCCAGGGTGCACAAAAGAACAGATTGCAGTAAATAAAAGATTACAGAGTATTGCAAAATGTTTTAATATTCAAATGGTAATTGGAACAGATGCTCACTATTTAAAAAAAGAAGATAGATATGTTCATAAAGCATATTTAAATTCAAAAAATGGAGAGCGTGAAGTAGATGACTTTTATGAATATTCTTATCTTCAGACAGAGGAAGAAATTTTTGAACATTTAAATCAATCATTTGATACTGCAACTATTATGAATATGTTTGATAATAGTTTAGAAATTTATAACAAGATTGAAAACTATTCTTTGTTACATAATCAAACAATTCCAACAGTCGAAGTAATAGATTACCCTAAGGATAATTCTTTAACAGAATATCCTGTTTTGCATAGTTTATTGCAGAGTGATGATGTTCAGGATAGATACTGGGCAAATGAGTGTCTACTTGCTTTAAAAGAAAAAGATTTGTTCAATAAAACATATTTAGATAGATTGGAAGAAGAAGCAGATATTAAGCAAACTATTAGTCAAAAATTAAATACTAATATGTTTAAATATCCAAATACACTTCGACATTATGTTGATTTATTCTGGGAGTGCGGCAGTATTGTAGGCGCGGGTCGTGGCTCAAGCTGTTCAGGTTTAAATCATTATCTTTTAGGAATCACACAGCTCGACCCAATAGAATGGGATCTTCCATTCTGGAGATACTTAAATAAAGAACGTGTAGAATTAGGAGATATTGACTTAGATTTATGTCCTTCAAAAAGACCGCTGATTATTAGAAAAATTAAAGAGGAACGTGGACAGTATTTTAAACCAGAGATTGATGAACTTTCAAGAAAGAATCTTGGTTGCACATTGATTGCAACATTTGGAACTGAAACAACAAAATCTGCGATTCAAACAGCTTGTCGAGGATATAGAAGTGAAGATTATCCCGATGGTATTGATAGTGATACAGGTTTATATATGTCTTCTCTTGTCCCATCTGAGCGTGGTTTCTTGTGGCCGCTCAAAGATGTTGTATATGGAAATCCAGATAAAGACAGAAATCCGATTGCATTATTCCTTAATGAAGTCAATCAGTATCCAGGATTGCTTGATATTATGATTGCTATTGAAGGATTAATTAACAAAAGAAGTTCTCATGCTTCTGGTGTTATTCTTTTTGATGAAGACCCTTATAAATTTGGTTGTTTTATGAAAACTCCAAAAGGTGAAATTATTACGCAGTATGATTTACATATGTGTGAAGCCGCGGGAATGACAAAATATGACTTTCTTGTAACAGAAGTTCAGGATAAGTTAGCGGAAGGAATTAAACTACTTCAGAGATATAATGAAATTGATTCAAGTTTATCTTTAAAAGAAGTATATAATCAATACTTCCATCCATCTGTATTGCCTATTAATGATATGGAATATTGGAAACCACTTCATAACAACAGTGTGTTAAATGTATTTCAGTTTGATTCAGATGTAGGCTCTCAGGCGGCAAAGAAAATTAAGCCAACAAACATTTTGGAAATGGCAGATGCGAACGGTCTTATGCGTCTTATGACTTCTGAAAAAGGTGAAGAAACACCTATGGAGAAATATGTTCGCTATAAAAGCAATATTAATTTATGGTATCGTGAAATGAATAGTGCGGGCTTAACTGAAGCAGAACAAGAAGTGTTAAAACCATACTTCTTACAATCTTATGGAGTTCCACCTAGCCAGGAACAGTTAATGAGAATGTTAATGGATGAAAATATTTGCAACTTCAGCTTAAAAGATGCAAATGCCGCGCGTAAAGTTGTTGGTAAAAAACAGATGTCTAAAATTCCAGAATTAAAAGAAAAAGTATTAACTCAAGCTAAAAGTAAAAACTTAGGTGAGTATGTGTGGAAGTATGGCATTGGTCCACAGATGGGATATAGTTTTTCAATTATTCATGCTTTAGCGTATTCTTTCATTGGTTTTCAGACTTTATTTATCTCAACTAAATGGAATCCAATTTACTGGAATACCGCGTGCTTGATTGTAAATAGTGCCTCTCTTGAAGAAGATGAAGAGTTTGAAGAAGATGAATTTGGAGATGTAATTCCAAAGAAAGAAAAAACAACTGACTATACTAAAATTGCAAAAGCGTTAGGTGATATTACTTCAAAAGGTATTAAAGTATCTTTGATTGACATTAATAAGTCAAATTATAGTTTTGAGCCAGACGTAGAAAACAATCAGATTTTGTTTGGTTTAAAAGCATTATCTGGTATTAACTCTGTAACTATTGACAGTATTTTCATGGGAAGACCTTATATAGGAATTACAGATTTTATGAATCGTTGTCCATTGAATAAAACTTCTATGATTTCATTAATTAAAGCTGGAGCTTTTGATGAATTAGAAAAGAACTGGGCGGAAGAACTCAGAGTAGAACCAAGAATTTTAGTTATGAGTTATTACTTGTCTAAAAACTGCGATGCTAAAACTAAATTAACCTTACAAAATTTTAATGGACTAATTCAAAAAGATTTAGTTCCAGATAGTTTGATTTTTGAAAAGAGAGTATTTATTTTTAATAAATATTTAAAAGCCAATACTAAAGTAGGTAAATATTATGTATTTGATGCCGCGTGTGAAGAATTTTATTCTAAATATTTTGATATGGATGAATTAGACATTATTAATGGATATGTTTGTATTTTACAAACAAAATGGGATAAAATATATCAGAAAGTTATGGATGCGGCAAGAGATTGGTTAAAAGAAAACCAGGCAGAAGTTTTAAAATCTTTAAATCATTTATTATTCCAAGAAGCGTGGGATAAATATGCTTCAGGAAATATTTCAGCATGGGAAATGGAAAGTCTTTGTTTCTATTATCACCCACATGAATTAATAGATGTAAATACTCGTAAATATGGAATTGTGGATTTTTATGATTTACCTGAATCTCCAGAAGTGGATTATTTCTTTAAGAGAAATGGTCGCGATATTCCTATTTATAAAACTTATAAAATTATAGGAACTGTAATCGCAAAGAATGATACTCGTTCTTCTGTTGACTTATTAACTACATCTGGAGTTGTTACAGTAAAATTCACAAAAGAATATTATGCTATGTTTAATCGACAGATTTCAGAAATTCAAGATGATGGAACTAAAAAGGTAAAAGAAAAAGGTTGGTTTACAAGAGGCAATAAAATTATGGTAACTGGTTTTAGAAGAGAAGATACTTTTGTTGCTAAAACTTATAAACAAACTCCGACTCATCAGCTTTATAAAATTATAGACGTTACTGAAGAAGGTAATATGAATATTACTCATGATAGATATGGAATGGAGAATTAAATGAATAAAATTAATATTTTAGCATTATTTGGAGAAAGTGGTGCGGGAAAGGATACTATCCAGAAATGGATAGCATCCAATGTTCCTAATGTGCATGAAATTATTAGTTGCACAACAAGACCTAAAAGAGATTATGAAGAAGAAGGTAAGGATTATTATTTCTTAGACACAGTTCAATTTGGAGAAAAAGTTTTAAATGGAACTATGTTGGAAGCTACTTGCTTTAATAATTGGTTTTATGGAACTCCGCTAGAAGGATTGAATAAAGAATGTATTAATGTAGGTGTGTTTAACATTCAAGGAATTGAGCATTTGTTGGAAGATAAGCGATTAAATATTCTTCCTGTTCGAGTATATGTGCCTGATAAGGAAAGATTAAAACGTATTTTAGATAGAGAAGTAGACCCTGATTGCGCGGAAGTGTGCAGAAGATTTCTTACAGATAATAAAGATTTTCAATCTATTCCTTTTGATTATACATTAATAAATAATTCTAAACATATGACTAATTTTTCTACAGCTTTAAATTCACAAATTCGTGATTTTCTTTCTTTGGACAAAAATGAATAATATGATTTTTCATAATTTCATATAACTATGTCCTTAAAATACTTAATTACCTAGGAGGTTTATATGAAAATAATTAAACGAGATGGCAGACAAACAAAATTCAATCGCACTAAAATTGAGAATGCAGTAATTAAAGCTTTTATTGCAGTTGATGGAGAATCATCTGAATATGCAATAGAAAAAGCTAAAAACATTTCTGACTACATTAGAACAGAATTAGCAAAAGCAGACCATTTATTTACGGTTGAAGAAATTCAAGACTTAGTTGAAAAAGGCTTAATGTCTACCAAAAGAAAAGATGTAGCTCGTGCATATATTACATATAGAAATGAAAGAACTTTAAAACGTGAACAGAATAGTTCTTTAATTCAAATGGTTACAGAAAAAGTATCTGGTAAAAATATTCAGAACCAGAATGCCAATGTAGATGAAAAATCCTTCGGCGGCCGCATGGGTGAAGCCAATAGCGCAATGATGAAAAAACTTGCATTGGATTATTATCTATCTGATATGGCAAGAGATAATCACTTAAACAATGAAGTGTATATCCATGACTTAGACCATTACGTTGTAGGAGACCACAATTGTTTATCTGTGCCTTTTGATGATTTATTAGCTAATGGATTTAATACTCGACAGGCGGATATTAGACCAGCTAATTCTATTAATACAGCTTTCCAATTAGTAGCTGTTATTTTCCAGTTACAATCATTACAGCAATTTGGCGGGGTCTCCGCGACTCACTTAGACTGGACTATGGTTCCATATGTAAGAAAGAGTTTTGTTAAACATTATCGTAATGGTTTAAATTATTTATATTCAGATGAAGATTCTGAGAAATATATGAATAAAATTTCTGATTCAAACGAATATATGTTTACATTATCTATTGAAAATGAGTATTTTAAAGAATTTTTTAATGCTTACGAGTATGCTATGAATATGACTAGAAAAGAAACTCAGCAAGCTGTTGAAGCTATGTATCATAATCTTAATACATTGCAGTCTCGCTCTGGAAATCAGCTTCCATTCACTTCTATTAATTATGGAACTTGCACTTTACCAGAAGGAAGAATGATTATCGAAGCTTTATTGAACGGTTCTTTAAAAGGAATTGGTAAATTTCATAAAACAAGTATTTTCCCTTGTGGAATTTTTCAATGTATGAAAGGAGTTAATCGTGCTAAAGGAGATCCTAACTACGATTTATTCCAGCTTGCGCTTAAATCTACAGCGACTCGTTTATATCCTAACTATGCAAACGTTGATTGGAGCGGAAACGCAGGCTATGATGTCAACGACCCAACTACCTACTTTTCGACAATGGGTTGTAGAACCGCGAATGGATGGGATGTTAACGGACTTGAACAAAAGAAAGATGGTAGAGGTAATATATGTCCAGTTACAATTATTCTACCAACTTTAGCTATGCAAGCAAAAGAAGATGAAGATAATGGAAATGCTATTGAAGTTTTCCTTGAACTATTGGATTTAAAAATCCATGAAGCTAAAGATATGTTAATTGAACGCTTTGAATGGATTTGTTCTCAATCTCCAGACTCCGCGAAATTTATGTATGAAAATGGATTAATGGCGGGATACAATCCAGAAGAAGGAATTCGTTCAGCATTAAAGCACGGAACTTTAGCTGTTGGTCAATTAGGATTGGCGGAAGCCTTACAGATTCTTATCCATTGCGACCATACAACAGATAAAGGTATGGAGCTTGCTAAACGTATTGAACAATTATTTAAAGATAGATGTGCAGAATTTAAACAGGAATATAAATTAAATTTTGGTGTTTATTATACTCCTGCGGAAAATCTCTGCTATACCGCGATGAAAAAATTCAAAGAAAAATATGGCGATATTCCAGATGTTTCAGATAAGGATTTTTTCACAAATAGTATGCACGTTCCAGTTTGGAAAGAAGTTTCTCCTATTGAAAAAATTGATATTGAAAGTCAATTAACTGGATATAGTTCTGCGGGATGTATTACCTATGTTGAATTAGATGGAGGAATTAAACATAATTTAGTTGCACTTGAAACATTAGTGAACTATGCTATGGATAAAGATATTCCTTATTTTGCAGTAAATGTTCCAAATGATACTTGCCTTGATTGTGGTTATACAGATGAAATGAATGATACTTGTCCTCAATGCCAGAGTAGCAATATTCAAAGATTGAGACGAGTAACAGGTTATTTAACTGGAGATTATAAAACTGCTTTCAATTATGGTAAACAAAAAGAAACAGAAATGAGATATAAACATAGTAGAAAAATGTAAAGAATATGGCGACTTTTTTAAGAGTCGCCAATATTTTTATTTACAGGGACTTGCGAAAAATATTGATTTTTAAAATAATTTTTGATATAATATATGTATAAAGAATAAAGGAGATTTGCTATGGCAGAGTTAGGAATGGGAACTCTATATGATTGGAATAAAGGTGCTATGCAACAAATGAAGAGCCTTAATTCTACAGAGTTAAAAGATAAGTTAAAAGATATTAAAGACAAGCTCTTTAATCAAGGTAAATATTATATGCTTCTTTGTCATGAAAGAAGAGATTATACAGTATTTAATTTATTAAAAGGAGCTATCAAACATGATGCACCAAAACAGGCTACACACGATTTGAAAGAGTGCTTAGAAAATCGTGGCGCTGTAATCAGCATTGATAGACAAGCAGATGGCGCATGGGAGATTTGGCTTCGTATTGATGGTGAAATGTTCTGTTATTATTTATTCCCTTATGACAATGCAGTAATTGAATGCTAAGGAGATAATACAATGACAATAGTAGTTCATACTAGTCCAGAAAATCATCTGGTATTAATTTATGGTCTTTTTGAAAGTAGTCAGCAAATGGAAGTTAATCTCTCAACTACAACTTCTCATTTGGTTGAAAAAATAGTTTCTTTGACACGACAATATTCAGTTAAAAAAATTATTTTCCGCAGTCCTCAAGCTTGGGGAGATTATTTTATTAAAGACATTCAAAAACATGATTCAGCTAAATTTATTAATTTTATAATAGAGGAAGGTTAATACATATGTCAACATTTTTAGTAAAAACAGTAGAAGTATATCGCGCAGATACAGAAGCAGAAGCTACACAGTTAATTGAAGAAGCTAAAAGAAGTAATAAATATATTTTAAATAAAAGCACTTCAACTTTAAAAGAAAGAAAACAGAAAGGCGAAATTGTGGATTCTTGGTATAGAGTTGAACTCCATAAAATCTTTGATGATGAAAAAGAACCGATTGGAAGTGCTAAGATTAAATATGTTACTGGAGGAGACTTTGATGAGTAAGAAAACAAAAGATATAGAAATTAAATATTTTTCAGATGAAATTTTACCACTTGAATATATTGATGGAAAATCAGATTGGATTGACCTTCGCGCGGCAAAGGATATTACACTTAAAGCTGGGGAATTTACTTTAGTTCCTCTTGGTGTAGCAATGAAACTTCCTGAAGGATATGAAGCTCTTGTCCTCCCTCGCAGCTCTACTTTTAAATCCTGGGGCGTTATTCAAACTAACTCAGAAGGAGTTATTGATGAAACGTATTGTGGAGATAATGACCAATGGATGATGCCAGTATACGCAATGAGAGATACAGAAATTAAAGTTAATGATAGAATTTGTCAATTCCGCATTATTAAACACCAGCCAAAAATTAACTTTATTAAAGTTGAATCTTTACAAGGAAAAGACCGCGGCGGGTTTGGAAGCACTGGAGAAAATTAATGACTTGGAAAGAATCCTTAGAATGGCAAGCTAAAGAAAAAGCTTTTTTAGATACTAAAGATTTAAAACCTTTTTTGACAAAAGATAAAAGTATTTATGATATTATGGAGGAAATAGAAGATACTTTTAATAAAGAATATTTAGAAGAACCTTTTATTTTTAATTGCATGGATCATCATGACGTAATTGATTATTTACAAAACAGATATAAAGATATAAAATTTTACACCTATGAAGATGAACGAGTGAGATAATCACTCGTTCTTTTTTTTGTCATTTTAAATTTGACAAATCTGGAATATTTTGATATAATGTAAATAAAAGGAGGAATATATATGAAAGTATTAGCAATAGATGCCTCAACTAAATCAAGCGGGCTTGCATTATTTGAAGATAGTAATTTAGTAGATTATCTTTGTATCACAGCATCTTCTTCAGATTTAATTAAGAGAATTAAAAAGATTACAATAGAATTAGACGCTTATTTACAAGAACATCCAGTAGATAAAATAATTTTAGAGGAAGTTAGACCTGACACTAATATTACTCAAAGTTTAAAAACTCATCGAGCTTTAATGTGGTTACAGGCGGCAATTAATTTTTTAGTGCATGAAAAATATCCACAAGTAACCATTGATTATACTTATCCTAGTGAATGGCGCTCAGCCTGCGGGATTAGAAATGGGCGCGGAGTAGTGCGAGCTTCCGCGAAAGAATTAGATATTCAATTTGTAAAAGATACATATGGAATAACTGTAAATGATGATATTGCAGATGCTATTGGAATTGGTCATGCTTTTGTTCATCATCTTGAAAGTGAAATAAATTGGGCATAAAAAAAGAGGGATTCATTAGAATCCCTCTTTTAATTTTTTAAACATTATATTGGTAATATCAATTATTTCTTCCCCATAGGTAGAAATGATATTAGCTAACAATTCCTCTTGGTCATGACTCAATTCAATGTCATATGAGAACATTGCCGCATGAGTTAATTCATGGCATAAAACCTTTTTTAACATTCTTCCTTCAAGAGCTTCATTAAGATATATAGTTTTTGTTCGATCGTCACATACTCCTATTGCAAATTCACCATTGCTCTTTTGAAGATATACAGAATTATAAGGAACCGTCATAACTCTCCAACGCTCTCCATTGATGCGAATCATTTTATTTTACTCGCAAGCATAGAAATCTTTTGCTGCAATAATTGTTTTTCTTCTGGACTTGCATCCTGAATCATTTCAGTAATATCCTGAGATAATTCGTGAATGTAGTTTTCCAAATCTTTCATCTGTTTTTCTTTGCCATGATGCAGCTCTTTTGATTCCATATACATTTTTCGACTTACTGGGCTGCGGCCTTCTCGATAGTCTCGAGTATTTTCTCCAGGCACTCCAACTTTTCCATCGTAATACATTCTACCCATTGGTTTGTCCATATCTCGCGAGTAATCTGGGTATTTAGGATACATCATATACATTTGAGATGAATGATTTTTATTTTCCTCTTTCTCTTCCATTGCCTCTGTGATTGTGCAATAGTAAATTGCTTCAGATAAATCTTTTATCATATCAACAGCGGCACCAAGTTCCTGTGTGTCTACCTGAGAAAGATTGCTCATTTGTCCTTGCACGCACGCCATTAAACATTCTTTCATATTTTTAAGTCTATGCATACTCTACCTCCTAAGCAATTCTTTCTACAATCAAGTTAGCATTTTGAATATCAATAGACTGAGTGTTAATATTACGCACACTAATTGTCATGCAACAACCAGCTGGCACACATACAAAAGCTGCACTTGATACATTATTAAATTCTTCAACCGCGGCTGGAGTAGAAATCATTCTACTTGAAGCTAAAGGCTCTCCATCCTGAGTAATTGCGATTGAGATTGGTTCTACAGTTCCTCCTTCAGAAATAGCAATATTTCCACTGAAGAAAATTTTGAACAGTGCGCGGCACTGTCTTGTAGCACCGCGCAATGTTACTAAACCACTACCATCACGATGGATAATGGAATTATTGCCACATATAGGAGTTTCTGTAAATAATACATTTTGATTAGCCTCTACTGTTTGTAGAGCATTTGCAGTAATTTCCATACCGAACCTCCAAAAGTTATTTAGTTAAATTAGCAATTCATTCCGCATCCAACACTGTATCCGCATCCACAATATGGATTAGGAACTGTGTAAGCTGGAACTGGAAGTGGAGCAGTTCTTCTAATAATCTCTGCTGTATTTGCTTCCATCATTGCACCTAAAGCAACGTTCTGGTTCGCCTGGCTAGCTGCGAATTTAAGAGCCTGATTTTCACTCTGAAGAGTTGCAATCTTGTCTTGTGTAAGGAAATCTAGAATTGCTCTAGTTCCCGCGTTTTGATTATCTATAATATCTCTTGCATTGTCAGTAATTGTTCTTCTTGTATCACAACTTTGAGTAGCTAAATTATAATTTACTTCACAGAATTTATTATTAATTAAATTTTGAGTTTCACAACAGCATTTTTGATCCATTAATGCGTCATTCGCCATTTGAGCTTGGATTCCACTAAAGCCCTGCAGCATAGCTGTATTTACACCATTAAATCCCTGGCACATAGCGTTTTGGATGCCGCTTGTAGCATTTAATAATGCAGTATTCTGAGCATAGAAACCATCGCAAATTCCTTGCTGTATTCCGCGAATTCCATTCTCGATGTTATTCATGTCAAAGCCATAAGTAATTTCTTCTCTGACCGTAGAGCCGGCGCCATTTCCACCAAAGCCGTTTCCATTCCAGCCT
>JAEIGA010003708.1_pt1 | contig 23797 bp, 17 predicted proteins | sample 9270691 | NCBI WGS metagenome assembly JAEIGA01 (sample SAMN17057246, study PRJNA624740) | gut metagenome | biome: biome; isolation source: fecal sample | host: Bos grunniens | place: China: Xizang | collected 2019 | reverse complement strand
ATGAAGCTTGAGCTTTCAAGCGGTGTTGAGGTAGAGATCAAGCTCAACTAATTCGAAAAATCGAAAAAAATATTATCTTTGCAAAGTGATCCGATCTTCGGATCGGAGCACTTTGCAAATCTTGGTCCCTTAGCTCAGTTGGTTAGTAGCACCTGACTCATAATCAGGGGGTCGCAGGATCATGCCCTGCAGGGACCACAATAAGCCCATCAGAAATGTTTCTGATGGGTTTATTTTTTGCTATATTTGCAGTCGCATATGTGGAAGATTCTAAAATATCTGCTGCCTTTGTTCGTTGTTGCTGTCCTTTGCGGCAGCACCGAAGATCGTGTGGCTGATGTTCAGGAAGATTTCATGAGCGAAGCATCTCTTGATGCAATAGGCTGTCAGAGCAGCATATCTGAAACGGAGTCGCACCTCTGTCTGCCGCGTCAGATAACAAGCGGCACCAATACAAATGTCCAGAATGCCGCCCGTAGGACTACCAGCGTCCAGCGCAGCAGCCTTGAATTCGCAAAGGCCGGAAAAGTCATCAATGCCGGCATAAAGTATCTCACAACAAACACAATCCTCTTCCGATCTGCCCTTTATGAGCCTGCAAGCAGGCTTTCCGTTTTGGGTAGACTTATCATTTAGTTGCTATAGCCGTACTAATGTCCGGCTATATAGATATTGCGACATCTTTCATGGGGAAGGGTGCCGTCTTTCGTGTTATAACTAAATGATAAATAAAATGGAAAAGGAATTCATCAGAGTACGCTCTATAAAAGACATTGTAATTTTTGTTTCACTCATCGTTGCAGGTTCTGTGCTGATCGCGTTGCCTACAGGCGCAGCTGTCAACATCACCGGCTTCTTCCTCATCTTCGCCGGCCTCATCCTTGCCCTTGTCATGAAGACAGGACATAAGGATGCAGCATCGGGAGAAATCTTCCTTAAGAAGGAGATTTATTTCCAGCAGACACAGCATGCGGCAATCATGTCTGCGATAGCATCAAAGCCCGAGTCGGTGGACATGCGTGAGGCAGAGAAAGGTAATGCCCTTAAGCTCGACATCTATTACAGGAAACCTTCAGGGAAGGCATACCTTCAGCTTTTCGAATATGTCCCATACAAGTATGAGCCTTGTTCGAAGGTTTATGAGCATGACCTCAGCAAAGTAGAAAGACTGATCAAATAAAATGGAATACGTAATTCTGATTCTATCACTTGTGGGTATCGTATTCGGCGCGGATTATCTCGTTGCCGGATCGGTATCCATAGCCAGAAAGTTCAAGGTATCTGATTTCGTCATCGGAGCGGCCATCATCGGAGTCGGAACGTCGACTCCAGAAATGACTGTCAGCTTTATAGGCGCCCTTAACGGCAATGCAGATGTCGCCATCGGTAATGTAGTCGGATCCAACATCTTTAATGTATTCGGCATTCTGGGTATCACCGCAATGTTCTTTCCGGTCACATTCGATCGCCAGAACCTGAAGTTCGAGATACCGTTCTGCATTGGTGTCTCTGTGCTGCTTATGTTCTTTGCGCTGAATTTCTTCAACGGGACAGTCCAATGCATTGGCAGAGTCGACGGACTCATCCTCATTGCAATCTTCGCCTTCTTCATGTGGCTTTCGTTTGCCAGGGATAAGAAGCAGAGACTGCAGATCTCGGCAGAATCGACCCCTGCAGAAGAGTCCAAGTCAGAAGAGGCCGGCCCTATGTGGAAAGCTGTCTTGAAAGTCATAGGTGGTCTGGCAGTGCTCATCTTCAGCTGTGACCTCTTCGTGGACAATGCCGTAGTGATCGCGAAATCTTTCGGTGTTAACGACGCATTCATCTCGCTTACGCTGATTGCCTGTGGTACGTCTCTGCCTGAGCTGGCTGCTTCAATAGCCGCTGCACTGAAGAAGAACACAAGTATGGCTCTCGGAAACGTCGTAGGATCCAACATATTCAACATAGCCCTTATCCTCGGACTGAGTTCACAGGTTACGCCTCTGACATCGACAGGCATTACTTTGATAGATTATGCTGTCATGATAGCAGCGGTCATCGCCCTTTACGCATTTGGCAGGGACTGCAAGATCAAGAGGTACGAGGGTGTGGTCCTTTTCCTGTGCTTCATCGGCTATACCTGGTATCTGATAACAAACCAAATCATATAAAATAATGGGAATACTTCAAATCTTTACGCTTTTGGGAGCTTTGGGAATGTTCCTCTATGGAATGAACCTCATGAGCTCCGGCCTTCAGAAGGCGGCCGGCGACAGACTGCGCGGACTGCTTTCTGCAATGACATCAAATCCGTTTAAAGGTGTGCTTACGGGACTCGGAATCACTTCGGTGATCCAGTCTTCTTCCGCTACGACTGTCATGGTCGTCAGCTTCGTGAATGCCGGCCTTCTTACTCTGGCACAGGCGATCGGAGTGATCATGGGAGCCAACATCGGTACCACAGTGACCGCATGGCTCGTATCGTGGCTCGGATTCAAGGCTGACATCTCGATCCTAGCCATTCCTCTGATGCTTCTGGGCTTCCTCTTCTCCAATTCAAAGAAGAATCAGAGACAGAATATCGGCGAGCTCATAGTGGGCTTCTGTCTCCTGTTCCTTGGTCTCTCGTTCATGAAGGAGTCCGTTCCGGACCTCAATGAGACACCGCAGGTGCTTGAGTTCGTGAAGGCATGGTCGGGCCATGGCTTTGGTTCTGTCCTCATTTTCCTTGTATTCGGTACCCTCCTTACTCTCGTGCTTCAGTCTTCATCGGCAACTATGGCTATCACCCTCATCATGCTCAGCATGGGCTGGATTCCGTTCAACATGGCCTGCGCGATGGTGCTTGGCGAGAACATTGGTACCACAATCACTGCGAATATAGCTGCTGCAGTCGGTAACACCCAGGCTAAGAGGGCTGCCATGTCCCACACCATATTCAATGTTACAGGTGTAATTTGGGCACTGATCCTCTTCAAACCGTTCCTGGCCCTTGTGGGAAAGATCACCGAAGTGGTCTTCGGCATTCCGAACCCGGCAGCGGAAGGCTTTGCAGTTGTAAGTCCGACAGATCCGACAGCAACCTCAGCGCTTTATGGACTTTCTATGCTCCATACGCTCTTCAATACGATCAATACATTAATCCTCATCTGGTTTGTGAAATTCATAGAGAAGGCAGTGGTGTGGATCATCAAGGCTCCGAAGAACCAGGAGAAGGAAGTCTTCAGACTCAAGTACATCTCTGCCGGTCCTCTTGCTACACCTGAGCTTGCGACAGAGCAGGCTTTCGATGAGATCATCCACTTCGCCCAGATTTCAAGAAACGGTCTAGGTTATGCAAAGGCAGCCATCTTGGAGTCTGATCAGGCCAAGTTTGATGAACTTCGTGATAAGCTGATCAAATATGAGGAGATCTCAGACCGCATCGAGTTCGAGATTGCAGCATTTCTGAATGCGGTGTCTGAGGGTGACATCAGCGAGGATACATCAAGAAAGATCAAGGCGATGTATAAGATCATCGGCGAGATGGAGTCGCTCGGAGACTCAGGCGAGACCATCAGCCGAATCCTCTCGAGAAGAAATGTCCACAAGAAGGAGTTCGACAAGGAAACCCTTAAGAATCTTGAAGACATGGCAGCCGCAGTCGACAATGCCTACGAGGCTATGATCGCCAATCTCACAGCGGCGCACAAGGGTGAACTAGAGGAAATCCTCAATGCGTACAATGCGGAAACCCGCATCAATAACCTTAGGAACTTCCTCAGGGATGCTGAGATCGAAGGCCTCGAGAGCAACAGGAAGAGCTATCAGGCCAGCGTTTACTACATGGATATAGTGAACGAGTTAGAGAAGATGGGAGATTTCATCATCAACATCTCACAGACACTGGAGAAGGCATTCATAAGATAAGATAAAACCGAGGATCTTTCCTCGGTTTTATCTTAAATGTTATATATTTGCCGATGCTGTGTATCACATCCAACGATCGTATTATGATAAGGTTGATATTTATGCTGATGGCAAGCGTGATGCTGCTTGTCTCGTGCGAGGAAAATCCATATGGCCCTACAGGCCACGTTCCGTCACCGAAGCCGGAGCAGCCTCAGGAGCCGACTCCCGAGGCGCCAAAGCCGGAGATTGAAGGACTGTATCTCGGAGGGGACATCTCCCTACTTCAGAGCTACGAGGACAACAAGGTCCCTTATTATGACCAGCAGGGAAACATTATTCCTGATGTCCTGCAGTACATGAAGGGTGAGCAGGTAGGGTGGAACGCGCAGCGCGTGCGTCTGTTCGTCAATCCTCAGCAGAAGAGTCCGGAGGGAAGCAAGGATGCGCAGGTATGTCAGAATCTTGACTATGTGGTCCGTCTGTGCAAGCGTATCAAGCAGGAAGGATTCTCGCTCCTTCTGGATTTCCACTACAGCGACACATGGGCAGACCCTTCAAACCAATGGATTCCTCAGGAATGGGCCGGTCTGACCGAGATCGAACTGCAGACGAAAGTATATCAGTATACAAAGGAATGTCTCCAGAGACTTGTCGATGAGGGGGCGACTCCGGACTTCGTCCAGCCGGGAAACGAGATTTCATACGGAATGCTGTGGAGCACATATGCAGACCGCAATGACAGAAGCAACAGATGCTTCTATGATTCTTCCCAGGAAAGCTGGAACCGATTCGCAAACCTCCTGACTCAGGCGACAAAGGCAATCCGTGAGGTGTGCCCGAAGGCAGGAATAGTACTTCATACGGAACGTTCAGGCGACCTGTATTCTCTCAAGGATATATATGGTCGTCTCTCAAAGGTGGATTACGATATCATAGGACTCTCCTACTATCCTTTCTGGCATGATTCATTGGAGACTCTTTCGAAGTCTCTTGAAGGGCTTGCAAAGGAGTTCCCTGGCAAGAAAGTGCATATCGTGGAGACTGCGTACCACTATCAGTGGCAGGCACCTGATGTCGAGTTTGATTTTTCTTCGATATGGCCGATAACTCCGGAAGGTCAGGCTGCATTTACCCGAGCCCTCGTCAAGGAACTGAAGAAGCACGAGAACGTGACCGGTCTCTATTGGTGGTTCCCGGAGGAGAACGGCAACGGCCCGAACAGCGCGGTGCTTACAAACTGGGTAAATCGCGGTCTATGGGACAATGAGTCTCACCGTGCGCTGCCGGCGTTATATGAGCTTAAGGAATTTCTTCGTCAGTGATGATTATTTCTGCTTGATGCCGCTGTAACTGGTCGGATAGTTTTCCTGTTTCTTGGTATTGAAGAAGCCGAGGGAGAACTCGATGGAGTCTCCTGATATCGTGCCACGCAGGTCATCTACGCGGTACGTTTCGTATGGACCGCCCATAGCCCACGGTGTGAGGTCGTCTGCCTCGAATGTCCATGAACCATCGCCATCCGAAACGACAGGAACGTCCATGATGGTGACGTCGATCCTGATCGGCATGGCAGGCACGAATTTAACCTTCTCGAGCTTGATATCTATTGTGGTATTGCTCTCGTTGAATTCTCCTAGCACCTTTATGCCTGTCTGTTCGAAGTCTTCGCCTTCGTAGGCTACGATCATTGTTCCGGTGTACTCCGGAGAATCGTCTGTAATGATTGTAGGTGCCTTTTCACATGAGGCAAAAGCCCATGCAAGGGCGAGTATAGTAATGAATCTTTTCATCATAGCGATATGTTTATGCCGATATTCCATCGGAACGGCTTTCCTCTCTGGAAGAAGTTGTTTCCGACGGACTTGAAGTAAAATACATTATAGTCTTCGTTCAGGATATTGTCCATTCTGAATCTCAGGTCAAACCAGTGGAACGCTACGGAAACGTCTGCTCCTACCTGCGCGATGAAAGGCTCCACGAACTGGTTGGCCTCATCCCACCAGATGCGTCCGATGCCGCTGCAGTCCGCGTTTACGGAGATGTTGCGCACAATGGAACTGTTTATCAGTGGGAACAGATATCCTGCCCTGAAGTTCAGCGTATGCTCCGGTGAATACGGGATCCGGTTGCCGCTGTAGTCGTTGTTTCCGTCGTCATACGATGTGAAACGTGCGTCAGTATATCCGTAAGCGGCCGTGAGAGACAGACCTTTATATCCATAAGACAGGGTCGCTTCAGCTCCGATGCTTCTCGAGCGTCCTACGTTGGCCATCATTCGTCCTGTGGACATGCCCGGAGGGAAGATGGTGATCTGCTGGTCGCGGCAGAGGATGTAGAAGGCCGACGCCGAACCGGAAAGATGCCCGCCGCCTATCCACTTGTCGAAATGTCCGCCGGCCTCGAAGTTCCATGACTTCTCCGGACGGTATGCAGTGCTCTCTGCGTCCATCTCGGCAGGTGCATTGTCCAGATACACTCCCAGATCACTCATAAGGCCGTTCATCATCTTGTTCTGGAGGATGTCCGAGAAGATCTGTGTGTTATATCCGCCGCTTCTGTAGCCCTTTGAAATGGTTGCGAAGATGTTGTTTGCTCCACCTCCGAAATCATACAAGGCCGACACTTTAGGGAGAAGTTCCAGATATTGCACTCCGTCCAATCGACCCTTGTAAAGGATGTCATATTTTCTCCAGTCCTTCATGGTAGGCTGGAACATGTAGTGGACGGTAGCGTCGCTGCAATAATCCATCACCGCACCCTCGAAATCAAGTCTCAGACCTGCCGTAATGAGCCAATTGCCAAAGCTGAAATACGACTCATGATACAATGCTGCGCCGTAGGTATGGGTACCGAACTCGCTGCCGATAGGGAATCCGCTTTCCTTGAAGAGCAGAGGCTTGTCATAACCTCCGGCAACGTCTTCAGGAATATTGCTGTTGGCATTTCCAAGTATAAGGTCATCGATGCCGTCCTGCTTGAAGTTCACAGGAGCCGACATGCGGTTGAACTTCCAGAAGGCGAACACTCCGCTCTGCCAGTTCCACCAATCCTTCTTCCAGCCGTCTTTCGGCTTGAGGATGATCTCCTGGGTCAGCGCACCTTCCCTCTGAATCTGCGACATGGTGAACATTGAACGTGTGGTGAAGTCCTGATCCAGGTCCATCCTGTCCAGCAGCACCTGCAGCGATGATATGCTGTTGAGGGTATAGTTCTCCGCTTCCAGACGCAGCTTCACGGCCTCGGTAAGGCTGAAGCGCTTGTAAGCGCATTTGTCGTTGTATGATGTCTCAAGCAGTTCTCCGGTCTGCGGCAGATATTGCCTGTAGGGCCATCCGCCCTGGGTCAGCGCTCCGGCAGATATGATGTTTTCGAAAAACAGGTCTGGTCTGAGGCTTTTCTCTATGCGGAATCTCAGTGAAAGACCGTCATACGGGTCGCACTTTTCTACAGAGAAGTCATTTGTATAGAATCCGTCCGAATGCCTGAAGCTTACGCCTCCTCCAATCGCTAATCCCCTGGAAGTCTTGCCGTAGTATGATGCTCTGGCCAGGAAAGTGTTTGCCGAACCATATTCGACTCCGGCCCTCAGTCCATGATATGAGGAAGGGGAGAGGGTGCTAAGGGAGAGCACTCCGCACATGGAGTTTCGGCCGTAGAGCGTGCCCTGTGGGCCACGGAATACGGTGGCACGGCGGATGTCCAGCATGTCTATATCGTAAGCGTTCTTGTTCAGGATAGGAACGTCGTCGATATAGAATCCCAACACAGGATTCTCCATTCTGGAGCCGAATCCTCGCAGGTAAATCGACGATGTCATCGCCGATCCGTAATCCGGAATGTGGAGGTTGGGGACTATGGCGGACAGTTTCTTGGGCGAGTCTACTCCTCTTTCCCTTATGTCCAGCATGTATACTTCTGTCACAGGTGAAGACATCCGCTCGACCGGAATGACCGATTTGGCGGATGTCTCTATGATGGAACTGTCCAATGTGTCGGCAGGCCCTTTTTCTACAAAGGGAACCGCAAGAAGGACTGATATGATGGTTTCAAGAATCATTAGCCCGCAAAGATACTACTTCTTTTGGATAATGACCTGTGCGTAGCCGTTGAATGTTTGTATTTTGATGCTGTCTGCGTCTTTGTCGTGAGGTCTTTCAACATATTGAAAAGCAGGATCACCGTTGCCCCAGCCGAGGATCTTCCATTCCTCCGACGGAGTCTTGAATTCCAGTTCGCAGTTGGCGGTCGGAACAAAGCGGCCTTTGGCGTCGACCATCTTTACATTTGCCACGATAATGTCGCCGACGGCCTCATGTGTCCACACAGCCTCTACCGGCGCTCCGGCAGTCTCTATGCGCTCTTCCATTACCTTGCGGCCGTTCTTGTAGCCGACAGCCTTGACATAGCCCGGCTTATATACTGCATCCCACTCGAGGTGGCCGTTCGCCGGCATCTTCTTTCTGCCGAGGTTCTTTCCGTTGACGGTCAGCTGGACCTCGTCACAGTTGCTGTATACCCATACCGATATCTTTTCGCCCTCATGACCGTCAAGGTTCCAATGCGGAAGTATATGGAGCACCGGCTCTGATGTCCACCATGACTTTAGGTAGTATGCCTCGTCTTTAGGGAATCCACAGTAGTCGAGGATGCCGAACTCTGAGCTTGTGGCAGGGAAGGTCATAGGGTTCGGTTCGCCCCTGTAGTCAAATCCTGTCCAGTAGAACACTCCTGCAAGGTAGTCTCTCTCGGCATAGAACTTCCAGCCTCTCTCTATGCAGTTGTAGACGCTGTCCGGGCCGTGCTTGTATCGGTTGAAAGCCACCATCCTGCCGTCTCCGGCCTCCACTGCGTTACGTTCGCGTCCGACAGGAGCCTCGAAGTAGACTCCGCGTGTGCCGCAGCCTGTGGTCTCTTCCGAACCAAGCGCGCAGCGCTCCGGATAGTTGGCGCGGTGCTGCTCGACAGGGTTCTGGAGGATGTAGTTGTAGCCTGCGACATCAGCAGGGATGAGGATGTGCGGTCCGCTGCTTGAAGCCACTGTCATAAGACGTGTAGGGTCGAAGCGATGGCAGTATTCGCGCATGGACTCGGCGATGCGTGTTCCGAACTCATTCCACTCCAGTCCCCATTCCTCGTTTCCGACGCTCCATAGGATGACCGAAGGGTGGTTTCTGTCGCGACGGATCATACGTCCTAGAAGTTCTGTATGCTCCTTGTTGATGCCGGTAAGGCGGTTCTCCTCGATTACGAGAATGCCGAGGCGGTCGCATATGTCAAGCAGAGCAGGGGTCATAGGGTTATGGCTCGAGCGGTATGCGTTGCATCCGAACTTCTTCAGCTGCATGAGCCTCCACTCCTGTAGCCCGTCAGGAATGCCGCTGCCTACTCCAGCGTGGTCCTGATGCATGTTCACTCCCTTGAGTTTCACGACCTCGCCGTTGAGGAGGAAGCCGCGGTCGTTGTTGAATTCAATGTGTCTGATACCGGTTGTGGTCTCGTATGTGTCTACGAGATTGCCATCGGCATAGACCTCGGTCATTACCCTATATAAATATGGATCCTCGCAGCTCCATAGATGTGGATTCTCCACTGCTATGACAGCTGATGTCTTGTGGCTGTCCTTTGCCAGGATGAGGCCGCCTTCGCTTTCGCATGTGCCTGCTACATTGCCGGCTGCATCGATGAGCGTGTGTCTGAGGCTATATGATGCCGTTGACGAGCCCATGTTTTGGACGGTTGTCTCGATGTTCAGCGAAGCGAGGGAAAGATCCGGTCCCGCCTCGCCGCGAAGACTGTATGGAACCGCAAATTCAGAATATACGAATGTGCCGAACGGGGCTACGTTTACCTCCGATGCCTTGTTAAGCCATACATGACGGTATATGCCCGCACCTTCGTAGAACCAACCCTCTTCCAAAGTAGCATCTGCGCGAACGCAAACAAGGTTTTCGCCGCCGTAGTTGAGGTACTCCGATATGTCATAGACCTGTGTGGCATAGCCGCTTGGCTCATGTCCGAGGTAGAATCCGTTCACCCATACGCGAGCGTCGCGGAATATGCCGTCGAACTGCAGCCACAGATGCTTTCCGTAATCCTCTGCAGGTATTGTGAAGGTCTTTCTGTACCAGCCTACACTGGTCTCAGGGTACTTATATCCGACTGTCTTGTATCCATGGCTATGGCTGGCTTCCGCAGCATACGGAAGGTCTACCACCCAGTCGTGAGGGAGGTCTACGACGGTCCATCCGGAAGCGTCGAACTTAGTGGTGTATGGCCCCTCGTTGTGGATCGAGGCCGCCTTGGTCAGGTAGTTGAAATACTCTGTTCCGCAGCCGTAGTCCTTTGCAGGAGAGGAGGCGTCGCCGAAAGCGAACTGCCAGTTTTCATCGAAGTTGATGCATTCGCGCTGGCTCTGCGCCGATGCTGAAAGCGTTAGGGCTGCACAGATGGCAGCGAGTATGATTTTTTTCATGTCTTATAGTTTTATCAGTCCGATACCAGGTCTGTCGGAAAGGGTGATCTTTCCGTCTATTACTTCCATACCCTTGAAGAGGTCATTTGTGATCAGCAGGTTGCCGTCAAGGTCGGCGAAGTCTGCCAATGGGGAAAGCTGGGCCGCCGCAGACACTGCGCATGATGTCTCGGTCATGCAGCCGACCATCACCCTCATTCCCTCGGCGTGCGCATAATTGGCCATCTTCCATGCCTCACGCATGCCTGTGCACTTCATCAACTTTATGTTTATGCCGTGGTAGGCTCCCTTGATTGCAGGAATGTCTGCCAGGCGCTGGATTGCCTCGTCGGCGAAGATCGGCAGCGGACTTCTCTCTGTGATCCATGCATTGTCGTCAAGACGTTCCTTCGCCATAGGCTGCTCTACCATCACGATACCATTCTCCTTCAGCCAGAATATCTCGTCAAGGGCCTGCTCGCGGTCCTTCCAACCCTGGTTTGCATCCACTGCAAGCGGTAGGTCTGTTACTTCTCTGATGGTCCTGATCATTTCCTTGTCATTGTCCAATCCGACCTTGACCTTCAGAATCTTGAAACGGTCTGCGCATTCTTTAGTTTTTTCGCGCACTACATCCGGGGTGTCTATTCCGATTGTGAATGTAGTGTTCGGAGTCCTGTTTGGGTCCAGGCCCCAGAGTCTCCACCAAGGCTGTCCCAACAGCTTGCCCACAAGGTCGTGAAGGGCGATGTCTATGGCTGCCTTCGCCGCTCCGTCGCCCGGAGACAGGCTGTCGACGTATGCCAGTATCGTCTCCAACTGGAACGGGTCCTTGAACTGGCTCAGGTCGGTCTTGGAAAGGAAGCTGGTTACAGACTCCACCGTCTGTCCGAGATAAGGCGGCATGGATGCTTCGCCATATCCTGTAAACCCTTCATAATCAATCCTTACCTGCACTCCCGGAGTCGTCTTTCTGGAGTATGAGGACACTGTGAAGGTATGTCTCAACTGCAGCTCGTATGGCTCGAAGCTCAGTTTCAGTCCTGCGCCCGTGCCGAGCTTGTTGAAGTTGAAGCCTTCTGTGGAAGGCGCACAACCGACAAGACCGCTTCCGGCGGCAAGTGCTCCTGCCGCGCCCAATGCTGTGGTCTTTATGAAGTCTCTTCTTTTCATGTGGTGGAGGTTTGATGTGTAAAGTTAGCCATTCTCCCTAAATAATGCTATATTTGGGAACTTACTTATTTGTCTTCAATACAGGCAGCTATGAAAAAAAATTTCGCTTCCATTCTTCTGGCGATGCTCTGCCTTGCGGCAGGCGCCCAGGATTTCCGCCTTAATGATTCGGGTTACTTCAATTATGAAGGCGTTGACGCCATGGCCTTCGATGACTTCTATCCAGAGGGACATCAGGGCGGTATCTCATTCATCATGAACGGCAAGCGTGTCGCAACTAACGGCGATATCCGTTTTGATGAAACTCCGGGCCAGTGGCAGCCTGTTCCAAAGAAGTTGTCCAGGACAATCGACGGTCAGAAGATCGTGACCCGTCTGTGCTATCCGGATTCGACCCGTCATGAGACCGGATTCAACCCTATGGTCTATCCGGATGTGCAGTTGCATTACACTGTTACCCTGGAATCTTCCGGAAAAGGATTCCTTGTTACAGTGGATCTGGATCAGCCTATACCTTCGGAACTGATAGGCAAGGCCGGATTCAACATGGAATTCTTTCCTGGCGAACTCTTCGGCAAACCATGGATCATGGATGATAAGGCGGGAATTTATCCTCAGCAGCCTAACTCTCCGGTGGTTGTGCAGGAAAGTTATCTTGATGTGTCGCATGGACATTTTCATGATGGCAAGACCCCGCATGCGGACATAGACCACCTCAATGCTGAGGGCTACAGTCCGTTCCTCGCTGACCGTATAGTTGCTGAGCCTTATGCTGTGGGACGCACATTCACATCGCGTCCGGATGATCCTTACAGCAGACTTACAATCACTTCATATACTGCCGATCTTAAACTTTACGACGGAAGGATGAACCATAATAATGGCTGGTTCGTGCTTCGTTCGGAGATTCCGGCAGGTGCAACCAAGGGGGCTATACAGTGGTATATAGAGCCGACTGTGGTAGAGGGCTGGCTGTATGAGCCTGTGGTGCAGACTTCTCAGGTGGGATACCTGCCTGGTCAGCCGAAGGTGGCCGTAATTGAAACAGATAAGCGTGCTGAACCCCTTGCCAAGGCATCGCTCTATAAATATGATGCGGAGGGTGAGACCTTGGTGAAGGAAGTGGATGTGAAGGAGTGGCCGGGAGAGTTCCTGCGTTACAGATATCTTGAGGCTGATTTCTCAGACGTGACCGAGGCCGGTCTGTACTGTATGAAGTATGGTGACAGCGCATCTTCGGTGTTCAGTATTGCGGCTGATGTATATTCTCGTGGAGTGTGGCAACCCGTTATAGAATATTTCCTTCCGGTGCAGATGTGCCACATGAGGGTGAGCGAGAAATACCGCGTATGGCATGACACATGCCACATGGACGACGCCCTTATGGCTCCGGCCGGCAATCATATCGACGGCTACGTGCAGCCTTCTGATGGAATGACCAGGTATGATGCTCTTGATGTTGTGGAGGGACTGAATGTCGGCGGATGGCATGATGCCGGCGACTTTGATCTTCGAATCGAGTCACAGGCAGGCGAGTGCTATATATTGACAAAGGCTTATGAGGCATTCAGCCCGTCTCTTGATGTGACTTCCATCGACCAGCATAACCACCTCGTTGAGATCCATCAGCCTGACGGAAAGAACGATGTCCTTCAGCAGATCGAGCATGGAGCCCTGACTGTCGTGAACGGATACCTTGCTCTGGGACGTCTGTATAGGGGTATCATATGCAACAACCTCCGTCAGTATGTGCTTCTTGGTGACGCCGCTGCCATGACAGACGGCGTTATCGGCAATGGTGATGACAGATGGGTGTTCACAGAGGATAATCCTCGCAGAGAGATAAGCACAGTCGCGGAACTCGCAGCGACATCACGCGTTCTGCGCGGATTCAATGATACATTGTCAGTGCATTGCGTGAATATTGCGACAGAAATCTTTGGCGCTGCTCGCGAGGCTGGGCGTCAGGACATGGGCATGTACCATGCTGCCGCTGAGCTGTATCAGACTACACGTGATGCCCAGTACCTTGATTTTATTGTAGCAGGCTGGGACCGCTGCGTGGCTTCTGTGGGCTCATGTGCATGGTACCTCGCTCCTGTGGAAAGGGAGATGGCAGGTCAGAAGAAATACAGGAAGCTGTGCGCTGCATTCAGGGAGGCATTGCTGGGCTATGCCGCCGAACTGGAGGCTCTCAGCTCGGAGACTCCATACGGAGTTCCATATCGCCCAAGCATCTGGGGAGCAGGCTGGGACATCCAGTCGTTCGGCTACAGGCATTACTTCCTTGTCAAGAATTATCCGGACATCTTCCGTCCGGACCAGGTGTTCAATGCTCTCAACTTCATACTCGGATGTCACCCAGGATTGAATACGCAGTCATTCGCCAGCGGAGTCGGCGCCAAGTCCGCGACAGTGGGTTATGGACTCAACAGGGCTGACTGGTCATATATCCCGGGAGGTGTGGTATCCGGAACAGCACTGATCAGGCCTGACTTCCCCGAACTCCTGGTGTTCCCATATCTCTGGCAGCAGGTCGAGTATGTCCTCGGCGGCGGCTCGTCCCACTACATGTTCCTTGTCCTTGCTACAATGGACCTCCTTCAGTAGCCCCATTAAGCTTGTCCTATGTCAAAAATATTGGGCAACGTGTCAATTATTCATTAATTTTGTAGGATAAGACAGAATAAGATATGAGAAAGACCATACTTTTGACACTTTTGCTGTTGGGATCTGCTGTGGCTTCCCTTGCGCAGACCCTTCCCGTGACAGGAACATTCATTAACCTTCCGTATCAGGATGTGCGTAACAAGTACACCAACCCTGAGGGGGTAGACGGCACTGACCCGCAGATGTGGGCGACCAAGGTTGCCGAGATGCATCAAATGGGCATGGAGTACCTCGTGTTCATGTCGGTGGCAAACGAGTGCAAGGCATACTATCCGTCCAAGCTGATGGACTGGCATTATCCTGCAGACAGGCAGAGTCCGGTCGATGCCATCATGGAAGAGGCTGCAAAGCACGGCATGAAGGTGTTCATGAGCACGGGCTGGGCAAAGGACCAGGATGACAACCTGCGCGACCCTGCGATCAAGGGCCGTCAGATTGAGATGATGGAGGAACTTGCAGGTCTTTACGGCAACCATCCGGCATTCTACGGTTGGTATCTTCCTGTTGAGGACTGCTTCGGACCGGTGCTGACAGACTATGCGGTTGAGGCCGTGAATGCGCTTACGGCACGCGCCAGGGAGCTGACTCCACACGCCAAGATCATGATCTCGCCATACGGCATCTTCAATTCCAATTTCGACGATCCTCGTTATGAGCAGCAGATAGCACGTCTGACAGTTGACATCATAGCGTATCAGGATGAGATCGGATGCGTCCGTGAGAAATACCCTCTGCCTCGCCTCCGTGAGAACTGGAAGAAGCTCCGCGCAATCCACGATAAGACCGGCATCCAGATGTGGGCTAACTGCGAGTCATTCGCATGGGAACACGGTACCAATGACCGTCAGTCGGCACTGATCCCGGCTCCGTTCCCACGCTTCCTCTCCCAGTTGGCGGCGGCAACTGAAGGTGGTGCTGAAAAGATAATCTCATTCATCATCTGCGGACTCTTTGAGAAACCGGGATCGCAGTATCCTTTAGGACAGCCATACTGGTCTGAGAAGGCATATGAGGATTACATGGCATGGCTTGCCGGTGATGCTTATTGGAAGGCAGCTGAGGAATATTTCACATCGCATGCAGGTCCGATGGAGAAAGCCACAGATATTGCATGGGTGAAGTATAAGCCAGGTACATATGAGGTTGAGGTGGAGTCATGTGAGGGTAAGGTGACAGTGGCTATGCTGAACTACAACAAGAGAAACATAGTTCCTCCGGTAAAGGTATCGCTTTATGGAAAGGCCAAAGGCAAGTGGACATTGCTGGAGACAGTCGAGCCTCAGAAGTGGGCGAACACAAACCATGACGCGTTCGTGGATCATGCCTTTTTCAATGAGGACCTTTCCGGTTTCAAGAAGGTCAAGGTGGTCTTCACCGTGGAGAAGGAGAGTTATATTTACATCATAGGAAAATAAGTCAATAAGATATGTTCAATTCAGAAGTATATGTAAACAGACGACGCGGTCTGCTTCAGCAGATGGCGTCAAGGGGAGCGCACGGCGTGGCTGTGTTCCTTGGTAATGTGGATGCTGCGACAAACTATCGTGGCAATGACTACAAGTTCCGTCAGGACAGTAACTTCCTTTATTACTGGGGCATCGACGAGCCTTGGTTCGCGGCTGTCCTTGACCTGGATACAGCGCAGGAGTGCCTTTATGGAAACGATGTAGATATCGACGACATCATCTGGATGGGTCCTCAGCCGACAGTGGCATCTAAAGGCGCTGCAATCGGTTGCGCAGCTACTGCTCCATTGGCAGACTTCTGCAAGGCTGTGACTGCAGCTGTTGCTGCCGGACGCCCTGTACACTTCCTCCCACCTGCAAGATATTACAACCAGATGAAGCTTTCTCAGCTTACCGGGATCGACTCGGAGGCTGTCCGCAAGGTAGGACCAGTTGCAGCAGGCGGTGCTTCAGAGGAACTCGTGAAGTCTGTTGTTGCAATGCGTCTTATCAAGGAAGAGTGCGAGATCGAGGAACTCGACAAGGCTGCTGAGATCGGTTACTGGATGCATACGGAGGCACGTCGCGGCTGTAAGCCGGGAGTGCTCGAGCAGGAGATCGTGGGTCGCATGGAAGGTGTCACATACTCAAAGGGATGGGGACCGTCATTTACTACAATCCTTTCTCAGAACGGTGAGACTCTCCACAACCACAGTCACCACCAGATCATCACTCCGGGCCGTCTGCTCGTGGTTGATGCCGGTGCCGAAAGCAACACACACTATGCTTCAGACTTTACCCGTACATATCCATGCAGCGGAAAGTTCACAACAAAGCAGCGTGAGATCTATGACATAGTTCAGCAGGCAAACGACTATGCATATAGCCTGACAAAGCCTGGCACGACGTATTGGGATGTGCATTATGCGACCGCGAGGTTCCTCCTTGAAGGTCTCAAGGCAATCGATCTTGTGCGTGGTGATGTGGAAGAGATGCTCCCGCTCGGAATCTCAGGCCTCTTCATGCCACACGGCCTCGGCCACAACATGGGAATGGACGTACATGACATGGAGGACCTCGGCGAGAACTATGTAGGTTATGCAGAAGACCAGAAGCGTCACCCGCTCCTTGGTCTTGGCAACCTCAGAATGGCACGTCGTCTTGAACCAGGTCATGTCATCACAGATGAGCCAGGTCTCTATTTCATCCCTGCACTCATCGAGCAGTGGAAGAGAGAGGGCACTGACAAGGGCTTCGTGAACTATGAGAAGCTCGAGGGCTACTATGACTTCGGAGGCATCCGTCTCGAGGACGACATCCTCGTGACAGCAGACGGCGCCCGCCGCCTCGGCCCTAACCGCCTCCCTATCCTCTCATCTGACATCGAAGAAGTAATGGCTAATGAATAACGGTATCATATAGGGGTTGGAAAACCATGGCCGCCCGTGGCCTTGTGAACGGTCGTGAGTGCCTTTAGAGAAAGTCCGGTGGACTTTCGTGCACGAGCAGAAGGGCTTTAGCCCGCCGGTCGGGGCCCGCTCCGAAGGAGTGGGAGGGATTTAGTTTTCCAACCCCTATATGATACATATCTTAAATATTATTATGGAAACAATAATCATAATCCTTGCGATACTGGCAGGCGTGATAGGAATCGCCGGCAGTATTATCCCTGGACTTCCGGGACCACCGGTCAGTTGGGTAGGTCTGCTTCTCCTGTTCCTTTGGGGACCTGAGGAGATGCCGACAAAGACTCTCGTCATATGGGGAACAGTCATGGTGGCGGTATCGATCATCGACTATATCGTTCCGATGTACTTCACAAAGATGACAGGCGGAAGCCGCTACGCAGAGCGCGGCGCCATGGTCGGTCTCCTGCTCGGTATCATCTTCACCCCTATAGGAATGATCCTCGGCTCCTTCCTCGGAGCATTCCTCTCGGAAATGTACTGGGGTAAGAAGTCAGCAGGTGAAGCCCTCAAGGCTGCAATCGGCTCCTTCCTCGGCTTCATCACAGGTACAGGACTCAAGACCATCGTCTCAGTCCTCATCCTCTGGCGCATCTTCGTCTTCGCATTCTAAACCTGGCGGATAACCAGTTGACTATCAGTGTAATATCAAAACTGCGTGCTCCCAAAAGGGAGCACGCAGTTTGTGTAAGTGATTGGAGTACAGCGACTTTGCTGCCAGGGAATGTTAGATGTTCTTGATGATATTACACATCTGCTCGTACTGGCGCTCCATGCTCTGGAGGAGCTTGTACTGGGCGTGTGTGCGGACGAGGTTGTGCTCCGGATATGCAGTCTTGTAGTACCTGTCGCCATCGATGTAGTCCATCAGGAAGCGGAGCACCTGCTCGAAGGTGATGTATCTTGCAGAGAATGCAAGCCAGTCGAGCTCGCTCTGTACCATAGAAGCCTTCTGCTCGTGGAGGTAACCCTCAGCGTATGCCTTGAACATCTCAAGGCTCATCTCAACGTTGTCGAGGTTCTTGTCGTCCTCTGCACCTGTGTTGGTGTATGAACGGATAGCGTCACCGAAGTCATTCAAAGATGTAGAAGACATCACTGTATCAAGGTCGATCATGCAGAGCATGCTGCCGTCAGAGGCGTTGAAGAGAATGTTCGAGATCTTTGTGTCGTTGTGGGTAACGTGCATTGGGATTGTACCGTCCTCAACCAATGACCAGAAGTCGAGCATCTCCTTTCTGCGTGACTCGATCCATGAGATCTCCTCCCGGAGCGCTGCAACGCGACCTGCCGGGTCAGCTGCAATGGTCTCATCCCACTGCTGGAATCTCCAGCGGATGTTGTGGAAGCCCTTGATGGTCTCGTTGAGAGGCTGGGTGAAGTCTGAAAGCAGAGCCTGGAAACGGCCTGTTCCTAGACCTCCCTGGTATGCGAGCTCAGGAGTGTCTGCGCGTACAGGCGATGTGGTGTCAGGAATGAAAAGACACGCTGCCCAGTAGTTCTCTTCCACCTTTGCATACAGTTTTCCATCCTTTGCGGGGATCACTGTAAGGGTCTCGCGGAGCGGATCCGCAACCTTAGCCTTGATGTGCTCGGTCACAGCTTTGATGTTCTCCATCATGCCGGGAACGTCAGGGAAGATGATGTGGTTCTTGCGCTGTAGGATGTAGTCGGGAGTCTCGCCTTCAGTCTTGACGATATATGTGTCATTGATGAAACCCTCTCCGAGAGGAGTGACATCAACGACCTTTCCCTGCAGGTCAAACATGCCTGCTATTTCAAAAAGTTTCTCTTTCATGGATCAGAGTGCGAGCTGAAGTCCGTCCAACTTGTTCCAGTCTCCACGTGTGAAGTCCGGCATTGCTACAGGTATGTTGCCGTTCTCGATGGATACTCTTGTGAGCTCGCCGAGGCATGACCACTCTGCAGCGTCGTAAACATCCTGGTCAAGCGGCAGACCGTTGCGGAGGCAGTAGATGAGACGGTAGTCCATGATGAAGTCCATTCCGCCGTGTCCTCCTACGCGCTTGGCTGTCTCTACGAGAGTGCCCTCGCGTGTGATAGGGTGCTGGTAGTCTACCATGAGGGAGTCATAGATCGCTCTGTTCACGAAAGACTCTCCATCAAGACCCTGGAGATAGCTGTCCGTGATCTCTTCTCTGTTTAAAGATCGTATAGAATATCCCTGGTAAGGATATTTGTTTGCGAAGCCTTCTGTTCCCTCCACCATATACATTCTGTTGTAAGGTCGTGGAGTCACGACATTGTGCTGGATCTCGATGGTCTTGCCCTTCTCGGTGCGGATGAGGGTGATGGTGTGGTCACCGTTGTCGTATTCTGTCTCACCGTATGTTCCCGCCAGCTTCTTTCCGTTGAATGCGTCTGTGTCCATGGAGATGAGGGTGTTCATCCTGTCGCCTCTGTGGATGTCAAGTGCCCAACATGCAGGGCCAAGGCCGTGGGTAGGGTATACGTCACCTCTGTGCTTCTTGTTGAACTCATATCTCCAATTGTCCTGATATGCTCTCCAGTATGGGTCAAGGTTGTGTATGTATGCTCCTTCTGTGTGGATCACCTCTCCGAAAAGTCCATGCTGAGCCATGTTGAGGGTGGTGAGTTCGAAGAAATCATACACACAGTTCTCCAGCATCATGCAGTGCCTGCGGGTCTTTTCAGCGGTGTTCACCAGCTGCCAGCATTCATCTACTGAGGTCGCTGCCGGAACCTCGATAGCGACATGCTTGCCCTGTTCCATTGCATACACGGCCATAGGAGTGTGTGAGTCCCATGGTGTAACGATGTAGACAAGGTCAAGGTCTTCTCTGTCGCAGAGTTCTTTCCAGCCTTCCGGTCCGCTATACTCTGCTGCGCGTGCCCTGCCGTTCCTTTCAAGGATCTGCTGGGTTCCTTCAAGTTTTTCAGGGTACAGGTCACAGATTGCGAGAATCTCTGTGCCGTCCATGTTTGCGAATCTGTTCACAGCGTCCGGTCCGCGCATTCCGAGTCCGATCACTCCGATACGGACAGTCTCAAGTGGGTCTGCAGCAAATCCGATCATTGAGATCTGGTCTGCCGGACGTGCTGGAGTGTTGTAGACTGCAACGCCGTCCTTGATGGTGTAGCCGTACTCGTTACCGCAGTTGCAGCATGAGTATGCGCTGAGCATTGCTGCAGCGGCAAGGATCAATACGAGAATCTTTTTCATATCAATATTGTGTTTTTAGTTTATTCTGCCGGTATCACCTCGATGAGATAGTTTCTCTCGAATGTTGGTGTGATGTATGGGTTGCTTCCCTCTACTGTGTAAGTCTTGAGGTCATCTGAAGCATATTCCGTAACGGTGTATGTCTTGTCAGTTTCAAGGCCACGGAGTTCGATCTGACCACCATCCCATGCCTCAGCATAGAATGCATAGTATAGAGCTTCGTCCTTTGCAACTACGTGAGTTTCAGGTACATCGAAGCGGATGTCGTAGAGGTTGAGGTATTCTCCTGTAGAGAGTTTCCTGTCATTGTAGATGCCGACCCACTTCTTCAGTGCAGCCTCCTTCTCTGGGGTGAGGAGGTAACCGTCGCCCTTCACATCAGGGTTTGGCTTGGGCCATGTGAACTTCGATCCGATCACGCCTCCGATGCCGATCTGTGTTCCGTAGTCGTTGGCTTCGTCGCTGAGCTCGATATGGTCAGCATAGTATGCCATATCAGGGCACATCGCGCTGTAAACCTTCCTCTTCATACGGATCTGTGCACTTGAAGTAGGGTCTGAAGCCACAGCCTGGTTCATGTGAGGTGTGAGGAAGAAGTTCATAGCACAGCCGCATGGGCAGATCTGCACTACAGAGTAGGGCTTGATCTCGCGTGCGCGCTCGAAGATGCTCTGGAAGAACTCTGGAAGCTTCTCCACAGACTCCTCCGGATACTCGAGGTGACTGTGGTGGTTGTGGTCAGGAAGGCAGCAGTTCAGGTGCTGGCCGTCGAGCTTGAGTCCGTCGAAGCCCCACTCGCCTATGAATCTGTCCACGAGTCCGATCGAGTACTTTATTGTAGAAGTGTTTACAGGTGAAAGATACCAGCTGTCCCACCATGTGATGTACTCAGGTGCTCCCTGGTGGTCCTTGAGGAGCATCTCGGGGTGCTCGCGGAGAATCTTTGTGTCAGGGTCGGCGGCAAGAGGTGCCCACCATAGCTTTGCCTTGAGTCCATATGAATGGATTGCGTCAGTGATGCGGCGCATATCTCTTGTGCCATTGAAGCGGCTGTTTGTCTCCCAGTCGCCCTCTGCGATCTGGAATCCGTCGTCCACGTCTACCCACTTGAATCCTAGTTCCTTCACCTTAGGGAGAGTTCCGATGACTTCGTCGACAGTGAATGTTCTTTCATATCCCCATGCACACCACACTGCCTCGAATGCTTCCGGTTCCGAAGCCTGAGGGACATAGCCCTCGTGTGCCTCCATGTATTCGGAGAATTGGCGGAGAGGACCGAAGAAGTCTCCTTTGCCCACGGAGATGAACTGCCTCCATGTGTCGAGAGTGTCTCCCTTTGTCATGAGAACCGGCTCGTCGAATTCCTGAAGGAGGGACATTGTCGCTTGATCCTCGTAACGAACTTTCTTCACAGGCATAGACACGAGTTTGAGCTCAGGTTCTACCAGACCTGTAGAGATGTTTGCGTCGCGTCTCCAGAGAGTTACCATAGGGATACCTCCGCCGTAGTCGGTGTTGTTCATTCCGAGGTAGTTCTTCTGGTAGAAGCCCTCCTCTACAGGGAGGATCCAATCTTTGCGGCTTGACGATGATGTAGGCTGGAATGACCAGATCGTCTCGTCTGAAGCCACGCTGAGCCTGTTTGACTCCAACGCCTTTACTGTGAGAACCTTGTCGGAGTGATTTATATAGCTGCTGTTTACCAGCACCATGCCTTCGAAACCATTCATGACCTTCACGGTGAGGATCTTCTCAACTTCGAAGCCGTCCTTTGCGTATGTTCCGCGGATGGTATATTTCTTTCCCTCTTCGCAGTCGCACTTCATGACATCGCGGAGATTCCATCTGTCAATTGTCACCTCGTCAGCGATGAGGGCGTCAGCAGCCTGGTAGTCTGCGTGGTATGCATCTGCTCCCTCAGCGGCCGACTCGACCTTATAGTGCATGTCTGCATTGATCGACAGGGTCATGTCCCCGCTCTCGATGACGGTGTTGCGGCATCCGCATACAAGCAGAACGGTTATGGCTATATTGAAGAGGTTTTTCATGTTTACTGTGAGGTTTATATGGTGATACGGAAGACTCCGGTGTCGTAGTCTTCAAACCCTACGGAGCGGTACAAGGCTCGTGCGGCTTGTCTTGAAGGGTTTGATGTAAGATAGATGACGGCGTGTCCGTCATTATCCTTTACATGACCTACAGCAGCCTCCACCATTGCGCGTCCTATGCCTTTACCACGATATTCCGGTCTCACGACGACATCTTCGATCCAGTATTTGCTCCGTGCCAATGTCTGGCAGCAAGTCAGTGTGAGCATGCCGGCCAGGGTGCCGTCCGTATCTTCTGCGACAAATAGCCGGAAACTATCGTCGTTCAGAAGGCCGAGCAGTCTCTGCGCGCCTACTTCCGGGGAGACCGGTGCAAGGATGTGGAGCAGGTCATCTACCTGCGTGCTCTTGTCTATGTCGTTGAGTATGTAAACTTTCATATGGTGTTGTCACGAATATACAAAAATACATTTTTTGTATGATATTATTTCGGAAAAACCTGCTGAATCAGTACCTTTGAAGATGTACTTTTTCAGAAAACATCAGATATGACACTTATAAAATCTATTTCAGGTATCCGCGGAACCATAGGAGGCGCTCCGGGCGAGGGTCTTTCTCCGCTTGATATAGTGAAATTCACATATGCATATTGCGAGAAGATGCGCGAGCGCAGACCTAAGCCCGCAGGCGAACGATATAAGGTAGTAGTCGGCAAGGATGCGCGCCTGTCTGGTGACATGGTGGAGCATCTTGTGTGCGGAACTCTAATAGCATGCGGAGTCGATGTCGTCAAGGCAGGCTTCTGTTCTACTCCGACAACAGAGATGGCCGTTGTGTTTGAACAGGCAGATGGCGGTATCATCCTTACGGCATCACATAACCCTAAGCAGTGGAACGCCCTCAAGCTTCTCAACGAGAACGGTGAGTTTCTCAATGCGGAAGAGGGAGCTGCGGTGCTAGCATGCGCCGAGGCTGAGGACTTCACTTTCGCTCAGATTGATGACCTTGGAGTGATTGAGGAGAAGGATTTCACAGATGCCCATCTGGATGCTGTCCTGGATCTTCCGACAGTGGATGCAGAGGCGGTCCGCAGTGCAGGTTTCAAGGTGGTTCTCGATGCTGTGAACTCTGTAGGAGGAATCATCATGCCGCGTCTTCTTGAGCGTATGGGAGTTGAGTGCATCTGTGTAAACTGCGAACCTACAGGTGAGTTTGCACATAATCCGGAGCCTCTTCCGTCAAATCTCGTTGAACTTTGCGAGGCGGTGGTCGCTAACGGCGCTGACTTTGGTGTCTCTGTGGATCCGGATGTTGACCGTCTCGCTCTCATCTGCGAGGACGGCAAGCCTTTCGGCGAGGAATATACGCTTGTCAGCATAGCGGATTATCTGCTCTCACGCATATACGATGAAGCTCTTCAGACAGGAAAGTCAATGGAGGAGATTGCTGCGCCATATCAGATGACT
>JAEIGA010003707.1_pt1 | contig 23799 bp, 16 predicted proteins | sample 9270691 | NCBI WGS metagenome assembly JAEIGA01 (sample SAMN17057246, study PRJNA624740) | gut metagenome | biome: biome; isolation source: fecal sample | host: Bos grunniens | place: China: Xizang | collected 2019 | reverse complement strand
TGGTCAAAGTATCTTAGTTCCTTTTAGTACTGATGATTATAGATATTCCTTACCTGCCTCTCCTTCTTATGATTCTTCAATTATGAAAGACAAAGAAGGACTTGATGTTTATGTTCCAGGTAATTTAGATTCTTTGGTCGGTGGTAATTTACTTGGTTCTGATGTTGTTTTTGACGGTGTTTTAAATCCTCCTTATGATTTGCCTTTTGGTGGTGCTATTACACTTCCTGATGTATCTAATCCTTCTATCGATATTGTTATTGATGTGTTTAAAAAAGAATTTGCGCAATTAATCATAATGCATAAAGAAGATAAGAAACCACTATATTTTAAAAATAAAAAAATATTATAAATGTATATGAAAGGAGAAAAACTAAATGGAAAATCAAAGTTTAACTAATATTGATGAAGTCATTATAATTTATAAGGTTCCTTTTAGACATTATAATTTTAATGATCCCAATTTTATAGAGGTAGAGTTCGATCCAGGCCATAATAGTACAGATGATTATGTTAAAACGTTCGAATATGATGAAGAAACTGATATTTATACTATTACATTAAGAACAGGTAACGCTTTAACGCCTCCATCTTCAATTAAATTTAAAGAAGATTGTAAAGATAAGGTAGTTGAAATATTAGATATAAATACATCAAATCTTGTAAATATAGATGAGCTTTGTAAGGAAATGACAGAATTAACTTACGTAAATATCGGTTCATGGAATGCAACTACTATAAATTCAATGAATCAAGCGTTTTATAAATGTCCTAAACTTAAATCTGTACGTTTAGAAAATTGTGATTTGCAATATATAGAAAATATGAATAAAGCTTTTTATGATTGTAATAATTTAGTTTTAGTTGATTTTGGAGAAAACACCATGGCATCTCTTTTAGATATGGGAGCCGCATTTAGTAGCTGTGAAAATCTTACAACTATTAAAAACAATTGGTGCTTAAATTATATTACAAATATGGCTTCTGCTTTTAGTTATTGTTATAAACTTAAAGATATTGACACTACTAATTGGTTAAAATCTCCTTATAATGCAATAGACATGACTCAGACTTTCCGTGACTGTAAAGCTTTAGAAGTATTAGATGCTAGCAGTTGGGATACAAGTACAGTTACTAGCATGACTGAGACTTTTTATAATTGTAATAAATTGACAACTATAATAGGTCATAATAATTTAAATAATATTACTGATATGACTAAGACATTTGGACTATGTAATGCTTTAGTCGATATAGATGTATCAAATTGGGGATTAAATAATGTTGTTAACATGGTAGAGACTTTTTATAGTTGTACATCTTTAATATCTGTAGATACTACTAATTGGAGACTTAATAATGTTGACTTATTTAATTATGTATTTAAGAACTGTACTAGCTTAGTTTCAGTTGGAGATATAAGTGATTGGGGTATGTCTAATACTACAAGAATATTAGATCCATTTGATGGAACTAAAATAACTGCTATACCTACTCTTAAATGGGACTTAAGTAAATTAGACATTTTCAGTCTTTTTGAAGGAATGAGATTTTTAGTTTCTACTGGCGATTTAACAGTATTAGATGTGTCTAATATAACAAATATGGTAAATTTATTTTGTTATTGTGAATCTTTAGAAGAAATCGATGTAACAGGATGGGATGTCAGTAAATTACAAACAGTTGGTAGTTTTTGTTACGATTGCAAAAACCTAAAAAGAGTAAAAGGATTAGAAACATGGAGACCAAAAGAATTACAATCTTTAAGCTGCATGTTCAAAGACTGTTATAGTTTAGAAGAAGTAAATATGTCTGGTTGGTATTGTCCTAAACTAAATGATTTAAGTTCATTATTCTGTTACTGTGAAAAGCTGAAAACAGTCGATGTTACAGGTTTATGTTGTTTTGATTTTAGTTTATTTGAATCAGTAGATGATTTACTTAGTTGGTCTTATCAAAATGCAGAATGTTGTTTTGAAGGTTGTTACGCTCTAGAAAATATTATAGGACTAGATACATGGATTATGTCAGACATGTTAGAAATAGGTTGGATGTTTCAAGAATGTTATAGTTTAAATGAAGATACTATGGCTGCTATAGCTAATTGGGACACATCAAATATAGGAGATTTTGATTCGTTATTCGCAGCATGTCCTAATTTAGGCTATGTAGATTTATCAAAATGGAGCCTTGATGGACTATATGACAATAGCAACTGGTGGAATTTCTCAGACGTATTTTATATGTGGTATTATGATTACGATGAAGATTATGCATATTGCCCTGCAATGTTTGCACCAGAAGATTATAATAATATAAAACCTATGACAGTAGATTTATCAAATTTAAAACTTCCAACTAATCCAAAATATGGATATAATTTTTTCTGTGATAATTATCACATAAATAATCTTATATTAAAGAATCAACCTGCTAATTCAGTAAATGATATAATTTTAAACTTTTTACCAGATAGAGCAGGAATGGGATTAAGCATAGGATTAATTGAAATTGACGAAGAAATAGAATCAGAAATAGATACTGAAGCACTTGAAGTTTTAGGTTGGGCAATTAAAAGAAAACCTAAAGCACCTACTCTAGTTATAATGCATGGAGATAAACAATCTTTATTATATTTTAAAGACAAAAAATTAATATAAACTTTAAACACCTTTGTTTAAGACAGAGGTGTTCTTTTTTTACGTAATAAATAGAAGAATATATTTTATTTGAAAGGAGACTTTATTTATGTCAAATGGACAACAAACAAGAGATGTGGACATGAGAGTGATAATTGTAGATTGTTTACCTACAGTAGAATCTTATTGTCCAGTAACACTTACTCCAGAATTTAGTGATAAAAATTATACAGTAGTAGAAACGAAACCAAACGCTCTTGATAGTACTAAAACTGATGTAAGAACAAGAAGCAGTAACGGTGTTTATGAAATGTACAAAGAATTTATAGAGGATGGCTTACAAAGAGTCTATATAACACTTTTAACAACTGATTATTCTTCTATAACTGTAAGAATAGGAGAAGAAAATTTTGCTGTAAAAAAAGTGCATTATGTAAACACGTCTTTAGTGCCTTTGTATCGTTTACTTGAAGGCAACCTATCAGTTACTTATGTAGATGCTAGTGAATGGGATATGTCTCAAGTAAATGCCTTTAGTTCCACTTTTAAAAATTGTAAAGGTCTTGAAACTATTGTCGGTATTGAAAATTGGGATATGAGTAATGTAACATATATGCAAAGTACTTTTTATAATTGTTCAAAGCTTACTAATCTAGATTTAAGTAACTGGAGACTTAACAGTCTAATTGAATTATCAAAAACTTTTTATGGTTGTACGTCTTTAACTTCTATTGGAAATATAAAAAGATGGAATGCTAGAAAAGTAGAAAATATAATCGCTCCTTTTGGAGATACAAAAATAGAATACTTAGATGTAGAAGATTGGGATATGAGTTCTGTAATTAAATTATCTATTTTTGAAGATATGGAATGTTTAACTAGTACAGGTGATATAACTAAATGGGATGTTTCTAATGTAGAGTGGATGGAAGGTTTTGCTGCATATTGTCTTGAATTAGAAGAAATAGATGTTACTGGTTGGAATGTTAGAAAACTCAAAAATTTTGAATGCGCTTTTGCTCGTTGTGTAAAATTAAAAAAAATTATAGGTTTAGAAACATGGAAGCCAGAGAGCTTAGAAACTATGAGAGAAGCTTTTGCATTTAATCATTCATTAGAGTCAGTCAATCTTACTAATTGGGGAAATTATACAAATAATATAGAAACATTTCAATTTACATTCCAAGAATGTTATAACCTTAAATCAGTTGATGTAAGTGGACTTGTAACAAACAAAACAGAAGATTTATGGGGAGTTTTTGTTGATTGTTACCAATTAGAATATATATATGGTCTAGATACATGGGACACAAGTTGTGTTACTGATTTCACCTTATTATTTTCTAATTGTCTGCATTTAAAAGATTTAAGCGGAATAAGAAATTGGAATACTTCTAGGGCAACATGTACAGATTCTACGTTTATGAACTGTATAAGTGATGGATATATAGATATTTCTAAATGGGATATGTCAAATGTAGAATGCGTAGAAGGTATATTTGGAATGATTGACTATAACGATGAAACTTTCTATAAATACTTCCCTGATATAAATACCCTTACTGCTACTACAGTAAATTTATCTGGATTAACTTTTAATTTTAAGCCTAGTTTTCATACATTTAAAATGTTTATTGCAGATCCTAATTATGAATTTATCACAAATATATATCTTTGTGATATGACTTATTTAGATGTAAATAAAATAATAAATGAATTAGGAGATAGAACTGAAAATACTCCAGGTGCTCTATATATTAACAATGTATATGGAATGCATTTAATTGATTATGAACAGGCTCATAATCTTAATTGGAAGTTCTATATAAAAAATGAGGATACTGACGAAGATACAGAAGTAAATAACTTTGAACCTCCTGTAGCAGAGTCTATCAAAGTTTTAGAATATGTTGTTCCTACAAGTGAAGCTAATGTATATCCTACTTTTAACGAAGGATTTGACAATTTTATAATAGAAAGTTCTTTAAGTGAAGATGAATCTCTAACTACTGTACGTATTCTACATACTATGCCTCTTTTAACAATTTCATTTGAAAATTCTCCTATACAAGAACTTTTATATATGGACACTAGCCAAATGAGAATTTTAAGTAATACATTCTCTGATTGTCCAAATCTAATAAAAGTCAATTGTAATGATTGGGATTTACGAAAAGTAGTAAGAATGGAAAATGTATTTTCTAGTTGTCCAAATTTAACATATGTAGACGTATCTAATTGGGATGTATCAAATGTAAAACATATGCGTAATGTTTTTTATGATTTAGGATTAAAATCTTTAGATGTTTCTGCATGGAAACTTGATAATTTAAGTTATTATGATTGTTTAATAGATGAAACATACGATTTAGAATATCTTAATATAAGTAATATAGATCTTTCATATATACAAAGAAATAATGGTGAAAGATTCGTAGGATATTATTCTAGTTCATATGTTAAAACAGTAGATTTCACCAATTTAAATCTAAGAGGAATCGAAAATTTAGATTGGTTCTTTGATTGTTTTGAATGTGTTGAAACTCTTATAGGTATAGAAACATTAGATTTATCAGATGCAGAATCACTTGAAGGATTTTTTGCATATTGTTATGAATATCCAGCAGAATGCTTAGACTGCTCTAATTGGAATGTGTCATCTAAATGTAAGACATTAGAAATGATGTTCCAAGACGTTGAGAAGGTAAAATCAATAAATGTATCAAATTGGGACGTATCAAATGTAGAGACTTTACATTGCACTTTTGAAAATATGTATCATTGTAAAGAAATTATAGGGTTAGAAACATGGAACACAAAAAATGTTAGAGACATGGCATCAACTTTTGCTGGAAACATGAATTTAAAAAGTTTTAAAAATATAAAAAGATGGAATACGTCTAAGGTTGAATTAATAGGTTACGCTTTTTCAAATTGTGTAAGCGCAGAAGAATTTGACTTTAGTAGATGGGATTTAAGTAGTTTATATGATGCAAATAGTATATTTGGTCGTAATTGGAGTAATGAAGAAATAATGCCTGATTTAGAACCAGAAAATATAAACTTACCTACTTCTATAACGGTTGCAATGTCTAAATTAGAAAAATTATGGGCAATGGATGAATCAACTTTACTTGGTTGTGATAACTATGTTATTGATACTATTTATATATTAGATAGTGATCTTGAATGTATTAATCTTATTATAAGATATGGATTAGTTGATAGAACAGGTATGACTCCTGGTACTCTTCATATATCTAGAACAGTTAATGAATCTGAATTAAATTTTGAAGAAGCAGAAAGACAAAACTGGCAAATAAATTATAGCGCCGGTTATCCAAATAATGATGGCGACGATGATGACAATAATAATAATGATATAATAACATTTGCTATAATGCATAATAATAAGCAAGTTTTATTGTACTTCAAAGATAAAAAACTTATATAATTTCAAATACCTCTGTTTTAAACAGAGGTACTCTTTTTTTGCGTAATAGATATAAGAACACATTTTATTATGAAAGGAGATTTTTAAATGAGTGTTTCAAATAATATTATTGCTGTTTATAGAGCAATAAATAATACAGTAAAGCCTGATTTAACCGATACAAGCGGAAGTACTGTTACTCCAACTTTAACCTATACGTTGGATGATGATGGTTTATATACTATCACTTTGCAAAGTACAAAAGCTATTGGTCAATTTCAATTTACTGCAGAACACACAAAAAGTATAGTAGAGATAAGTTATCTAGATTTAACTTATGTCAATTATACTTACAATACTATTAGGACAGGAGAAGGCAGTATTCTTAAAAAAATTGGTGGTGCAGATTGGGTAGCTTCTAGTGCAACCTCAATAGACCAATTCATCAATGACTCTGGTAAAACTATAGAAGAAGCTATACTTCCTAATCTTGTAACATCTGCATGTACTGAATTAGATGGTGTTTTTGCACATTTACATGCAAGCAATATTGATGTAAGTAATTGGGATTTAACAAATTGTGAAATGATAGATGGTGTATTCTTTGATTGTGATGCAAAAGTAATAGACTTATCAAATTGGAAATTTGGAGATAAACTTGTTGAATTAGATGCTCCATTTTTCGAATGTATGAACCTTGAAGTTGTTCGTCTTACTGGACTTAATGGTTGGCGTAATGCAAAAATTTCAAAGATAAACAGATTATTTTGGCAATGTCCAAAATTAAGACAAGTTATAGGTATAATAACTTTAGATACAAGTAACTGTACTTATATGTACGAGGTATTTACTGATTGTGATGTTTATAATAACTTTACTTTTCTACCTTACTGGGATATGCATAATTTAGAAGAATTTTATGGTATAGTCTATGGATGTAAAGTTCATATAGGCGTACTAGATTATTCTTGCTGGAATCCTGAAAAATGTCAAATATTATGTTGTTTATCAGGTATGAGAAATGATATAGGAACTATCTACATAAATGGGATTTTCCATGTAAGAAATACTGATACTTTAGATAACCTATTTTCATATTCTAAAATAGATAGAATCGTAGGGTTAGAAAATCTTGATTTTACTAATGTAACTCATATACAAGAAACTTTTGCTGGTACTACTACTAATCAATCAGAATATAAAAAGATGGAACAATGGACTAACTTAATGAGTCTTCAATATATGTTCTACTTATGGGCTTATTCTAATGTAGTGACTATAGATATTTCAAATTGGACAACGGCTACTGCTACAAGTTTAGATTCTCAATTTGAAGGATGCCCATATTTAACTCATGTAAAACATCACCCAATACCTCATACTGTTTGTGAAGCAGATTGTGTATATTATGACTGTCCAAATTTAATAGAGGCAACAGGATTCAACAATTTCTATCTTGTAGGGCATGATTCATATGGTTATTCTTCTACATCTTGTATATATGGCTGTTGTTCTAAATTAGAATACGTAGATTTTACTAATGTTAAAATAGGTTATCATCCAGATCCTGAAGTTGAGTGTCCATACTCTGCCGAAATAGGAGGATTATTGTGTTGTGAAATGCCTGCATTAAAAACAGTAAACTTATCAGGACTAAGAGTTCATCCTGATTATGGATGGTTTGCTTTATGTTGTGATGAAAGTATAGAAAATTTCCCTAATTTAACAAATATAATATTAAACGATAGTCATAGTACTGCTATAAACTATGTAATTGATGGTTTACCTGATAGAACAGGACTTGAGCCAGGTTATTTAACAATTCATAATGCAGAAGAAGTGGGATATGTTAAATTCTCTGATGCAGAAGCATTGAACTGGATCGTTATAGATGAATGTAGAGTACTTTCTTATGTATTAGATGAAAATACACAAGAACAACCAAATGTTGAATTTGAAGAAGGCGTAGAAAATACAGCTATTACTGCAGTTGATTATTATGGCGAAGATGATTATAGCATGATAACAAGAGCAGATGTAGATCCTATAAAAGTTGAATTATCAAATATACCTGGATTAAAATATGTATTAGAAGCTAATCTTTCTAAAGTTGTAGATTATTCTAATATGTTTGCTAATTCAGGAATACAACGTATAGATTTCCACAACTTTACATCTAATAATGCAGTTGTTAATATGAGTGGCATGTTTAAAAATTGTTCACAATTAAAAAATATTAATACATTTAATATAAATACTTCTAATGTAATAGATATGAGTTCTATGTTTGAAGGTACTTCTTTTGAAGTTCTTAATTTAACTTCATGGAAAACAGATGCATTAGTAGATGTAAGTAGAATGTTTGCTAATACATCATTAACAAATTTAGACTTAAAAGGATGGACTTTTGAAAATGCTACAGATATGTTTGCTAACAATACAGCATTAAAATCTGTAAACTTATCTAGTTCAACACCTGAAACTATCAATTTAGTAATAGACCAATTACCAGATAGAACAGGACGCTCTGCAGGTTTATTAAAGATTAAAGGAGTAGAAGATTTATTATCAATCAACTATAATAAAGCTTCAGAATTAAACTGGATAATAGAAGATAATTTAACTTCTCATATAGCAACTTATACAATAATCAAAGGCACTATGGCAATTCCTGTTGTAGATGAATCAATAGAACTTAAAGTATTAGAAAATGAATTAGATGATAATACAGTAGAAGTAGTATTATTTGGCTCTGCTTTACCTACACATATAAGTTTTGAAGGATGTACAAGCTTAATTAAAGTAGATTATATTGACCTTACTAAAGTGTCTGATGGTACAGCAATGTTTAAAGGATGTACAAACTTAATAGATATAACAAATACTCCATATTTAACAAATATGACATCTATGTATGAAGGATGTACTTCTTTAGTTAAAATAGATATAACTGATGCATTTGTAGATGCAGAAGAACGTATTTTAACAGATATGTTTAAAGATTGTATAAATCTAAATGAAATATATTATAGAGTTGATGCATTAGACGTATTAGTTCATGTTATAAATGCTTTAATACCTGCATTACCTACTAGAACATTAGAATCTCCTGGTACATTTAAATTATACGCTGCTAATGTAGAAAACATAAATGAAGAAGAAGCTAATGCTAAATTCTGGTTCTTTAGAGGTGCTGTTATTGCTAGATATAGAATACCTACTGCAGAATATAGTGTACCTAAAGTAAATAGAACGTATACTGAAATAGTTGAGATTGACGGAGACGATTCAATTGTTACTTTAGAAACTTTTGAAGAATATCCAACTGAATTATCTTTTAAATCTACAGCTGTTTCAGAAGTTATGGAAATGAATTTCCATGAACAAACTATATCTGTAAGCGAATTATTCTGTAGTTGCCCTAATATAAGACACATAGATTTAAATGTAATGAACAAACATGATTTCATAAATTACTATTGCATGTTCTGTGGTAACGACAATCTAGAAACTATAACAGGTTTAGAAAAATTAAGATTTATAGCAGATGAATATAATTTAGGTGAAGAAAACCATGTTTTAGAATGCATGATTTGCTATAATGAATCATTAACTTCAGATATAGATTTATCAAATTTTACTGGCAGTCATAAGGATGATGATATTTATCCATCTCTTTTTGAATTCGTAGCAGGCAATCCAAAAGTAGAAAAAATAATTTTACCTAAAAATGGTTTTAATGTAGAAATAGGTAATTTGGGTTATTTTTCTTTTGGTAATACTAATTTAAAAGAATTAGTAAATATAGATAAGTTAGATGTTAGACGCCTTACAAAAGATGCAAGCCATGCATTTGAAGGTATGCATAATCTTAAACAAGAATATTGGGATATGATCAGAGACCTTGAATTTGACTATCTTGAAGATTGTTCTTATATGTTCTGTGATACTAATATTAAGAATTTTAAAATAAATACTTATAGATATAATACATCTAAAATAACAAGTGCAAGATATATGTTTGCAGGTAATGAATTTGCTTGTTTAGAATCTTTAGATCTATCTGGTTGGCAAGGAGACGCCAACATGAACTACATGTGCGAGGCTCAAGATAATTTAACTGAAGTACATTTCTACGATACAGATAATACAGTAGTAGAAACATTTATATGGGGAACTGTAGAAGACTGTAGTAGAATTGGTAAAGAACCAGGATATATTTATATAAATACAGATGATACAGGAACTATGCCTGTTGGTTATGCAAAATCACATAACTGGATAGTTACTACGCCTTATAGAGAGCCAGAGTCTCATGAAATATTAATAGCTGAAATAGTAATACCATTTGATGCTGAAGTACCAGAATTAAATACTAACGTAGAATATTTTGCTATAATACGTCCAAGTTTAAATACAAAGACTATTAAGTATTATTCAAATGCTAAGCCTACTCAATTTGCTCTCACTAATAAAGAATCTATATCTGATGTATTATTTGTTGAAACTTCAGAATTAACTTCATTAGACGACTTATTTAATGGAGTTAAAATAACTAAGTTTGATAAATCTACAATAACAACTACTAATAAAGCAACTTCTGCTAAGAGAATGTTTGCTAATGTTAAAGGCTTATCAGCAGTAGACTTATCTAAGTTTGATTTATCTAACGTATTAAGTCTTGAGGACTTACTAAATGGTTCTTCTGTAAATCATTTATATTTAGGCAATCTAACTAATGTTGATGCATTTACAGGATTAACTAATGGCGCTAATGATAATTTAAACTCTATATTCATAAAAGATATATCTGACGCAGTTATAATCAACAAGATTATAAATGAATTATTCACAATAGAGTATAGAAATACTATTGGTCAAATATATGTAAATCTTGCAACAGATATGAGTTTAATAGACATTGAACAAGCAGAAAGTAAAGTATGGAATGTAAATGCTGGTGTAATAGTTGCAGAACTGTTACTTGAATATTGGGGTTCTTATGATATAACTGCTACTATGGATTCTGATATAGAATATCAAGTAATTGCAACTCGTTCTTCTAATGGCAATAATAATATTTGTACTGTTATTGCTAATAAACTACCTACTACTTTACGTTTTGGAGTATCAGGTTATTATAGTGGCGATACAGTAGTTAATTATCTTGATATAAGTAATTTAACTACATTCAACAAAATGTTCTACGGTCTTTACATAACAGAAATTAAAGGTATAGAAGATTGGGATACAAGCAAAATAACTGATATGAGTTATGTATTCTATGAAAATAAGCTTAGAGGTTCTTTAAATTTATCTAAATGGGATGTATCACAAGTAACAGATATGAGTTATATGTTCTATGGCAATTATTACTTAACAGAGTTAGATTTAACTGGATGGGAAATAGGCAAAGTAGCTAACTTAAGTAATATGTTTATGGGTTGTTCAGAATTAGTTACATTAAAAGGATTATCAGATTGGGATACAAGTAAAGTAACTAACATGTCATACTTATTTGGTGAATGTTCTTCAATAAGAGATTTCAGTTTCGTAGAGAATTGGAATGTTGAAAGCTTAGTAGATGCAAGTTATATGTTCTATTATTGCTTTGAATATCTTGAAAATATTGATTTATCTAAGTGGAATGCGAAAGCTTTAACTAACATGAGCTATATGTTCTATTATTGTACTGCATTACGTCATATTGTTTTATTTAATTGTGATAATACATCTGCTAAAAATGCATATTATATGTTCGGCTACTGTAAATGTATCTCTTATGTAAATTTAAGTTCTATATATTGTAATTTCAGTGATACTAGTAGAATGTTCTATAATTGTTATGAATTAATTATGATAAACATTAAAGATTGTCAAGTTTTTAGTTCAAGTAGTTATAGTAGAATGTTCTATAATTGTAATGGATTCTTAATGCTTGAAGCTCACGGAGCAAGTAAAGCTGCTATTACAAACTTTGTAACATATGCGCCTAGAACAAGTTCTCGTAAGGGCTATGTGTTTATGGATTCTAGTGTAACATCAAGTGTAACTACAACATGTAACAATAATTATTGGTACGCGAAAGCTATGTATGTTTACACTGTTGCACTTAGTACTTCTAAAACTCAATGTTCGTATTATCCAAGTACTGGTGAATTGAAGTGTTTTTATACTCTTGCTTATACAGATGCTAATACATCAAGTACTAAATATGTTTTATTTACTGCATTCGAAGAAATATTAGAATTCAATTATTTCTGCTTCTATTATCTTACTAGTGTGCTTAAATTAGTTTATCTTGATATAAGTCATGTAAAATGCTTAAGTAGTTTAATTTTAGGTTCTTCTTATATAACAGATTTATGCAATATTCATGAATGGGATACTTCTCATATAGAAGATTTTAATCATTCTTTTAGCGAAGCAGTTCTTTATCCTTATCATAAACGCTATTTTGAAAAATTTGATACAAGTTCTTGTACTAATTTCTTTGGTACATTTAATGATCTGTGTTTTAAAAATTCAGAGTCAGATGGCATTTTAAAAGAAACATTTGATTTAAGCAATTGGGATGTATCTAATGCAACAACATTTGAATATATGTTCCGTGATACCAATGTTGAAAAAATAGATATATCAAATTGGAAGAATAAAGAATATGCAGATGCTTCTGGAATGTTCTATAAATCAGACATGAAAGAATTAATAGCTAATAATACCTTATTAAAAGCTGAATATATATATCAATTATTTGGTAATTGCTGTTATTTAAAATCCATGGATATGAATTTCATAGATCATATTGGTGAAGGTCTAAGTGAACTATTCACTTGTTGTGAAAGTTTAACAGAAATAGATTTAAGTAGTCTTAATGTATCTAATGTTCTTTATGTAGACTATGCTTTTGATTACTGTTATGCTCTAGAAAAATTAAATTTATCTAATTGGAAATTAGACTTATTAAGAGATACTGCTTTAGCAGAAAATGATTTTGAATCCTATACTGAATGTATATTCGATGAATCTCCTTCAATAAAACATATAACTTTAGATAATTCTACTACTAAAACTATCAATACATTTATAGAATTAGTACCAGAAAGATTTGAAAATGATATGGGTACTATAACAGGTTCAGTAAATGACGCAAACGAAGAAATTAAAGTAGAATTTGCTAATTCTAAGTATTGGACAGTATTTATTAAAGAAAAAGCTAAAGAATATGTGATTAAACTTAAGAATCAAGTTGTTCGTTTATATCACAAAGGTAAAAAACTAATTTAACACTGTTTTATTTAAGAGCTCCGTAAGGGGCTCTTATTTTTTAGTAATAAATATAAGAATATATTTTATATGAAAGGAGCAATTTCTATGTCAGAAATTCAAACTAGAGATGTAGATATGAGAGTTGCTATTTATGAAACTTCATATTCAAGCTCTTCTTATGATTATTTACCTGAATTATATCCAAGTATAGATTCTTTATTGACAGAATCTAAAACTTTGAGTACATATTTCGGAGATAAATATGATTTTGTAATAAACTCTACTAATGGTAAATACAGAATAACAAAAACCGTAACTGCAGAAGGCACACATCTTGTTGAGATAATAGCAAAAACTACAGAATTACTTACAAAAATAAAATTTTCTTCAAAAACAAAAGCAAAAAATATATATTTTTTAAATACGTCAAATCTTACAAATACGGACGAGATGTTTTACAATAATGGCTATCTTGAATACATTAATTGTACTCCAGATGGTAGTAATTGGGACTTATCTAAAGTTACGTCTATGCGTAAAACATTCTGTGGATGTTATGATCTTGTAACAATAGAAGGTACTGAAAATTGGGACTTAAGTAATATCACTAATATGTATCAGACTTTTTACGACTGTCGTTGTCTTACAGGGTTAAAAACTGAAAATTGGCATTTAAATAGTGTGGAAGATATGTCTGAAACTTTTTATTATTGTGAGAGTTTAACTGAACTGGATACACGTTATTGGTCATTACAAAATGTTAAAACTCTTTATAAAACATTTGGTAGATGTAGAAGTATTACTGAAATAGATGGTAGATTATGGAGCTTATCAAACGTAGTAAATTTAGGATATACTTTTACTGAATGTGAAAGCTTAAAATTAATCAGAGGTGTAGAAAATTGGGATATTGGAAATGTTGAAAATTTAGCCTTTACGTTTGATGATACAGCGATTGAAGAATTAGATTTAAGTCGCTGGGATACTAAAAATGTTAAAATACTTCGTCCATTTGCTAATTGTGAACAATTAGGAACTGTAGGAGATATAACAGGTTGGGACGTATCTAATGTTGAAGATATGTTTGACTTTATGTGGTGTTGTGATTCCATAGAAGAAATAGATGTCACTGGTTGGGACGTTAGAAAAGTCAAAGATTTATGTTGTGCTTTTTGTAATTGCGCAAAGCTTAAAAGAATTATTGGTCTAGATACATGGAATCTTGAAAGTGTAGAAGATATTTCAGAATGTTTCGCATTTAACCGATCTTTAGAATACATAGATATTTCTACATGGCATTTACCTAAAGCAACTGAAGTGTCTCAACTTTTCGTATTCAGTGAAGGCCTTAAAACAGTTAACGTGTGCAATGTTACAGAAAGCCCTGATATAGACGACCTTTTTGGTATGTTTAACGGCTGTCATCAATTAGAATATATATATGGTTTAGACACATGGAATATGGAACAAGTTAAAGACATATCTGAAATGTTCTATAATTGTGTAAGATTAAAAAATTTAGATGACATCAAAAATTGGAACACATCCAATGTAACTGAGTTTTATTCTGTATTTATTAATTGTTATAGTATAGGAACAATAGATGTTTCTAATTGGGATTTTTCTTCAGCAGATGATGTTTCTTATATGTTTGGTATGGAAGAACACTGGGGAGAATGGTGTGATGGAAGCTGCTTCGATTTTGCAGATGAAAATTTAACAGCAATAACAGTAGACTTATCTACTTTAGATTTATCAAACATAAAATTAGGCTATGCTTCTATGTTTAGTACAGAAGAAGGCTATGAACTTATAAATAATATTATTGTAAGAAATACCAACGTTTCAAGCTTAAATAAAGTTATTGAGCATTTATACGATAGAAGCAATAATACTCCGGGAGCTATATATGTAGACGGAGTAACCAATTTAGCATTTGCTAATTATGTCCCAGCAGTTGAAAAGAACTGGAAATTCTATATGAAAAATAGCAACGGCGAAAATGAAGAAGTGGATTTTAGTTTATTAACTCCTGATAATGTTATTAAAATAGCTGATTATAAATCTTCACAAAGAGCAGAAAGCTCAATAGAATGTTATGAAGATTTAGATTGGGAAATACCTATAGAAGTATTCGTTACTTATTCTAAAGAGGAACAAGCAGGGTCAGTTTATACAGAAATTTTACCGCATGTTATTTACATCTATGATGCATATATGACTGAAATCAGTAATATTAAATTCGTAGAAAATGAAGAGTCATGTATATGTTTCGAAACAATGGAAGAATTAACTACTATACATGGAACTGAAAATTGGGATGTTAGTAAAATGACAAGTATGAAGTATATGTTCTTTGAATGTTATAAATTAGCTAATTTAAATTTAACTAATTGGGATACAAGTAATGTAATTGATATGGAATCTATGTTTGATGAATGTAAAAGCTTATCTTTAGAGTCTATGAAGACTATAGAAAAATTAAAAATAAATAATGCAACAAATATATCTTACATGTTTGAATATTGTGAAAATTTAGATTTAGATTTAACTAATTGGGATACAAGTAGTGTAATTGATATGGGCGGTATGTTTTATAAATGTAAAAATTCAAGAATAAATATGCGTAATTTAAATACAGTAAACGTAGAAGATATGCATAGTTTATTTAATAGTGCTGAAAATATAACAGTAGATTTATATGGAATAAAAATGGACAATTTAACAACTCTTAGTAATGCATTTTATAATAGTCAAATCAATGAAATACTAGATTTTTCTAATACAGTTTTAAGTAATAATGTGCCATGTAAGGTAAATGAAAATATATTCTATAATTGTGATGTTAATACTATAAAATTCTTTAAGTCATATGCACCAAAAGGTGAGGTTAGATTATTTGATCATTGTCATGCGTATAATTTAACAGGATTAAGTGGATTGGATTTATCTGAAGCAACAAGTTTAGAAAGAATGTTTATTAATTGTACAAATCTTCAAAATTTAGATGCTAGTAATTGGAATACTACTAGTATTACTAAAATAGGTTATTTTACCAAAGATTCTGCATTAAAAACAATTAATATAAGTAATTGGGATTTATCTAATTTATCAGATACATATTATCATACAGCGTTCCGTGATGGTCTTTATCTTGAAGAATTAATAATTGGAAATATGAACAAAACAACATTAAATTATGTTGTAGGAGGGCTATTAACTAGAACTGCAGATGCACCAGGTACTATATATCATACACTTTCTAATGATGAACTTGCAGAAATGCAAACTATTGTTGATACAGCAAAAAGCAAACATTGGAATTTTGTATATAGAGAAGATCTTCCTGCTGACGTAATTAAATTAGTTATAATGTTAAATAATAAAGTAGCACCTTTATATTATAAAGGTAAAAAAGCTTTATAAAATATAAAAAGAGCCTGATATAGGCTCTTTTATTGTTTACTTCTGTTCTTGTTCTCTTTTTCTTCTTTTACGTTCTTCTATCATTGCTCTTCTATTTTCTCTTTCAGCTTCTCTTTCTGCTTCTCTAGCTTTTCTTTGTTCATCACGTATTTGTCTATGATAATAACCTGAATGTCTTCTTCTTAGTTCTCTTTTAAATTCATCACGTTCTTGTTCTTTTATTTTTATTTCAGCGTCTATTTCTTTTACCATATTATCATAATCTTCATCTGTCATTTCTGTTCCATCAAGCATTACTACTTCATGTTCAGCATATAATCTACGAGCTACTCCTAAATCACATATTTCTTCTTCCATTTTTCTAAGGGCTTCTTCGTCTGCAAATCTTCTTTTTGCTATCTCTTCTTTTATCTCTTTTACTGTTGCCATATTATTTATCTCCTTTTTTATTTTTCATATTTTCTCTAAATATTCTCCCTGCTTCAAGATGCAAATCTTTTTCAGTTCTATGAGCTAATTTACGTTGTCTTTTTTCTTTTAAGAACATTTCTTCTTCTATTTCTCTAACCATTAAATTATATTCTTGATCTGTTATTTCTGTACCATCAAAAGTAATAACTTCACGTGCAGCATATAATTCATGAGCGAATCCTAAATCAGCTATGTCTGATGCTAATTGTTTTTGTTCTTCTTTATCCTGTTCTTTTAACTGATCCATTATTTCTTGTATCTTTTTTGGCCTAGAGCTCATACTTTCATCTCCTTTACATTTTATTCTTATAGATTTGATTCAAAAGTCTATTAATAGCCAATCCTAATCCTACTTCGTATTCATATTCATCATCAGGATGTGTCTTCGCTATTGCTGTATATTCATCATAAGCAACAACTATATCTTTATCATTAGTAATAACAGTTATTCTTATAGTGGACCCATCTAATAAATCTAAATCCATATAGAACGTTTTCATATTATTTCTTTTTAAATAATTATTCGCATCTATGATTTCTTCTGAGCCTTCGGTATATAAACTTTTAATATAATCTAATTCTGAATATAGTTTCCTAAATTCTTTTCTTAGCTCTTGTTCTTTACATTCAGCTTCAAATATTATTTTTTCTTGTTCTCTTAATAAACTTCTTACATTATTTAGTTTTTCTTCTAGTTTAGCTATTTTAGACGATTGAAACTCTCTACTTAATGTATTACTTGATAATATCCTGGCTCTTTTAAAAATCCTATCGTCTTTCCTTGACATATACTATCCCCTATTCTTTTTTAATCTTGGTTTCGTATAACATTTTATTATAATTGTAAACTAAATTAGATGTATCTTTATCATATCTTCGAATGTAGCATATATCCTTATAAGATAAATAATACGTAGATGTGCCATTGCAATCTTTTACTTCTATTTTGAAATAATCCTCAAAGTATTCTACGCTTAATAATTCACTATATATAACATACTGCTTATTATTAAACTCAATAGATTGATTTTCTTCATATAATATCTCTTTTTCATCTTCTTCTGATAAAGTAGTTCCTGTAACTGTTCTATATGCTTCCCATATTGTTGAAACTTGTCTTGGTTTAATATGAATAGCCATAGGATATATGGCATCAGGACTGGTAACCACTATATCCGTATGGCAATTTGTTAATCTAATTTCTAGTAATTCATATGGTTGTATGTCATTAACTAGTTTTAATAATAGCTGTTTGATAACGGCATCATTCCTTAACTTGTTTATTTTTCTTAGCCTCTTTTTTCTCTATTTTATCGTTCAAGGTTTGATTATAGAATGTATATACATCTTCATCAGTATACCAAACTAAAAACGCACGTTTGCCTATCTGTACTTTACATCTATACATATCAGTTTTATCGTTGTGAGTTAATATAGTCACAGTTGCCCCTGCTTCATTTTTAAATTTAGTTAATAATCTATATCTTGATACATATTCATTTTGTTTTGTATTTATATTATATTTAAGCATATACACTCTCTCCTTATTTATATAGCTTTTATATTTATTTTTATATTAAAACCATATAGAAAATCTTGTAGTTCTTTTAATGTTTTATAGTGACTATTCGTTATATTTACTCCACATCTTTCGTTAATAAAGTCATCTATGTCTTGTATTGCAAATTCGTCTCTCTTTATTATCAATATAGATGTTTTGTCTTCTGTTATATATTCTAAACTAACTTTATAGTCAACATTATATACATCTGCTAATATATAAAATTCAAATATAGTTAATGGCTCTCTTTTTACTTTCTTCTTTATGTTCATAACATTTTCTTGTCCGTATAATTCAACTATATAATCTATTTCTTGTCTTGCGTTATTTATAATTATTTTATTTAATTGCATATTTTTTTTAAACATATATATCCCTCTAGTCTATTTTTATTATTTGTCCGTTTACTTCTTTAAAGAATACTAGCTTATCATTTTCTAAATCTACTTGTATAGTATCATTTGCAACTATCTTATCTTCTAATAAATATATACTTAATGGTTCTTCTATAAGTTTCATTATAGCTCTAGCTAATGGTCTTGCTCCGTATTCTGGGTTGTATCCATGGTCTGTTACGAAATCTAAAGCAGCGTCTGAACATGTAACAACTATTCCTAATTCTAATAATCTCTTATCTAATTCTTTACCTAATAGTCTAGTTATTTGTCTTAAATGTTCTTTATTTAATCCATGGAATACTACTATTTCATCTAATCTATTTATTAGTTCAGGTCTTAATGTCTTTTTAACTGTATCCATAGTTTTGTCTTTAAATGATTCATATTCTGATTTTTCAACATCTTCTATATCTGTTGACCCAAATCCTATAGGTCTAGATTCCGTTACTAATCCAGAACCTAAGTTTGAAGTTAATACTATTACACAATTTTTAAATGATACAGTTACACCTTGCGCATCAGTTAAACGTCCTTCATCTAATACTTGTAATAATATATCTGTAAAATTCTTATGTGCTTTTTCTATTTCATCAAATAGGACAACACTATATGGTTGATGACGTACAGCTTCAGTTAAGTTTCCTCCGTCTTTACTTCCTATATAACCAGCAGGTGAACCTATTAATTTAGATATAGAATGTGATTCACTAAATTCTGAACAGTCTATCTTTATCATATTATCTCTTGAACCAAATTGTAAATCTGCTAAAACTTTACATAGTTCTGTTTTACCTGTACCAGATGGCCCTAAGAATAAGAAACTAGCTATTGGTTTATTATGATTTGATATACCAGAACCATTTCTTCTTATAGCATTAGCAACTGCTTGTACTGCTGTATCTTGGCCTATTATTTGTTTATGAAGTTCTTCTTCTAAATGTAATAGTTTTTCTTTATCTGATTGTACAAGTTTTGATACTGGTATATGAGTTCTACTTTCTATAACGTTAGCTATATAATCAGGAGTTAATACAGGTGTTGGCAATGGATTGTTAAATGATTTATGAGTAGTTCTTTTTAATTCCTTGTATCTTAATTTTAATGTTCTTATTAATTCATAAGCTTGCACATATTCTTCTACTGTTAAATCATCTTCTTCTAGTTTACGCATTTCTTCTTTTATAGCTTCTGCTAATTCTGTTATTTCTTCTTCGTTTATATTTGTAGTTGTTGATAGTTTTAATTTAGCAGCAGCTTCATCTATAACGTCTATAGATTTATCAGGGTTAAATCTTTCAGTAATATATCTTCCTGATAATGTTACAGCAGCTTTTATTGTTTCTTCAGGTATACTTACATGATGATATTCTTCGTATTTATGTTTTATAGAATTTAATATGTGTATAGTATCTTTTTCATTAGGTTCTTCTAGTGTTATTTGATTAAATCTTCTTAAGAATGCAGCGTCTTCTTGTATTACTCTAAGTTCTTTAAGAGTAGTACAACCTATTATTTGTAGTTTTCTATTAGTTAATGCAGGCTTTAATAGATTTGATATATCAAGTTTGCTATCACTGCTGCCTCCTGCTCCTAATAAGACATGCATTTCATCTATAAATAATATAACATTTTCCATTTCCATTAGTTCTTTTACTAGACTATTAACTCTTTTTTCTAATTCTCCTCTATATTTAGAGTTACTCATTAAAGCTCCTACATTTAAGCTTAATATACGCTTATTTTTTAATGCAGGTATTTGATTATCGAATAATTTTAATGCTAAACCTTTTACTATAGCAGTCTTACCTACGCCAGAAGGTCCAACTAATAAGATATTATTTTTAGTTCTTCTTGCCATAGTGTTTATTATTATATCTATTTCTGAGTCTCTACCTATAATAGGGTCTAATTCTCCATTTTCAGCTAATGCAGTATAATCTTCACAAGTTTCACTAGCTATTTCAGGTAATTTAAATTCTTTAAATTCTTCAGATTCATTTTTATCTTCGTTATATGAATATCTACTTATATGTCCTGTTAATATACACTCTATACAATCCTTCTTTATAGTAGCTAGTGGTATATTATGAGTTTTAACATATTCGTTTACTATTTCATCATCAGAATTAAATAAAGCTAATAATAAATGATGTTTTGTTAATATAGTTGAATTAGTTACCATCATTAATTCTTCTAAGTCTTTTAAGAATTTTTCTTTATTAGGATATACTACATCTTTAGCTTCTATATTTTTCTTTATTACAGGTGTAGTTAATCTTTTTTCTACAAGACGACTAAATTCAAAGAAATTAAATTTATTTTCTGATAATGCTTTAGCTATTTGACTATATTTAACTTCATTATGCATAACTATTAACATAATAGATTCTGTTATTTCTGTTATACATAATGAAGATGCTTCGTAAGCAGCCTCTTCTAAAACTCTATTTAATAATTTATCTTGTTTTAAATCCATATTAAGTCCTCCATTTGATAATTTATATTCAAAAAAATTAAGAGATAGGCTGATCCTATCTCTTTCCTCCTGTATGAATCATATGACCTTTGGCTCCTGGGCTTAAATAATCTGGAGACATGTTTCCTAAGCCGCCTCCATTGCTTATTTTCTTTTTCTGCTGTTTTGTATAACTTTTAACTTTCTTTGTCATTGCTGGTTTTTTCTTTTTCTTCTTGGCCATGTTATTTATTCTCCTTTATAATAGTGCTCCAGCAAATACAGCTCCGGTTTTTACTAGAGCTAATCCTCCTGCTACAATAGGTTTAATCACTAATCCTAAAACCGACTCCATTATAGCATCTATAACTATGCTTAATGCAAAAGATAAATACTTCATCATAATAATAATCTCTCCCTTTAATAATTATTTTCTATTGTTTTTAGACTCATTAAAATTATCTAACACAGATACTAATCCTAGGGCAAAAACAAAAGATCCTAAACATACTAATACAGCGTTAACTAAATTCATCATATAAAAACACTCCTTTAAAATTTATTTTAATTTATATCACATTTCATTATTTCTTTCTTCTCAATATATACTTTATTGTAGCCCCATTCTTCTATATCTACGCTAAAGTATTCTTCATTATTAGTTACGTAGACTCCGTTATTTTCTTCCTCTTGTCTAATTAATTCTTGAATTACTTCTTCTATAATAATGTTATTGGCATTATTATTATTTATGATTTCATTATCTATAGCTGCATTTCTTGCTATATTATCACGTAACAAGCTAAAATAATATAAAGCATCTTCCTTAGCAGAGAATACTTCTATATTGCATTTATAATCATCCCAATAATCATAAGTCTCTTTTACGACAATATATAGACTATTCAAAAATTATCACCTCAATTTATCAATGCTCTTTTCGCTAATAAATCTGCTAAATCATTATACATTAGTTTACTATGCGCTTTTACTTTTTTGAATTCTACATTAATATAAGGCTTTATATTTTTATTATAGTATTCAAAATATTTTTTAGTATATTTATTCTTTGTTACCCAGGATCCATTAATCCAGTTTTCTATCCCTGCATAGTCATAATAGATAACTAGATTTTCATATCCTTGATCTTTGGCTTGTTTCATAGCATACATTGTAGCACTTAATTCTCCTGCTATATTATTAAGCTCTGCTCCTTCTGTACCTTTTAAGCTTATATGGTCTTGTTTATTATTAGGATGTATTAATACTATACCTGCTCCGTATATATCAGTAGATATCTCTTTATTATAAGAGCCATCTACATACGCTATTAATGTTTCATTATTAGAAGATATATCTATTTCTTCAGGCAAATATTCTATTACATCTATAATATCTTCAATATCTGTTAAGCCTAAATATTCTTCTGCTTCTTTTCTAGAAGAAAATCCTTTGTATTCTGCTCCAGAATACCCTAATACAGATTCTTGAACTCTATCATAATTTGTAAATATTCCTATAACTCTTCCTTTTCTTACACCGTAAAATCTTTTCATTTGTTTAATCCTCCTTTAAGTTTATCATCTTCTCAAGTATTTCTTCTTTATTTAATGATAAATAATATCCAGCTGGCGCTTCTATATATGATTGATAATAATCTGGTATAGTTGTTTCATATGTTAATTCTTCATAGAGTATATCTCCATGATCATCAATATTGTCTAAAGCAGTTAATTCTAAATATCCTCTTTCTTCTAACCATAATAATACAGATTCATTAAATACAGTTGCAGTTTCAAATTCTAAAGGAAATACATCGTCTAAAAAATCGTTATTGATATATATCAATAAATTATCTAAAGTCATAGGCTCAATAGTACAAGATATATCTTGAATAACTGAACTGATACCATCTTTTATATTTATAAAATCTCTTAGAAGTCTAAGTGTTTCATCACAAACTATGCCAAATTCTGTTTTAAGACAAGGTCTATGAGAATAAGCTTTAGCACATATATAATACTTATCAACATCTTTAACATATCCTACTACTAAATCAAAGACATGTGCATTGTTTTTAAATATATTAAATACTTCACTATATCTATTAAATTTTTCTGAAGGGTCTAATTGAAATGAATAAGCCA
>JAEIGA010003706.1_pt1 | contig 23806 bp, 23 predicted proteins | sample 9270691 | NCBI WGS metagenome assembly JAEIGA01 (sample SAMN17057246, study PRJNA624740) | gut metagenome | biome: biome; isolation source: fecal sample | host: Bos grunniens | place: China: Xizang | collected 2019 | reverse complement strand
CTTTGGGGCTTTTAATTGCAATAATCGTTGTTTGCAGTATAGGAATAGTTGCCGGTTTAGTATTAAAATTTAATAATCTTTTCTAAAGACTTATTTGTATTTAAGGATTATGGCAAAAATGTCATAATCCTTTTTCGTTGTAAAAAATTAAAGAGCCGAACTCTGAGTTCAGCTCTTTTTTTGCCCTTTTTAGTAGTATAGCTCGATGTCCTCACCGTTTTGCAGCTTCGCACATTTCTCCTCAATGTCCTCTACCCTCTGCGCCTTGACGGTAAAATCGACTCCGCCGTTTATCTCAATGTAGTATCTTCTTACGGGTCCCTCGTAAAGCCTGAGAACGCTGTCCTCGTATCTCTCGTCGATGTACTTGTAGGTTATCGTCATATACTCGTCCCCCAAATCCGTAACACCCTCGACGAATTCCTCTCCGGTCAGCATCAGTATCGTCTGATACAAAACCCTGAAGTTTTCGGTATCTATCGTTTCTCCTCTGCAGCTTACATTCAGAGTTTTTTCGTCCGGCGCGTCAAGGGTATACGCATACTCCTCTTCCCCAAACTTTACCGTAAGCTGCGCCACGTTTTTTATCATCGGAAGCACCGGCATATTGTCAAGCATATCCTTGTACTCCGCATCAAAAAGCGAGTTTTCCTTGTACTTTATTTTATATATTCCGCTTGAACCTTCTATCATCGCGTTGCAGTAGCCCTCTTCGTCAGGCTCGCTGATATATATTCCGAACTCCTGATAGTCGGTCAGCTCTTCGCTTTCGTAAAGCATATACTTTACAGAGGAATACGGCACATCAAGTCCGTGCGCTTTTATCTCCTCCTCTGTGGGAGCTATTATCAAAAGCTCCGTTGCGTTGATGTTCAGTATCGAATTGAACAGAACCTCCGTCGCCTCAAGACCTACCAAGCGGTTATGCGGCTCCACCATCTCAAATACCGCTGCAACTATCAGCGGAGAATCGTTTTCATCTGCCGTACGCCGTATCTTTATCGTTTCTTTTCGCGAGGAGCCTTCCAGCGTGATATCTCCGAAAATTACCATTTCTTTCCCTATGTCAACAGTCGGAGTCAGCGCAAGATTTGCAAGCTCCTTGTCGGAATAAAGAAACCCCGCTGCAGTTGTTGCATCCGTTATATATATTTTTCCGCCGCATTTAGCGTAAACTCCCGCCTGTCCCGGAGCGCTGTCCCCGAACTCTATCTCAAAGCTCTCCCCTTCGCCGTAGCTTATCTTTACCCTTGCTCTCGGCTCGTCAAGTCCGTAGCTCGCCTCATTAGAGAGGTCCTCCGTTATCATTTGCGTTGCGGTTATCTTTGTCGCCTTGAGCGATAGTGCAGAGATAAGACTTACGTTCTCAGGTACTCCCTCAAGCGCGGGTATCGTTACCTTGCCGTCATTCCAAACAGCAGTATATCCGCCCGACTCGTTCTCGACCTTTACCTCTGTTATCGACTTCCTATTCTCAGAAAAAAGTACCACGCTTTTATCTTCACTGCCGCTCGACTCTTCTTCATCGGGAATAAATTTTATCGCCGCTACCGCTCCTGCAAGTACGACTACCGCAACAAGCGCCGTTACGAGCGTTTTCGTCATCTTGCCCATTTTCTTTTTACCGTTTCCCACGCGAGCTCCCCCTGTTACTTGTGTCTTCTTACCAGCCATACTGCAAGTCCGCCAAGCATTATGAGCACCGGCGTTACAGCTACGAATATTATTGTTACTACTCTGCTTTGTTCTACCGTGGTCGTTATTGATGAAGTGTTAAGGTCCTTTGACTCGATGTAAACTCCCTCTTCGGTTCCTGTGAGGTAGTTCGTCACTCCCACCATATATTCCGCATTCGCAAAGGAGCTCTGCTTCAATATGCTCGCATCACATATAGCACTGCTGCTGCCTACCATTATCTTGGATTCTATCGGCTCCGAGCCTTTATATCTCGTCAACGTCGAAAGCGCTATTGCCGGAAGCGGTCCGCAGATATCGTCCTTTGAGGGAACGTAATCCTCTCCCGCGCCCTCCGGGAACAGTGCAACCGTCTTCGAAAGCTGTACGAGAGTTTCGGTCTTGTAGCTTCCTTCCGTTTCAAACAAAAGCTTTAACGGTCTTGAATTGAGGGTTGCAAACAACAGATTCTTATTAGCAACGTTTCCCGCCGCTTCTTTGTTCGTTATCGACGCAATTACGGCATAGGGCGACATCGAACTCCAAATATTTGAAGAATTGGTTTCGTAAACGAGTCCGTAGCCGGTTTCGATTCCCCAGTCCTTTAAGAGAGCGTCAAGGTTAGTCATCTTCTCCATCGTAGAGTCATACGACATAAAGTACATAAGCGTCTTACCGAGCTCTCCGTCGTTGTCAAGGAAATCCTCGATTTTTTTGATAGCCTCTTCAGTGAGGTCTACCCTCGGAGCAAAAAGTATTACCGCAGACGCTTCGGGGTCTATCTCCTCGGTAATCAGCGACTGCTGCTTTACCTCGTAGTTATTGTTGGTGAGCTCCTCAATGAGAGCATCGGCGGATTCATTGTTAAATCCCGTCAGCACGCTTATTTTAGTCATCTCGCCGCTCGTTACGTTGAGTATCGCTCTTGTTACCTCTCTCTCAACGTAAGAATAAGCCTTCGATGCCGTACCGCTTGTGCTTACCTCAAACATATCGGTCGGCGCTATCCTCTTCGCCCTGTCCCCGCACTGCACGACAATATCTCCGCTCTGCAGCGTCAGCTTATCAAACTGCTTAACGAAGGTCGGGTCGCTTATTATATCCTTATACTGAACCGTTATCTTCGGGTTTGCATAGGAATACGACTCGATTACACTCGCTGCCTGCGCGTATACCTTATCAAGCTTTTTGTAACCGTATTCCTCGTAAAGAATATAGATGTTTACCTCCTCATCTATCCCCTTTACGTACTCCTTCGACGCGTTTCCTATCTCAAAGGATTTATCTGCGGTCAGGTCTATACTGAGTCCGAACTTGTCGGTCAGTCCCGTAGCTATCATATTTACTATAAGCACTGCTACGATGAAGATTATCGTTATCGCCGTCGCAAATCCGCCGTACTTTGCTTTTCTCTTTAACTCAGCTTTACTTATTTTCACTGTTCGTCACGTTCCTTTCTGAATTTTTCTTTTTTAGCTCCATCTCTTCTTCTCAAGCGTTCTTACCGTCAAGAACACGAATATCGCTATGATGCTTATGAAGAATATGATATTTGAAAAATCCAGTATTCCGTACTGAAACGCCGCATATCTGTCGTTAAAGGAAGCTCCGGTCACGAACTCCTTCAAAAATCCTATCTTTATGTTCGGTATCAGCGAGTCAATGAAGGTCAGCGCAAGTGCTGCCGCAAAGGCTCCGACCGCCGCGATTACCTGATTTTCGGTAAGTGACGAGATAAACATTCCTATTGATATCATCGCGCAGCCTGCTAAAAAGAGTCCTGCAAAATTGCAGAATACTATGTTCCACGCTACCGTCGTCATCGTTGCCATTACCAAGCTCTGTACTATCGTAATACTGATTGTTACCAAAAACATCGCCGCTGCAGCAAAAAACTTTCCGAGTACTACTCCCGCAAGGTTTACCGGTGCCGTAAGCAACGCTTGGTCGGTCTTTATCTTCTTATCCTCACTCATCAGCCTCATCGTAAGTATCGGTACCATAAACATTACTATCGAAAACAAGCTGCTGAACAGATAGCTCATATCGGGATATCCCGCCGCAAACATCTGCGCGAAAAACATTCCCGAAAAAAAGAAAAATACCGCTATAAATATATATCCTATCGCCGATGTAAAATACGCGTTGAACTCGCGTCTCATTATTGCGCCCATCTCTGCTCCCCCTTATCGCTTTCTTTCTCCGCTCGTCAGCTGCAGGAATACTTCCTCCAGCGTAAGCTCCGAGCTCTTCATCAAAAGTATCGGCCAATTCTTCAGCGCCGTTATCTTGAATACCTCGCGGCGTATATCCTCGTCGCCTTTTGCCTCTATCATAAAGTCGTACGAGCCCTCTTCCTTCGTTCCGATGCTTACTGCCGACGCTATCTTCCCGCTCTTCTCAAACTCTTTTATTATATCTTCCTCGGGACCCGCTATCCTTACGTTAAGTCTGTGGTCCTCGCTCAGCGCCTTGGACAGATTCTCAGGTCTGTCGTCCGCCACCAGCTTACCCTGACTGATTACGATTATTCTGTCGCACACCGCTTGTACCTCAGGCAAAATGTGTGACGAGAGTATTACCGTATGGCGAGCTCCGAGCTCCTTTATCAGACTGCGTATCTCTATTATCTGATTCGGGTCAAGTCCCACCGTCGGCTCGTCCAGCACAAGTACGGGCGGATTCCCGATAAGTGCCTGCGCGATTCCCACTCTCTGTCTGTATCCCTTCGAAAGATTCTTTATCATTCTGTTGTATACGTCGGTTATCTTCACAAGCTCGCATATCTCTCTTATATGCGGATTCTTCGGCTGCTTCGCCTTTTTCAAGTCATACATAAACGAGAGGTATTCCTTCACCGTCATATCAAGATACAGCGGCGGCTGCTCAGGCAGGTATCCTATCTTGGATTTTACCTCCTGCGGCTCCTCAAGTATATCCGCTCCGTCTACCGTTACCGTTCCCGACGAGCTTGAGATATATCCCGTGATTATATTCATCGTGGTGGATTTTCCCGCTCCGTTCGGACCCAAAAATCCGACTATTTCCCCTTGATTTACGGTAAAGCTTATGTCGTTCACCGCAAACTTCTGACCGTATCTCTTAACGAGATTTCTTACTTCTATCATGCAACAGTCCTCCTCTTGCAATTATCTTCTTTCCTTATTTTATCAGCGTTTTTGCCGCCATTTGTAAATAATATTTTAAAATTATCCCCTCAAGCGCCCTTTTGCGCATTTTCGGCTCCTTTTTTTGCATATATTTTACTATTATCTGCATAAGGAGGCTCTTTTATGGGACGCGCTGTGAAAAAATTGATTCTTTCGGTAGTTTTGACTGCTCTCGCTCTTCCGACGGTAAAGCTGTTCAATAGTCTTCTTCCGTCTTTTTTGCCGGGAGCCATCGTTTTTTCCGCTGTCGTTACTATGCCCGACGGCGCCGCTGCCTATTTGAAAAATCAGTATCTCCCTCAAGGAGTCCTTCCTTCTGTGCCCGACGAAGAGTCTTCCGCTCCCGAGCAGGAGTCTTCTCAGGAATCCTCTTCCGAGTCCTCGCAGGAAAGTTCCTCTCAGGAGCCTTCGCAGGAGTCACACTACTCACCGGAAGAGTCCTCTTACGATGACACCGAGCCCTCAGGCTCCGACACCATCTCTCCCCCCGACGATATCCCCGTCGAACGCCTCGGAAAAATTATAAAAAAACAGGTTCAGATAGGCATTGGCGGTATCTTCATCGGAGACAAAAACGGACTCCTCATCAAAAACTCCTCAAACTATTCAAAAGACCGCATCCTCAAGGAAGCCGCGCTCCCTCACAATATTAAAATCAACCTCTCGGACGAGCCGCAGGTGCTCATCTACCACACCCACGCCACCGAGGCGTTCGACCCCTACGGTGCGGGTTTTTATGACACCGACTACTCCTTCCGCTCCACAGATAATTCTCTGAATATGGTCGCTGTCGGTGACGTTATCGCTCAAACCTTAAACGAATACGGAATCTCTACTCTGCACTCCGACACCCTGCACGATAACCCTCTGTATAACGGAGCCTACTCCCGTAGCGCCCAAACCATAAACGCATACCTCAAAGAGTACCCCTCTATAAAGGTCATTCTCGACGTCCACCGCGATGCTATGCAGGATTCAAGCGGTGCTCTCGTAAAGCCGGTCGTGTCCGTCAACGGCGAGGACGTCGCTCAAATTATGATAATCTCCACCTGCGACAGCGGCTCAGGCAAGGACCCTTCCTTTTTCGAAAATCTCCGCTTTGCCGCCGAGCTCCAGCGCACCCTCGAAGCCGACTACCCCGGTATTACCCGTCCAACTATGTTCTGCGACCGCAACTCCAATCAGGAGCTTTCTCCCGGCGCGCTCCTCATCGAAATCGGAGCACACGGCAATACCCTCGATGAAGCTAAACGCTCCGCCGAGCTGCTCGCTAAAACTCTCGTCAAGGTACTCAAGCTCTCTCAGTAGCCGTTTTTACAATTATAAATCTCAAGGTCGGTTTACCCCGACCTTTTCATTTTATCACATTGCTCCCGACTCTTCAACCCTTTCCCGCTTGCCCTATCTCTTGACAAATTTTGACCAAATAAGGTATATTTATCGAAGAGTACGGCGTTTGCCGGTAAGGGCGCGGGAAAGCTCGGCTATCTCGTCCATATACCCGCACCGCTTCTCTATATACCGTCTTATTTCGGGTTCCTTTGCAAGTTCCATTACCGCTTCTCTCGCCGCTTCTATAAAGCGTCTTGTTGCAGGAATCCCCATCCTTACGAGCGGACACATATTTACTGCGCGCGGGTCGTACGCTATCTTTACCGCAACTTTTCTCCCGCGCTTTAACAGTACCGGAAAATACGGAAACAGCCTGCAGGACAGCGGTCTTGTGCTCCTGTCACAGCTACCCTCGCACACCGCTACCGGATACCCCTCATTCCCCTCGCTTGCACGTATCTTTATCCCTTCGGCTCCTGCAAGTATCTTTTCCTCTCCCGGAAAAAGCTGCATTCCATCGTTTTCGTCACCTTTGCAGCATTTCTTTTGGCAAAGTATTCCGCAATCTATTCGCTGCGGTGTTCCCTCAAGTATTGCATACGCTCTGCGTATCGCTTCTTCGCATCCCATTTCTACACCCCGTCATTTATTTCCATTTTTCAAAAGAAAGGACCGTTTATTATGAATCTCAAAAGATCCCTGCTCTTTATCCTGTTTTTCCTCGCCGGTGTTTTTGCCGGCTCCATCATCGCTTCCGCCGTTCAGGGAGTTCCCTCTCTTCAGTGGCTCGCTTTCTCAAAGTCCGTCGGAATCAGTCCTTCTGCTCCCTTCGTTCTCGACCTCTCCATCATTAAACTCTCGCTCGGTTTCGAAATTAATGTTTCCGTCGCCCACATCATTACCGTTATCCTCGCCCTCCTCGCTTACATCGGTCTCAAAAAGAAACTCTAAATTTTACTCAGAAAGAGCGTTTACCATGTACTTTATTTTAGCATCAGGTTCCCCCAGAAGAAAAGAGCTTTTTTCCCTTATTTCACAAAATTTTAATATCCTCATCCCCGATACCGATGAATCCTTCCCCGCAAGCTGCGCTATCGCCGACGCCGCCGCACAAGTCGCTGCCCGTAAGGCGCGGCGCGCATTCTCTCTTTCCGAGGGGAGCCGTATCATCGTTGCTGCCGATACCGTCGTTACCCTTGACGGCTCCGTCCTCGGTAAGCCGTCGTCGTACGACGACGCGCGCGCCGCGCTCACCCTGCTGTCCGGCAGGAAGCATACTGTTATAACAGGCGTCGGCGTTATCGCAGCGAAAGGCAGTAAAGTACTGGCTGAAGAGGTATTTTCCGAGGAAACGCAGGTGGAATTTTATCCGCTGTCCTCAGAAGAGATAGAGAGGTACATTGCCACCGGCGAGCCGATGGATAAGGCGGGCTCCTACGGGATACAAGGGCACGGCTCACTTTTTGTGAAATCCATTTTTGGCGACTATTTCAACGTGGTCGGACTCCCCGTTGCAGCGCTAAACCGCAAAATTACTCCGATTTTGTCGCTTTTTGAAAAATAATGCGATAAAATTTAGAAAATATTCAAAAAAAATGAAATAATTGTGTTGTGAAAACGTTAATATGGAGTTATAATAGGTAGTATAGTATTATTTGTTTATTTTTCCAAAAGGGGATAATGAATATGAGTATGTTTTCAAAAGATATCGGAATAGACCTCGGTACCGCTAATACGCTGGTGTTTATGAAAGGTAAGGGAATAATTATCCGCGAGCCGTCGGTAGTTGCGGTAGACACAAGAACCGATACCGTAAAATACGTCGGTAAAGAGGCAAAAGAGGTTATCGGAAGAACCCCCGGCTCCATCGTAGCCGTCAGACCCCTTAAAGACGGTGTTATCGCCGACTTTGATATTACCTCGTCGATGCTTCAGATATTTATAAAAAAAGCTATGAACGGCTTTATGTTTGCTAAGCCCAGAGTAGTCATCTGTATTCCTTACGGCGTTACAGAGGTTGAAAGACGCGCAGTTAAGGATGCGGCTACAAGAGCGGGCGCAAAATACGTTTCGATAATTGAGGAACCCATGGCTGCGGCTATCGGTGCGGGACTCCCCGTTTCCGAAGCGACCGGCAGTATGGTCGTTGATATCGGCGGCGGCACCAGCGAGGTTGCTGTAATCTCTCTCGGCGGTATCGTTTCTTCAAAGTCGGTTCGCGTCGGCGGCGATGAGTTCGACTCTGCTATTATAAGCTACATCAAGAAAAAGTACAACCTTCTCATCGGTGAAAGAACCGCTGAGGATATCAAGATAAAGATAGGCTCCGCTTATCCCTACGAGGACGAGCAGGATCTTGAAATAAAGGGCCGTAACCTCATGGACGGTCTGCCCAAGAATATATTTATCACTCCTGCTGAGATACGCGAATCTCTTGTGGATCCCCTTTCTACCATTCTTGAGGCGATAAAGTCCACCCTTGAGAAAACTCCCCCCGAGCTTGCTGCAGACCTCATCGACCACGGTATTACCCTTACCGGTGGCGGCGCGCTCCTCAAAGGCTTCGATAAGCTCATCAATCTCGAAACCGGTATGCCCGTTCACATCGCCGAGAATCCTCTCGACTGCGTTGCTACCGGAACAGGTACCGTTCTCGATAACCTTGAGGACCTCAAGGACGTTCTCTCTGAGGACCGCTCAAGATAACCTATCCACCATTCGCTAAAGCGCGGGCTGGGCTTTGATCGCTCGGCCCGTTTTAAGTTATATTTACCGATTTATCTCCAATTTTACTCTAAAAAGGAGGATCCGCCTTGCAGAGCTTCTTCAAAAGCCGTCGTTTTAAGCTGCTGATCTTACTCTTCGTGCTCGCTCTTTCTGTTTTACTCCGTGCTGCTGCCGAGGGTAGTTTCGGCTCCTTTACCGCCGAGGTCATCGGCTCGGTAACGGCTCCCTTACTCAAGTTTTCCTCAAGCGTTTCCCAAAACGTTACTCAATTCTTCGACCGTATCGCCAACGTCAACGATATCTATGAGCTCAATCAGCTGTATAAGGATCAAATCAACGACCTCAACAGTCAGCTCATTGACTACGAAAACGTCAAGCGCGAAAACGAGCAGTTCAAAAGCTTCCTCGAGCTTAAAGAAAATAACGCAGATTTTAAATTCCAACCCGCTTCGGTTATTGCAAAGGATCCCAACGACCGTTTCGGCTCCTTTGTCATTGATCGCGGAGAACTTGACGGCGTTTCCGTCAACGATCCCGTTATCACCGCCGACGGCATTGTCGGTATCGTCAGCGATGTCGGCCCTACCTATTCCTCTGTTATCACCATCCTCGATCCCGCCGTTAAGCTCGGCTGCTACTGCGTCCAGACCTTCGAATACGGCGTTTGTGAGGGATCCATTGATCTCGCCCTCGACGGTATGTGTAAATTCATCTATCTCCCCAGAGATTCCAAATCTAAACCCGGCGACCTCGTCGTTTCCTCCGGCGGCGGTATCTTCCCCAGAGGGCTCGTCATCGGTAACATCGCTTCCCTCCAACCCGAATCCGACGGCGTTTCCCTCTATGCTACCATCGACCTCTCCGCCGACATCAACAACATTACCGAAGTCTTCGTCATTACCGATTTCGCCGGCCAAGGCAGTGTTCTCGCCGACGAAAACCTCCTCATCTTCGGTAACTATGGCGACAGCGCGAACTAAAAATTGATCAAACTTGCGTTTCCTACCATTTCGCGCCTCGAATTCGCTCGAAACGCGTCCGTTTCGCCGTCTTTCGACGGTCCGCGAATTCCCCCACTACCTTCGGAAACTAAACCCGAACTAAAAATTAATTAAACTTATATTTCCCACGATTTCGCGCTTTTTTGCGGTAGCCGCACCTCTTGTTCCGGCTCCTTTACCGCAAATTTTTTCTCCCCCGTAAAACTGCGGCGATCCGCAGGCGAAAGCTCCGCTTTCGCCATACCGCGTTCCGCGGTCGGCGGCGCAGCCGCCGGCGGATCGCCGAAAAGTATAGAAATCGCCGGAACAAGAGTATAATTCCGCCGTAGTTATACTATTTGTAATATTCCTCAAATAAAATTTTAAGAAAGGACGGTGCGGATTATGGCAAAATACCGATGGATACGGATAGCGAAATACGCGACCTACTCCGTAGTGCTGCTTTTACTATTTTTAATACAGTCTGCGCCGGGACTTTTCGATATTGGCGGAATACGACCGATGCTGATAGTACCGTACGTAATTGCGATATCGGTATTTGAAGGGGAGGTTACGGGCGGAACCTACGCGCTCGTCGGCGGACTTCTGTGTGACTTCACCTCTACTATGCTGTTGGGAGTAAACGCGTTTATATTTTTCATTTTTGCGATTATTACAGGACTGCTTTCGAGGTATCTGCTTCGGCCCACGATAGTAAACGGGTGGTTTTTTTCAGCTGTTACGGCAATAGTGCGAGCTGCGGTTGAATATTATCTGATGTACTCGATGTGGGGATATGAATACGCACCGATGGTGTTCTGGAGAAAGCTTTTTCCGGTTGCGATATATACGATAGTTATTGCACCGATACTTTTTTATATCGTAAGGTTTGTGTATCTGAAGTTTTCAAGACTTCTTAAAATATGATGGAGTATTTATTTAAAAGAAAGGAGTGTGTGCCTGATGAAGAATAAGATGTCTGTTTCGAGTTTTTTTGTTTTGATAGGACTGATTTTTGCGATAATGTTTGCGTACGGACTAAGACTTATGAATATTCAGATAGTAAACGCCGACAAATACAAGGACCGCCTACCCTCGCTTTACACAAGAACACAGCGGCTTAAAGCGGCAAGAGGAGAGATATTCGACCGCAACGGAGTTCCTCTTGCGATAAATACTATCGGATATGACCTGACGATAAACAAGGCATACTTTCCGAGCGGCTCCGAAAATGAGATAATTTTAAGGCTTGTATCCATTTTGAGTCAGGCGGGCGAGGAGTGGAACGATACCCTGCCGATTACCGAAACGGCTCCGTTTGAGTTTGTTGAGGGAAGAGAAAGCGCGGTTTCCAAGCTCAAGAAGTACCTGAATATTGAGCAGTACGCCACGGTTGAGGACGCAGTATACTGGCTGAAGGATAAGTACGGGCTCGAGGAAGCTACCGATGAGGAGTTCCGCGCAATTGCAGGAGTTCGGTACGAAATGTATCTGCGGGATTTTTCAATGAAAACGCCCTTTGTTTTTGCATCGGATATCAGTATGGATACGGTGACTAAGATATCCGAAAACAGCTCTCTTTTGCAGGGAGCCGTAATCGAAGAAACTACCGTAAGAGAATATGTTGCGGGAGATATAGCTCCGCATCTTGTGGGAATAATCGGCCCGCTCTACCCCGAGGACCTTGAGGGCCTTCCCGACGATTACAGCCTCAACGACTACATCGGAAAAATCGGAGTCGAAAAGACGTACGAAGATGAGCTCAGAGGCGAGGACGGCGAGATGACGGTATATCTTGACGGCACGGGAAAGGTAATCTCGACAGAGGTAACGACACATCCCACGCCGGGAAACTCCGTCTACCTTACGATAGATGCAAACCTTCAGCGCGCGGTGCAGGACTCCCTCGCTACCCATATAGAATACCTCAAACAGCAAGAGGATACCGACCACGGTAAAGACGTTACCGCGGGAAGCGTTGTTGTGATGGACGTTGCTTCCGGCGAATTACTCGCATCCGCAAACTACCCCACTTATAACCTTTCAACATACTACGAGGACTATTCCACCCTCATCAAAGACGAAAATAATCCCTACTACAACCGCGCCTTCAGCGGAATATACGCTCCCGGTTCGACGTATAAGCCGTCGGTTTCGATAGCAGCACTCTCGGAAAATCTCATTACCGCTTCAACTACCGTGACCTGCACCGGAAAATACTACCACTTCCCCGCCTATCAGCCTACCTGCATGGGTGTTCACAGTGCTACGAATGTACTTAACGCTCTGAAGGTGTCCTGCAACGTCTTTTTCTACGACGTCGGACGCCAGCTCGGTATCGAACGGGTAAACCGATACAGTTCCCTGCTCGGACTCGGTCAGGCGACCGGAGTTGAGCTGCCGGAAAGAACCGGCCGTCTTGCAGGACCCGAATACCGTGAGTCGATTGGGCTTGACTGGTTTGCGGGAGATATTCTGCAGGCTTCCATCGGACAGTCCGACAACGCCTTTACTCCCCTGCAGCTCGCAAACTACGCCGCCGCTCTCGCCAACAGCGGTAAGCGGATGGACGTTAACGTAATAAAGAAAATTACCTCTTACAATAACGAGGAAACGTTTTACGAAGCCGTACCGGAGGTCGTTGTGGACCTTGCCGATTACGGTGTCGGAGAATCGGCGCTCAGTACCGTTAAAGAGGGTATGCTGCTTGCAACTGCAGGTACGGCAGGAGCTCCTCTCAGAAATTACCCCATCAAGATAGCCTCAAAAACGGGTACTCCCGAAACGGGTTCCTCACTTAACGCCGCTTTTATCTGCTATGCTCCCGCAGACGACCCCCAAATCGCTATCTCAATTATCCTCGAAAACGCAGGCCACGGCTACAACGCCACTCAAATCGCACGGTATATCCTCGATTACTACTTCTTTGGCATTACTCCCCCTGCTCTCGACCAAGAGTCTGAAAAAAATTAACGCTCTTTTTTGGTTTTTTGCAAGAAAAATATTGTAATATTGTAAAAAATATATTAAAATACCATTGTAAGTGCAGATAACAAGGCACATTTTATCTATTTTACCGAAAGGACGTATCCGCTGATGGCAAAAATCTTTTTGACGGTATCCGGAAAAGGCGGCGTCGGGAAAACTACCCTGTCCGCTTCTTTGGGTTATTGCCTCGCTAAACGCGGTAAGAAGGTTCTGCTTATAGAGCTTGATGCCGGACTTCGCAGTCTTGATGCTCAGCTCGGTCTTTCGCAGGAGATTACCTTCGACCTTTCGGATGTGCTTTGCGGAAGATGTGAACCGGTAAAGGCGCTGTATCAGTGCTCATTTTGCGAAAATCTTCAGATGATGCCGGCTCCCTTTAACGAAAACTTCTTCGCCGCCGACCACGACTTTAACCGCCTGTGCAACGGTCTTAAGCATTATTGGGACTACATTATTATAGACGGTCCCGCAGGCGTCGGAAAGGCTATTACCTCGGCGTGTGCCGTCGCAGATGTTGCTCTTATCGTTTCGCCGCCTGATGAGGTAGCGGTGAGAGATGCGGCTAAGGCGTCGATCGTAGTTTCCGAAAACGGTGTTACCGATAAGCGCCTCATTATAAATAAGGCGGACAGATTTTCCTTTAATCTGTTTTCTTCGGGTAATATCGACTATGTTATTGATACCGTCGGTGCGCGTCTGCTCGGTGTGATTCCCAACGACCGCAAGCTGCACAAGTCCTCTGCTACGGGAGCTCCCCTCAACCTATCCTCCCCCGCAGGACAAGCCCTTTCAAATATCGCTGCCCGTCTTGACGGCTGCGAGGTTCCCCTCAAATTCAACAAATTCTGAGAAAGGAGTTTTATCCGAAAAACGCCGGATAAATACAAAATCCATGAACATAGCTTTAATTGCTCACGACGTTAAAAAAGAACTTATGGTACAATTCTGCATCGCCTACTGCGGTGTTTTAAGCCGACATAACCTTTGCTCCACCGGCGCTACCGGTAAGCTCGTTTCCGAGGTGACCGGCCTTGATATTACCCGCTTTCTCAGCGGCAGACAGGGCGGATATCAGCAGATAAGCGCCCGCATCGCCTGCAATGAAATAGACGTTTTGCTTTTCTTCCGCGACCCCTTACCTCAGCGCACTCCCGACGGCGAGCAGACGGAGCTCCTGCGCCTTTGCGACGTGCATAACATTCCCGTCGCCACCAACATCGCTACCGCCGAGGCTCTCATCCACGCTCTCGACCGCGGCGACCTCGATTGGCGCGAAATAGTAAATCCCGGTACACAGTATTATTCCGGACGCTGAACTTTTTATAATCAATCAAGTCCCGGTCAACTCCGGGACTAAATTTATAAATATTCACTCAAAGGAGATTTTTTATGGCTCTCATTACTAACGCTCCGCGCGGTACTCAGGACGTTTTACCCGCCGACAGCTACAAATGGCAATACATTGAGCGTACTGCTCTTGATATAGCTTCAAAATTCGGATTCCGCGAGATTCGTACCCCCGTTTTTGAGCATACCGAGCTCTTCGCAAGAGGTGTCGGTGAAACTACCGACGTCGTCCAAAAGGAGATGTATACCTTTAACGATAAGGGCGGACGCTCCGTTACTATGCGCCCCGAGGGTACTGCCGGAGTCTGCCGCAGCGTTATTGAGCGCGGTCTTGTTAACGATGCGCTCCCTCTCAAAACAAGCTACGTTGTGAGCTGCTTCAGATACGAAAAACCGCAGATGGGACGTCTCAGAGAGTTCCATCAGTTCGGAGTCGAGGCGTTCGGCGCCGCTTCTCCTTCTGCTGACGCAGAGGTCATTTTACTTGCAAAAAGCGTTATTGATGCGCTCGGAATCCCCGATACCCGACTTGAAATAAACTCCATCGGCTGTCCCGAATGCAGAAAAAAATATCAGCTCGCTTTGGTTGAGTATTTTTCTTCAAGGACCCAGTCCCTGTGCGAAACCTGCAACGGCAGACTCTCCAAAAATCCTATGCGTATCCTCGATTGTAAAAGTCCCGTTTGCAAAGAAATTGCTTCCGGAGCTCCCAAAATCCTCGATTTTATCTGCCCCGATTGCGCCGAGCATTTCGACGGCCTTAAACGCCGACTTGATGCTGTGGGAGTTAATTACACCGTTAACCCCGACATCGTTCGCGGACTGGACTACTATAACCGTACCGTTTTTGAATTTATTACCGATAAGCTCGGTTCCCAAAGCGCAATTTGCGGCGGCGGAAGATACGACGGACTTCTTGAGTCGCTCGGCGGTCCGAAGCTCCCCGCGCTTGGCTTTGCTATGGGACTCGAACGCCTCGTCATGCTCATGGAACGCTGCGAGTGTCCTTTCCCCGAGCCCGAAACCTGCGACCTCTATATCGGTTCCTCAGGCGACGCTGCTGCCGTCGAAGCTCTTAAGCTCGCTTACAAGCTCAGAGAAGAGGGCTTTAAGGTAGAGTGCGACGTCGTCGGCAGAAGCGTTAAGGCTCAGATGAAGTATTGCGACAAGATAGGAGCCAAATTCTCCGTTATCATCGGTGATAACGAGCTCCAGAGCGGTATCGTTGAGGTCAAGGATATGAAAAAAAGCGAAAAAGAGGAGACTACTCTCGCTTCCCTCGTCGATTACATCTACAACAAGCTCATTGCTCAGTCCATTGAGGGTATTGCGGATTCTTTTGATGAAAATTTCCTCATCGGCTAACCAAAACATAAACAGATCCCCCGATTACTCGGGGGATCTGTTTTATTTCGCTGTTTTTCTCTGAATCTAATCTCAGATGTTTTTCAGCATATCCTCAACAGCTTCTACTATCTGCGATTCAATGTCGGGCGAAAACAGAGATCCGTCCACCTCGTATCCGCCTTGCTTAAACGCCTCCGCACTGGGATAATATCCTGTATATCCGTTGGTGTTTATAGTCGTCATTGTAAATTTATCGGGCGCAAGCCTTTTAACTATTCTGCTGTATTCGGTAAACGGCTCGCCTCCAAATCCTACAATAACCACGTTTCCTATTGATACGACCATCAACGGAATCGGACGGAATATCGGCGCGTTCCTTAATGCTATAATACGCCTTGCGTGAGCAATGGAAATTATTTTATCACTTGTTATGCTCAGCTTTCCCCAGTTCTCTCCTGTGGATTTCTCTGCATATTCCTTGTCATACGCTACCGCATCGTCGTAATACTCAATTCCTTCGGTGTTTGTCTTGTTGTATATAATACGGCTTTCGCAGGAAAGCGCTGTTTCGGTCTGAGCTTCGGTCTTATCCCATACCGAAATAACTGCGTCAGCAACTATTCGTCCCATATATTCACTGTGCTGATACGGCGTTTCCTTGAATCGCTCCGCGTTAGGCTTGAAATAATCAATGTGATTGGTGTCGCCCTGCGTTCCGGTAAAGAATATTGCAGATACTCCCTCAAGCGCCTCTTCAACAAACCTGCAGGTAAATCCGGGCCAGTCTGCCGACCACTTGGTTCCGCCGATTACGTCGGGGTGTGTTGAGAAGTTGATGAGAGCTATATCATTTGCTCCTTCTCTGTGAAAACGAACTACTCTCACCGTGTTATCCGCTTCTGAGCAACGGGCAACTATTTTTATTTCATCAGTATTCGGGTTGGTCTTTACTTTTCCGTCATCGGTAAAATAGCGGCGCACGAAGGAAATCGGCTCTGCTAACTCTGTAAGCGCGGTACTCATTCCCGCTTCCCTAAGGTCGTCTATTGCCATTTGCGCTCCGTCGGCAAATTTGCGCATTACTACGTCTATAAAAGGCATATCTCCAAGCGCATTTTCACCTGTTCCCCCCAGCTGAGTCGCCGTATGCTGATGAAGCGCAGAAAAAAGAATATTATCTTCCGGCACTCCGGTGTGCTCGGATATTATCGCTTTTATTTTATTTATTGCATCGAGCATTACTGCCATACAGTCTGCCGCCATAAGAATCAGCGTATCTTCGCCGTTTTGCAATGCTATTGTATTCACATAAAGAGGGTCAAGAACTCCGTCCGCGAGTCTTTGTACGAAATATCCCGCAATCTCGTCGCCGAGAGGCGGTGTAATATCAACCCTTGAAAATCCTGCTTTTAACACAACTATTCCTCCTTTATTTACCGAAAACAGCATTATCTTTATTTGAATTCTAATTCCTTAATTTTAATTTGTCAATCGGCTTCACAAATTAAATTTCTGTGAGGTATAAAGGCTTCACAAAACGCAATCAGGCAGCGTTGTGTCCTTTAAAACACTTCGCTGCCTTCGGTAATCTTTTTTATTTCGCCGCTTTCGCCGACGTCTTACTCATAAACTTCTCTGCGTTTACTATGTACCTTGTGTGCTCGCCTTTTCCTATTAGTCCGACCTCATCATACGCGCTCACTACCATCTCTATCCTCTTGCCGTCTACTCCCACTATCTCTGCTTCCGCTCGTACTTCCATTCCTATCGGCGTCGCACTCAAATGCTCCACGTTTATCCTCGTTCCTACACTCGTCATTCCTTCTTCAAGGTGCGCTCCCACGCAATCAGCCGCTGCCGATTCCATCAGCGCTATCATCATCGGTGTCGAAAACACGTCTATCGTTCCGCTCGCCACCGCACTCGCTACGTTGCTCTTATCTACTACACACCTTTTTTCACTCTTGCTTCCTACCATTTCAACCACTCCTTTATCTTTTCTTTTTTATTCTTTTTATTCCCTTCCCCCATTATACCGCATTCCCATCTAAAAATAAATACCCGCCGCACTTATTTTTTTGCGGCGCTGCCCTCTCCTTTACTGCTCTCCTCTCTTTCCACGCCGGCGCGGCGCGCGCTTAATATTTTCTCGCTCCGCGAGAAAATCCGTCGTCGTACGACGACGGGCGCGCCGCGCCGGCAGCTTACGGCAATATCAGCAGCCTACTTTTTTGACAAGCGCCGCGACTGCACCGTCTTGCTCCTCGAAAAAGAGGGAATCCCCCTTGGCGAGCTCGCCGCAGAGTATTTTTTCGGCGATTTTATCCTCGGCGCACTCCGTAATGAAACGGCGGAGCTCCCGAGCACCGTATTTGTGAGAATAGCCGTTTTTTGCGATGTGTTTTATTGCGTTTTCGCTGAAATCCACGGTAATACCGATGTCGGCGGCTCGATTGATAAGGTCACAGATAAATTTTCGGGTAATTTGAAGGGCGTGCTGTTCGTTTAAATGGCAAAAAGATACGATACTGTCGATGCGGTTGAGCAGCTCGGGTTTAAAAAGTGTAGTGAGGGCGCGCGGGATCCGTTCGCTCGTCTGCTTTGCCGAGTATCCGATGGGTGAAGATATGCTTTCGGAGATGTTTGAGGTTAAAATCACGACGGTATTTTTGAAGGATACCTTTGTGCCGCGGGAATCGGTAACGAAACCGTCCTCAAGGAGCTGCAGCAGAATATTAAAGGTATCGGGGTGAGCCTTTTCGATTTCATCGAAGAGTACGACGGAGTAGGGCTTGCGGCGTACTGCTTCGGTGAGCTGTCCGCCGTCATCGTAGCCGACATATCCGGGCGGGGAACCCAAAAGGCGTGCTACCGTGTGCTTTTCGGAATACTCCGACATATCCATCCGCACGATACTCTTCTCGTCCCCGAACAATACCTCAGCAAGAGCTTTGGCAAGCTCAGTTTTACCCACACCGGTGGGTCCCGCAAACAAAAAGGAGCCTATCGGTCTGTCGGGATTTTTAATTCCGACACGGCCGCGCTTTATCGCCCTTGCTACTGCACTCACCGCCTCCTCCTGCCCCATCACCCGCTCTCTCAGCCTTTCTTCAAGAGAAAGCAGCCTTTTACTTTCCTCGCAGGTTATCTCGCTCACCTTTATTCCTGTGGTTATCGCCACCACCTCGGCAATATCCTCTGCGCCGACCTCTCTGCCGGCTCCTTTTTCGGCGCGCTTTTCTTTAAGCCGTGCAATTTCTCTGCCGAGCTCCTCTTCGCTATCGCGTACCTTTGCGGCTCTCTCAAAATTCTGCCGCTCAATTGCAGATTCCTTTTCTTTTGCGAGCTCGGCTTTTCGTTTTTCGAGCTCCTTGACGCCTTTGGGAGTCCTCGTTTTTCTCATTTTTACCCTCGCGCACGCCTCATCTATCAGGTCTATTGCTTTATCGGGCAGGAATCTGTCGGTTATATACCGCACCGAAAGCTCCACCGCCGCCTCGCACGCCTTGTCGGTAATTTTTATTTTGTGGAACTCCTCGTACTTTCCGCGGATTCCGCGAAGAATCTCCTTGCAGCGAGAAGCACTCGGCTCATTCACCTGTATTTTTTGGAACCGCCTTTCGAGTGCGGCATCCTTTTCGATGTATTTGCGGTATTCGTCTAAGGTGGTGGCACCGATAATCTGGAGCTCCCCCCTTGCGAGCTGCGGTTTTAGTATGTTCGCCGCATCTACTGCTCCCTCGGCGGCTCCCGCACCCACTATCGAATGCAGCTCATCTATAAAAAGTATCGTGTTTGAGCTGCGCACCGCCTCCTCTATGCACCCTTTTAGGCGCTCCTCAAAGTCGCCGCGGTATTTTGCTCCCGCAATCATTCCCGCGAGGTCAAGCGCAACTACCCTTTTCCCCTTTAACGCATCTACCTCTCCCGCCGCAATTTTTTGGGCTATTCCCTCAACCACCGCCGTTTTACCCACTCCCGCTTCTCCTATGAGGCAGGGGTTATTTTTTGAGCGTCGGGAAAGTACGCTTATCGCCCGCTCTATCTCGTCCTCTCTTGCAATTACGGGATCCAGCCTGTTTTCCTCCGCAAGAGATGTCAGGTCGGTGCTGTATTTATCTAAGGTGGGAGTTTTGCCGAGCTTTGTTTTTGAGGATACTGCGCCGTATTTGCTGTCGGAACCGGTTTCGGCTCCCAAAGACGCATAGACCGAGCTGCAGAGCGACGCGCTGTCGTACCCAAGCGCTTTTAAAAATTTCACCGCATAACAGCTGCGCTCTTTAAGCAACGCAAGTAATATATGCTGCGCACCGACTCCGCTGTCGCCGAGGGCTCTTGCTTCAAAAGTAGACATCTCAAGTATTTTTTTGCATTTCGGAGTCAGGTCCCGCGGAGAAAGCTCCGAGCGCACCCCTCTGCCTACCGCTTCCACTAATTTTGCCTGCAGCGCCTCTTCCTCTATTCCCCGCTCCTTTAGCGCACAGCAGGCTCCGTCGCCCTCTTCAAGAAGTCCCATCAGCAGATGCTCGCTGCCGACGTAGGAGTGCCCGAGTCCCTCTGCCTTTCTGAGCGCGCAGTTTATTGCCGCATTTGCCTCGTTACTGAATCCCGCAAACCTGAAAATACCGACCATCCCTTTTCATTTCGGACTATTGCCTTTGCCTTGCAATATCCACCTTAATATATTTTTATTTTAAGCAGATTTTTGCCCCGATATTCTGTAACCCTTTAATCTTTTTTTTCATAGTATATGATGCAATTCAAAATTAGGAGGTATTTATTAATGAACTGCTTTAACAACAACAATTGGTGGATCATCATTATTCTCGTCATTTTGCTTTTCGGCGGATGCGGAAGTAACTTCGGCAGCTCCTGCGGATGCAACAATGACTGCGGTTGCAATTCCTGCGGCTGCAACTAATCCCTTTATGCTCGGGCGGTAAGTACGCCGCCCGAGTAGCTAAAAAATTTGGTAAAATTTAAAAAAACTTGCTAAAACCTCTTGCAATCTCTTTTTTGGTGTGTTATAGTGAGTAAACAGTAATCTATTAGACCTTTGACAAAGAGTGGGAACTTCCCGCTCTTTTGTTTATGTATTGGAGGCGTTTGTTTGAGCAAGAAAAATACTGCGGCGGAGATATCCGAGCTTATCCGTCCGACTGTCGAGCAGTTCGGTCTTGAGCTTTGGGATGTCAGATTTGAAAAGGAAGGCTCCTCTTGGTTTTTGAGAGTCTTTATCGACAAGGAGGGCGGAGTCGATATCAACGACTGCGAAAACGTCAGCCGAGCAATTGATCCGATTTTGGACGACAAGGATCCCATTGATTCGTCTTACTGCCTTGAGGTATCATCTCCCGGAATCGAACGCGAGCTCGTTAAGCCTGAGCATTTCCAAAAGTTTATCGGCGAGCTCGTTCACGTCAGGTTTATCCGTCCCGTCGAAAATGAGCGCGATTTTGTCGGAGAGCTGCTCTCCTTCGAAAACGGCAGCTGCTCGATAAAGCTCGACGACGACCTCGAAATGAACTTTTCGTTAAATGAAACATCTTTTGTAAAGCTATATTATGATTTTGGAGGAACACAGGAAAATGAATAAGGAATTTTTTGAAGCCCTTGAGCTTCTCGAAAAAGAAAAAGGTATCTCGGCGGAGCGTCTGCTCGAAAAGATACAGAACGCTCTCGTTATTGCGGTAAAGCGCAACTATGTCGGAGCCGAAAACGTAGTCGTTGATGTTAAACCCGAAAAATACGTGCTGGATGTGTATATCCGCAAGACTGTCGTTGAAGAGGTTGAGGATCCCGCAAACCAGATACTGCTTGAAGAAGCGGTAAAGATCGACAAGAAGGCGGCTGTAGGTTCCGAGGTCGGAATTAAGCTGAGGCCCAAGGAGTTCGGCCGTATCGCTGCTCAGACCGCAAAGCACGTTATCCGCCAGGGTATCAGAGAAGCCGAACGCAGCCAGATGCTCAAGGATTTCCAGAGCCGCGAGCGTGAGATAGTTTCCGGCTACGTCGTAAGGGTCGATGCAAAGAAGGGTAACGCTACCCTTGAAATAGACCACACCGAAGCTGTTTTACCAAAGTCCGAACAGATTCCCGGAGAGGAGATCCGCGAGGGCGAGAGAATAAAGGTTTACGTTGTTGAGGCTACTGCTACCGAAAAGGGTCCCAAAATCATGATATCAAGAACCCATCCCGGACTCGTTAAGCGTTTGTTTGAGCTTGAGGTTCCCGAAATTTACGAGGGAATCGTTGAGATAAAATCTGTATCCCGTGAAGCAGGCTCCCGTTCAAAGATCGCCGTTTACAGTAAGGATGAAAACGTCGATTCCATCGGTACCTGCATAGGTCCGAAGGGTGCAAGAATCGCAAAGATAATCGACGAGCTGTGCGGAGAAAAAATCGACGTTATCAAGTATTCCGACGAGCCTGAGAAGTTCATCTCCGCAGCTCTTTCTCCCGCAACCGTACTCAAGGTCGAGGTGGATCCCGAAGGCGCAAAGTCCTGCAAGGTAACGGTTCCCGACAACCAGCTCTCCCTTGCTATCGGAAATAAAGGTCAAAACGCAAGACTCGCTGCTAAGCTGGTCGGATGGAAAATTGATATCCGTCCCGAAAGCGGCTTCTACGGCGAAGAGTAATCCCTCTTCCCGACCTTTTAAAGTGAGGTGACCTTGTTGTATGGCTAATTCCAATTCGCCGATGAAAAAAGTTCCGATGAGAATGTGCGCCGGCTGCGGCGAAAATCTCCCCAAAAAAGAGCTTATCAGAATAGTGAGAAGTCCTGAGGGGGAAATTTCCGTCGACCTGACGGGTAAAAAGTCAGGCAGAGGCGCTTATATCTGCAAAAAAACCGAGTGTCTGAAAAAAGCGGTCAAGTCAAAAAGGCTCAACAGGGCGTTTGACTGCAGCGTTCCCGATGAGATATACGCAAAGCTCGAGGAGGAACTGCTCAATGGATAATTCAAATTCCGATTATTCCCGTTTTCTTTCGATACTGTCGCTTTGTAAAAAGGCAGGAAAACTCGCTTTCGGATTCGATACCGTTAAGTCGGAAATCATAAAGGGCAGTACAGACAGAGCCTTCGCTTCCAAAGAGCTCTCTCCCAAGACACTTAAGGAGCTCGCCTTTGTGTGTAAACAGTACGGCGCGGAGCTCATTGTCGTTCCCGTTTCCGTAAACGAGATATGGTTTTCCGTTTCCAAGCCCACCGGCGTACTCGCTGTACGCGACGAGGGTCTCTCGCTTTTATTAAAGGGATCCGTTCCCGAAATTAAGGAGGATATCGCTCAATGAATGTTAAATATAAAGTAAACGAAGTCGCAAGGGATCTTAAACTCCCGAATAAAGAGATACTCGCTCTCTTTCCGAACTCAAATCCCCCGAAAAAGTATATGACCTCTCTGACTGAAGAGGAGCTCAATATTATTTTTGAGCACTTTACCAAAAAGTACGGCGTAGAAAACTTCGACGCTTACTTTGCCTGCGCAAGTGAAAAGAAGGCTCCTGCAAAATCAGAGGCAAAAGCTCCCGCCAAGGACGGCGCAAAGGAGTCTAAAACTGCGGCAAAAGCAGAACCCAAAACTACCGCTCCCGCAGCAAAAGGCGAAAAGAAGGTTCCTTCAAAGGACGGCGCGAAAAAGGCTCCTGAAAAGGAAAACGTGAAAAAAGACGAGAAAAAACCGGTACACAAGGTTCCCGAAGAGGTGCGTCCCGCTGCCCGCAAGAGCTTCCAGGAAAGATTTGCGGCAGGTGCACAGACTCCTCAAAACAACCAAAACAAAAACCGCAAGGACGAAAAGCGTCAGGACAAAAACCGCGAGGATAAAAAATTACTTGTTTCCTCTGCTTCGGGCGACAGCGCCTCCTCTTCTTCCTCCGAGCGCTTCCGTACCGTCGATATCAGAGCGTCAAACGTCGACCTCGATAAATATAACGAAAAGTATGACAGAATCGCTCCCGTTGTAAGCGACAGCTCCGCAATCAAAAAGCAGAAGCTCTCACAGAAGTCCGCACAGAAAAAGCCCCAGTACTCCCGCAAGGAGCAGGAAGCTATGAAGCTCAAGAAAATGGAGCTCGAACGCCAGAGAAGACAAAAACTCGAAATTACTCTTCCTGAGGAGATCACCGTCGGCGAGCTCGCTGCAAAGCTCAAGATACAGTCCGCTGAGATTATCAAAAGGCTTATGGCTACCGGCGTGATGGCTACTATAAACCAGACCATCGACTACGATACCGCT
>JAEIGA010003705.1_pt1 | contig 23806 bp, 18 predicted proteins | sample 9270691 | NCBI WGS metagenome assembly JAEIGA01 (sample SAMN17057246, study PRJNA624740) | gut metagenome | biome: biome; isolation source: fecal sample | host: Bos grunniens | place: China: Xizang | collected 2019 | reverse complement strand
GGAGCTTATCCGTCCGCTCTACCTTGTACACGAAAAGGATATCGTGTCGTGGGCACGGTACAATAAACTCGAATTTCTGCGGTGCGCCTGCGCCGTCACCGATGTGAGTCGCGAGGATGTCGTCAGCAAGCGCGCCGAAATCAAGGCGCTTATCGCCGACCTGCGCAAAGTGAATTCTCAAATCGATCAAAACATCTTCCGCAGCGCGGAGAACGTCAATCTCGAAACCATACTCGGTTACCACAAGGGTGAGCATAAGGTAACGTTTCTGGAAGACTACGAAAAAGAGGACGACCATTGATATGAGTCGTACTCTAAAGGACAGTACAACAAGATACGAAAACACCCGCAGTTTTTCAAAAAACTTTTGGTGTTTTTAATATTCTCTTTCTTTGTTAGTCAAGTTGTGCTATAATACAACTAAGTGATAAATAAGAATTTAACTAAGGAACGTAATTGTATGAAAAAGAAAATAATTATTAGTAGTGCAGTTGCAATTTCTATAATTGTTGTTGCTGTACTTGCTTTGACTAATATGTTTACCAAAGGAGTAATTACAGGTAAACTTTATCGTGTAGATAATGTTTATGAGCAAATTTGGAATATGGTTATTTCCGAAAAAATGGAAATAGAACCGTTCTCACTACATCAATAGAAGGTTCAGAGGTTGATTATGACCTTGGATGCTTTCAACAAGTAAATATACCTGTAAATGATGAATACAGTGTTGCTTTGTCTTTTTATCAAGATGAATTGTGTATTTGGCTGCTTGAAAAAAATAGTAAAAATCATGATGCAGCATGCTATGTATACAATTATCAAACCAATACTTTATACGGGAATCAAGAGGAATCACATTTGTTTGACAAATTTACATCGTTATATTATTCATGGGTAGGAAACGATGAAGAATTCAATTCTGAAAATCAGGGTAATGATTATGCATTTGTATTTGCAGAATATCCTTTATCGCACAAATAAATATCTTTGTTATCAAATTCTTATTTATCGAACAAATGATATTTGTTTAGAGAAGGGTTTTAGGTTCTCCTAACAAGTGACATGGGGGCGCCCAAATGTCCTGCTTGTTACGGTATAAGACAAAATTAAGAGCTGTGTAGAAAATTTCTACACAGCTCTTTTACTGTCCTTTAGAGTACGACCCATAATGGTCGTCCTCTTTCTTTATTCTCTTAAAGCGCCTTGCCGCATTTGCTGCAATACGCGGCATCCTCGGCGTTCGCGGCGCCGCACTCGCAGGTCTTGCGACCACGGGTGTTATCCATCTGCGCGCGCAGGTCGTCGTTGGCGGCCTCCAATTCCTTGATTTGGGCGATAAGCTCATTCACCAATTCCTCGTTGAGCTCAGCACCCTCAACGCGGCTGTCAAACAACAGATGCCCAAGCGCCTCCATCGCGGAGTCGATCGCCTTTTCGTTGTCCAGAACTTTCATCTTCATCTTCGCTAGGTCTGCGACATCCAGCGCCTTACGCCCTGCGGCAGCCGCCATCTCCTTCGCCTTGAACAAGACTTCCTCCAATGTTGTCATATCAGCACACTCCTTTACGGTGTTTCTATATTCATTATAACGATTATTTGTGGTTTTGGCAATCCCCGAATCCGTGTTTTTCATAAAAAGCCGACACCGCATCCTTGCGCGCGAGCATTTCATCCAGTCCCGTGTTGTATTCATACGGGAATTTGTAGTTGAAAATCCGTTCGAGATAATCGCTGTTCGGCTTTTTGAGCTTGCTCACGCCGCCCGCGCCACACGCGAGGATGGTGTGCGTCTCGTCCATAATGTACACGTTATACAGGCCCTCGCAGCCGGGCTTAGCCCAGCCGACATTCTCCTGATTGCCGACGGTACGGCTCTGCCGATAGAGGTAATACGGGCGATAACCCGCCTGCGGCAGCGCCTCAGCGGACAGTCCCACCATCCGCACCGCGTCGTCCTGTACGCGGTAGTCGGGGCGATGCTGCAGCATAATGTTGGACGCTCGCTTCATCGACAGGGTATGCACCGTCACGCTCTCGGGTGACAGACGCAAAATGCCGTCAAGGGTATCGTGAAAACCCTCATAGGTATCGCCCGGCAGACCCGCGATGAGATCGGTGTTGATGTTATCGAAGCCCGCCTTGCGCGCCAGATCGAACGCATCATAGAACTGCTCGACCGTGTGGCGGCGACCGATGCCCGCGAGCACCGCGGGCTGTAAGGTCTGCGGGTTAATGCTCACCCGCCCGACGCCCGCGGCACGAATCGCCGCGAGTTTGTCCGCGGTGACAGTATCGGGGCGACCCGCCTCGACGGTATATTCCCGCAATGTGGAGAGATCAAAGCTCTCCTCCACCGAACGCAGAAGACGCGTAAGCTGTTCCGCAGACAACGTTGTCGGCGTGCCGCCCCCGAAATACACCGTCTCCAGCCGCAGACCGAGACGGCGAACAATCTCGCCCGTGTAGGCGATCTCGCGGCAAAGCTGATCGACGTAGACGGGAATGAGCTTCTTCGCCTGCACCACCGTCTGCGACACGAACGAGCAATAATCGCACCGTGTCGGGCAGAACGGGATGGACACATAAAGGCTGAACGACTCGGGGCGGGACAGCGACAAGATCTCATCCTCAATGGCGAGCGTGTTACGGCAAAGCGCGAGCTTACCATCGCTGACAAGCAGCTTGTCCCGCATATACGCGACGGCGCGCTCAGCTCCCATCTCGCGGGTGAGGCGGCGAAGAAGCTTGACGGGTCGAACGCCCGTCACCAAGCCCCACGTCTGGGTAAACCCAAGCCACTGCGCCAGCAGATGATACAGCAGCGTGCACAGTTCGAGCTCGCACGCATCGCGAAAGCCTTCGCCGTCATCGGCAACAAGCGCGGTGCGCTCCTCATCGAAGCCGTCCACCGTCACGCGGCAAAGGAGCTGCGCGCCCTGCGGGTCGCTCGCCATCATCGCAATGACTCGCAGACCGTCGGTCTCCTCCACCGACGAGCCGTCAGGATGGGTGACGATCTTCTCGAGCGGCAGGAACAGCCGCGAGACGTTCTCTAATTCAAAATGGAAATCGTGACCTTGTAAGTACAGATGCATAACAATTCCTAAAAAGCCAAATATGGATTGGCTGCCTTTTCAAATGATAATGTGGTCTCTTCGCCGTGACCGGGATAGACGGTATAATCACCGTCAAGCGCCGCGAGCCGCGCAAGCGACTGCCGCAACGCCGTCATATCGCCACCCGGCAGATCGGTGCGCCCGATGCTGCCCGCAAACAGCGTATCCCCCGAAAACAACACGTCCTCACCGAGATAGCAAACACTACCGCGGGTGTGACCGGGGGTCTCCATTACGGTGAGCGTCGCGTCACCGACGTGGATGATCTCACCATCAAGCAGCAACCTATGCGCAGTCACTTCGACCGCCTGTGTCGGGCACACCATCGTCGACAGATTCAGCTGCGCGTCGTACAGCATCGGCGCATCGGCAGCACCGACAAGGATCTGCGCGTCCGTTGCCATGCTGAGCTCCTCAACCGCCATAATATGATCAAAATGCGCGTGAGTCAATAAGATGAAATCGACTGTTAAGCTCTTCTGCTTTACAGCGTTTAATATGCGCCGCGCATCCCCGCCGGGGTCGATGATCGCCGCGTGACCGCTATTGTCGCTAACGATATAGCAGTTCGTGCCGAGACCGCCAACCGCAAAATAGGTGACGTTCATCGGCCGCTCCCTTTCTTCCAATCATCGGTGTTAAGGATCAGCGTCACGGGACCGTCGTTGAGTAGATCGACCTTCATATCCGCGCCGAAACGCCCCGTCTGCACATTTTTGACACCGCATTGGCGCAATTCCTCGACTACCCGCTCGCACAACGGCTCGGCGATCGAAGGCGCTGCCGCGCCAAAGAAATCAGGGCGGCGTCCGTGCTTCGTATTCGCGCAGAGGGTAAACTGCGACACGACGAGCACGCCGCCGTCGATGTCCAGCACCGACAGATTCATCTTATCCTGCTCGTCGCAGAACACCCGCATATTCGCGACCTTCTGCGCCAGCACCGCCGCCTCGACAGGCGTATCCTCAGGACACACGCCGACGAGCAGCAAAACACCGTCGCCAATGCGGCCGACGACCTCGCCGTCCACCGTAACGCTCGCACGGGTCACACGCTGATAAATAGCCTTCATAATAAACTCTCCTTAAACCGTTGCTCGCTCGACACTCGCAACGTGCGGAATGCTCTTAATGCGATCAATGACAAACTGCAGATGCTCCACGCTGTTGACCGCCACCGTCAAGGTTACGACGGCGCCGTTGTTCTCGGTGTCGCGGGCATTGATGGAGTGGACGGGAATATGATGTCCCGCCAGCATCGTCGCCAATTTCAGTAGCAAATTCTCGCCGTTGTCCGCGACGATGCGCAGGTTAGCATTGAAAGCCGTCTTTTGTTCCTCTTCCCAATGCACCCACACCCAACGCTCACGGTTATCGCACGCGTCAAGATTTTTCGGCACGTTGGTGCAATCGCGGCGATGGATAGACACGCCGTAACCGCGGGTGATAAAGCCAATAATGGAGTCACCCGGCACGGGATTGCAGCACTGTGCGAATTTCACCAGGCAGTTGTCCATATTGTCGATGATGACACCGCCGTTGTTCTTTGTCCGCTTAGTCGCGGGGGTAAGTGTCGCGGCCACAGGGGCAGCGGCGATCTGTTCCTCGCGCTGAATACGGGTATATTCGTCCTTAAGACGCGGCATCAGGCGGGACAGCAACACACCGCCGTAGCCGATTGCCGCGTAAAAGTCATCCAGGTTCGCGTAGTGCTGCTTCTTGCATTGTGCGAGCAGGAAGGCTTCCATGCGTTCCTCAGGTAGGCGGATAAAGTTGCGGGCGAGCTCCCGCTCGAGCTCCTCACGCCCCTGCTGGATGTTCTCCTCACGACGCTCGCGCTTAAACCAGCCGCGAATCTTGTTGCGCGCTTCACTGGTATGCACGATGTTGATCCAGTCGCGGCTCGGGCCGCGATCCTTCGCCGTGGTGGTCAGCACCTCGACAATCTCCCCCATCTTCACCCGATAGTCGAGCGGTACGATGCGCCCGTCCACCTTCGCGCCGACCATACGGTTGCCGACGGCGGTGTGGATCGCATACGCAAAGTCGATGACGGTGCTGCCCTCGGGCAGGGTAATGACATCGCCCTTGGGGGTGAACACAAACACGTCCGCGATGTCGAGGTCGGTCTTGATGCCCTGCACGATGTCGACGGCGTCGTCCACATCGTTCTGGTTTTCAATAAACTGACGCACCCACGCGAGACGCTCGTCGAGTTTATCCTTCTTCTGGATGCCGAGCTTATATTTCCAGTGCGCCGCGATACCGTATTCCGCGGTATAGTGCATCTCCCACGTACGGATCTGCACCTCAAACGGGATCTTCTCCTTGCTCACGACGGTGGTATGCAAAGACTGGTACATATTCGGCTTCGGAGTGGAGATGTAGTCCTTAAAACGATTGGGCAACGGACGGAACATCTCGTGCATATGACCAAGCACGTTATAGCAGTCGGTCATATCATCCACGATGACGCGCACGGCGTAAATATCGTAGATCTCCTCGAACGCGTGTCCCTGAATATACATCTTGCGGTATATGCCCGAAAAGCTCTTGACGCGGCCAAAGATCTGACACTGCAGGCCGTGCTCCGCAAGACGCGTCTGAATACGCTGCTTGATCTCCTCCAGAAACGCGCTTCGCTCCTCGGCGCGCAGTGCGAGGTTTTCCTCGATCTCCTTATACGCGACAGGGTCGAGCACCTGCAACGACAGATCCTCGAGTTCCTCCTTGAGCGCACGGATACCGAGGCGGTGTGCGAGCGGCGCGTAGATATCCATCGTCTCACGCGCTTTGTCGCGACGTTTCTGCGGCTCCCAGCCGTCGCTCGTGCGCATATTGTGCAGGCGATCGGCGAGCTTGATGATCATCACGCGAACATCCTGCGACATCGCGAGCAGCATCTTACGCACGTTCTCCGCCTGTTGTTCCTCTCGGGTGACGAAGGTCATCTTGGTGATCTTGGTCACACCGTCGACCAGCATCGCGACCTCTTCTCCAAACTGTTCCCGAATCTCCGAAAGCTCAATGCGGGTGTCCTCAACAACGTCGTGCAGCAACGCCGCGACGACCGAATCGCTGTCCATACCCATCTCAATGAGAATACACGCCACATGCAACGGGTGGCAGATATACTCCTCGCCCGAATGGCGACGTTGACCGCTATGAGCGGCGCAAGCGACATTCATCGCTTTTTCGATCTTCACAAGATCGTAGTTCTTCCCGCTCTCTTGTATCAGGCTCTGCAGTTCCTGCTGCAGTGCCTCGCGTTTCTCCAATTCACGCACGGTGGTTCTCCTCCTCTAAGTATCTCCACAAGGGCGTGGCAGATAAGTCCGTCTTACCGACGGCGGGAAGCAGACGCACACGAAATCTGTCCCCCATATCCTGAAACTCCACAAGCGCGGCTTCGCGCCATATCTCAAGCGCCGTAAGCAGCTGTAAAACGCTCATCGAGTCAGTGTCGGTGTTCACCGCGTGGTGAAGCTGTTCGACCGTCCCGCTCCATTCGCCGCAGGCACGCAGCATACTGTACAGCCGCGCAAGCTGCTCACGGGTCGGCAGCGCAGGTGCCGACGGGCGGCTCTCCCGCCGCATCATCGCATCAAACGCGACAAGCTCTGCCTGCATCGCCTCACGATCGGTGTCGGCATACCCTATATCTATCATACGCACGCTGACGGAAATATTCCCTCGATACACGTTCTTTTCCAGCGACACGACACAATTCACCGTCGAGCCGCAGGGAATCGGCAGATCCTCAGGGCGGGTCTGGAACTTGACGGCGCTTAGCTGGATACCGTCACGGCTGAGCGACAGCCGCACGTGCTTACCCCCACCAATGGCGGCGATGTTATCCAGTCGCATCCGCGACAGCCCGAACAGCGGTGCGGGGTTGCCCGCTCCGCAGGGCTCGAGCACTTCAAGCAGAGCGAGCTTATCGACTCCGACCTGCTCGGGACGCAGGCGGATCGCTACGTCGAGCTGTGGCACCGGCATCACAGAACAATGCTCTGCGGCATAGTCATTGATTGCACGGCGGAACGCATCGATATTCTCGGCGGAAAGAGTCACCCCCGCCGCCAGCTCGTGACCGCCGTAGACGGCCAGGTGCTCCTCGCAGCCGTGCAGAGCCTCATATAACGAAAAGCCCTCAAGACTGCGCCCTGAGCCGTGCGCGACGCCGTCCTCACCGACCGATAATACGAGGGTCGGCTTGCCGAAACGCTCGGTCAGGCGCGCGGCGATGATGCCGAGCACACCGAAATGCCAGCCCTCGCCACTAACCACCAGCACGCGATCGTGCAACCATTCAGGATGGTGCATAACGCTCTCCTGTGCCTGTGCAGCGATGTCATTGCCCACCGTCTGACGGCGGGCGTTCATATCCTCCAATGCCTCCGCAAGCGACTGCGCCTCGGCGATATCCTCGGTGAGCAGCAGACGCACCGCGAGATCGGGGTCGCCCATACGCCCCGCCGCATTCAGCCGCGGCACAAGCGAAAAGCTCACCGCACGGGCAGACAGTTCCTTATCCTCATAACCGGCGACACGGCGCAGAGCCAGCAGACCCGGTCGGGTGCTGGCGTTGAGCAATTCAATGCCGCGACGCATCAGATCGCGCATAAAATCGGTCAGCGGCATCACGTCGCCGATCGTGCCGAGGGTGAGCAGATCGCCGTACTGCGACAGCACCGCTTCACCGTCACCCTCGAGCGCGCACACCAGCATAAACGCCACACCGACACCCGCGTAGTTCTTGCAGGTGCTCTCGCAATCCGCGCGATGCGGATCGACCACCGCCACGGCGGGCGGCAATTCCTCTGGCGGCTGATGGTGGTCGGTAACGACCACGTCGATGCCCTTCTCGTTCGCAAGGGTAATCTGGGATACAAGCGAAATACCGTTGTCGACGGTGATGAGCAAGGTGATCCCCTGCTCCGCCGCCCACAACGCATCCGCCTCGTGGAGGCCATAGCCTTCGTCTCTGGTCGGCACACGGTAAACCACATCCGCCCCCTGACGACGCAGATACGTATATAGCAGCACCGTCGAGGTGATGCCGTCGACATCGTAATCGCCGTAGACGAGGATCTTCTCGTGCGCCTCGATCGCGCGAGAGATACGCTCGGCTGCCTTGTCCATATCCGCAAAGGAGAAGGGATCTGCCTCTTCCTCCTGTCCCGCAAGAAAGGAGAATACTTCCTCGGGCGTGGTGATACCGCGGGTGGTAAGCAGCAACGCGAGGACGGGATTGATCTCGCAGATCTCGGCGAGTTCCGATGCCAAGACGGTATTTGGCTGAACATAATTCCAGCGTTTTAAGAACATCGCCGACACCCTCTTTTAGAATAAAATAAATTATTACTCTTAATTCTATCATTATTTTCCGCAATATTCAACAGGTTTTCACAAGAATTTACACCCCGAACAGCCGATAAATGCCGTTCGGGGCGCAGAAACGTCGATTAATTCACCACACATTGGTGTCCGGCCACCCACGCAACTAACATGACGCAGGTGTATTGGCTGTTTTCACGTGGATTTCTGCACACAACGATAGGCTTGTCAATCATAATAATTCCATTGACAAAGCAGGCTTCCTGTGATACAGTTACTAGGTGAATTTTCAGCAAAAAGGAGACGGACTATGCTGCGCAAATCGGTCGGCGATAAAGCATTTTATCGTCGTGTGCTGGTGCTGATGCTGCCTATTATGGTGCAGAACGGCATCACCAACTTTGTGAATATGCTGGACAACGTGATGGTCGGCAGCGTCGGCACCAACGAGATGACGGGCGTCGCGGTGGTCAACCAGCTCATCTTTGTCTTTAACCTCTGTATTTTTGGCGTAGTGTCGGGAGCAGGCATCTTCGGAGCACAGTTCTTCGGCTGTGGTGATCACAAGGGCGTGCGGCACGCCTTCCGCTTTAAGATCCTCGCGGGACTTCTTATCACCGTCTTCGCGATCGCCCTGTTTTGGTTCGGCGGCGAGGGACTAATCCGCCTCTATCTGCAAGGCGAGGGCGAAACAAGCGCCGTAGAGGCGTCGCTTGGATTTGCGCAGCAATACCTGCGGGTGATGCTCATCGGGCTTATCCCCTACACCATCGTGCAGTGCTATTCGGGCACCCTACGTGAATGCGGGCAGGCGACACCTCCGATGTGTGCGGGCGTTATCGCGGTACTGGTCAATCTCGCACTCAACTATGTGCTGATCTTCGGCAACCTCGGCGCGCCAAAGCTCGGTGTCATCGGTGCAGCGATCGCCACCGTGATCTCCCGCTATATTGAGCTCATCATCGTCGCGGTATGGACGCGCACCCACGCGGACAAGAACCCCTTTATCCGCGGCGCGTTCCGCAGTGTGTATGTGCCGCGCCAGCTCGTCGGGCAGATCCTCTTAAAGGGCTTCCCGCTGATGCTCAACGAGACACTGTGGGCAGCAGGTATGGCGACGCTCAACCAGTGCTATTCCACCCATAGTCTGGACGTCGTCGCGGCGAACAACATCTCTACGACCTTCTTTAACGTCTTTTCGGTAGCATTCCTTTCGGTCGGCGTGGCCATCGGCATCATTCTGGGACAGGAGCTTGGCGCCAACGAATGCGATCGTGCCCGCGAGGATAGCCGCAAGCTGATCTTCTTCTCCTTTGCGCTGAGCATCGGTGTGGCGATCGTCTACGCCATCGCCGCGAACGTCATCCCGCTCATCTACAACACCACCCCCGAGGTGCGTCTACTCGCCACGAGGCTGATGCAGATCACCGCCATCGCTATGCCGATGGACGCAATCGCAAACGCATCGTATTTCACCCTGCGTTCCGGCGGCAAGGTGCTGATCACCTTCCTCTTTGACAGCGGGTTCGTGTGGCTTGTGTGCGTCACCGTCGCCTACTCGCTGACACTGTTTACAACGCTTAACATCCTGTGGGTATACTTCATCTGCCAAATGCTCACCCTCGTCAAGGCGGTTGGTGGTATCATCCTCGTCGGCAAAGATATATGGATCAAAAACATCGTTGCCAGACACGGATAACCGACAAAAAAAGGACACCCGCTCGGGTGTCCTTTTTGCTTTCTTATTTCCAAATTGCATCGGGATAGAGCCCCTGCGCGGTCAGCGCGGCGAGCGCCTCGCGTACCATCGCGTGGTCAGCCGCATAGGTCATCCCGTACCACTTATCCTCGGTCGGGAGCACCTGCACGTCCGCCTTACCCTCATCCACCAGCGCATCCACCGCTGCGGGCAGATAGAACTCGGATTTCATCTCGCCGCCACGCTTGTCGAGGAACGCGCAGAACAGCTCCTCGAAGCTGTCCAGCGTGTCCGCGGGGAATGCCCAGCAGTTCATCGACACATAGCAGTCAGCGGGAAGCACGGCCCAGGTTGCGCCGTCGTCCTCGGTAAACTGCGGCTTACCGTCGCGGATCTCGATGTGCGTGCGCTCGGTCAGCCCCGTCAGGCGGTTGTCCTCGCCCACCTCGCACACGCCGCGGGAAACATAACCGTTCTCGGTCAGCGTGTTGCACAACCGATAGCCCGCCATCGCAAAATGTTTCTTTCCGTCCGTCTGCGGTTGTGCGAGAAAATCCGCCAACAGCTGAAAGCAGTCGCGGCCGTAATAATCGTCCGCGTTGATGACGGCGAAGGGTTCCTTCACCACGTCGCGACAGCACAGCACCGCGTGACCCGTGCCCCACGGCTTTTCGCGTCCCTCGGGAACGGTATAGCCTGCGGGCAACGCCTCCAATTCTTGGAACACGTATTCAACAGGCAAATGTGCAGCGATCGCATTGCCGATCTTCTCCTTAAATTCCTCCTCAATGGCGTGCTTAATGACAAAGACCACCTTGCCGAAGCCCGCGCGCATCGCATCATAGACCGAATAGTCCATAATTTTCTCATCCAAAGGGCCAACGGGGGTGATCTGCTTGAGTCCGCCGAAGCGGCTGCCCATACCCGCCGCCATAATTATCAGAGTCGGTTTCATAATTTTCCTCCTCGCAGTTCAGAACATACTCTTATTATACGGCGACAACAGACAAAACGCAAGTAAATGTGGAAAAAATATCCGATTTTGCAACAAATACCTATTGTAAAAGGTCAAAATCGAGAGTATAATAGGAATGAAATTCCACCATTTGGAGGCATATTATGGCTATCTTAATCACTGGCGGCTGCGGTTACATCGGCAGCCACACCTGCATCGAGATGCTGGATGCGGGCTACGACATCGTCGTCATCGACAACTACTACAATTCCAAGCCCGAGGCTCTGCGGCGAGTCAAGGAGATCTCCGGCAAGGAGTTCCCCTTCTACGAGTGCGACATTCGCGATGCCGAAGGCCTGCGCAAGGTATTTAGCGCGCACAAGATCGAGGCGGTCATCCATTTTGCAGGGCTCAAGGCGGTCGGCGAATCGGTGCGCGAGCCGCTGATGTACTACGACAACAACGTCGCGGGCACGGTCGTGCTATGTCAAGTGATGGCGGAGATGGGCTGCAAACGCATTATCTTCTCCTCCTCCGCAACGGTCTACGGCACGGGCAACCCCTCTCCGCTTAAGGAGGAGATGCCGACGGGCGCCGTCACCAACCCCTACGGCCGCACCAAGTTTATGATCGAGGGAATCCTCGCGGATCTATGCGTATCCGACCCCGAATGGTCGGCGGTGCTGCTTCGCTACTTTAACCCCATCGGCGCGCACGAGAGCGGCCACATCGGCGAGGACCCCAACGGCATCCCAAACAACCTGATGCCCTATATTTCGCAGGTGGCGATCGGTAAGCTGCAGAAGCTCTCCGTCTTCGGCGACGACTATGACACACCCGACGGCACCGGCGTGCGCGACTACATCCACGTGGTCGATCTCGCGCGCGGTCACGTCAAGGCGGTCGGTTACGCATTGGAACACAACGGTGTCGAGGCGATCAACCTCGGTACGGGCGTCGGCTACAGCGTTCTCGACCTCGTGAACGCTTTCAAATCGGCGAACAGCGTCGACGTACCCTACGCCATCGCTCCCCGCCGTGATGGCGACGTGGCGACCTGCTATTCCGATCCCGCTAAGGCAGCCGCTCTGCTCGGCTGGAAGGCGGAGAAAAACGTCGAGGATATGTGCCGCGACACCTGGCGCTGGCAGTCGCAGAACCCAAAAGGCTACGACGAATAAGACACAAAGCCCGCTGTTCCGTTGGAACAGCGGGCTTTATTGTTTAGAAGAAGGTCATCTGACTGGTTTCTGGTAATCCATCCAAAACGCCGAGGTCGCGCAAGGACTGCACGACCGCTTTGGTAATGCCCGTGCGGTTCTGCAGGTCGTCGCAGGAGATGAACGGATCGTTTGGATCAGCTTGCTCGTGCAGGCTCTTTGCCGCCGCCTCGCCGAGACCCGACACCGCACTAAACGGCAAACGGATCTTGCCATCCTCAACGGCGAACTTATACCAGTGCGACTTATACAGATCCACCGGCAAGAACTCCACCCCGCGCAGCATCGCCTCAAAGATCACGTGCAAGGCTTCCGCCATATTCTGCTCCTTCTGCGAGGCTTCCTTGCCGCGAGCGCGGATGTCGTCCATCAGCTCCTTGACGCGGTCGATGCCCGCCTGCACGGGCTCAGCGTCAAAGTCTTCGCCGCGGCCGGTGAAATACGCCGCGTAGTAGGCGGTCGGGTGATGTACCTTATACCACGCCACGCGCAAAGCAGCGATAACGTACGCCGCAGCATGCGCCTTCGGAAACATATACTTGATCTTCATACACGAATCGATATACCACTCGGGCACGCCGTGCTCACGCATCGCGCTCAGGTGCTCCTCGGTGAGAAGTTTGGTGGACTTGCCCTTACGCACGATCTCCATGATCTTAAACGCCATCTTGGGCGGCAGCCCCGCGTGCATCAGATACACCATAATGCTGTCACGGGTACCGATGACGTTACTGATGGTGCAGGTGCCCGCACGGATAAGATCCTGCGCATTGCCAAGCCACACGTCGGTGCCGTGGGACAGACCCGAGATCTGCAAAAGATCCGCAAAACAGGTCGGCTTACAATCCAGCAGCATCTGCCGTGTAAAGCCCGTGCCCATCTCGGGGATGGACAGCGTACCCGTCTCACAGCCGAGCTGTTCCACTGTCAAGCCCAACGCTTCGGGCGAGGTAAACAGACTGTACACCGCGGGATCGGACATATCCACGTCCATCACGGGGATGCCGGTGTATTCCTCAAGATACTTATAGATCGTCGGGATGACGTGCCCGAGGTTATCCAGCTTGAGGATGGTATCGTGGATGGAGTGGAAGTCAAAGTGCGTGGTAATATTATCGGAGTCCGTCTTGTCCGCGGGATGCTGGATGGGGCAGAAATCCTCAATCTCGTAATCGTTCGGCACGACGACCATACCGCCGGGGTGCTGACCCGTCGTACGCTTAACGCCCGTACAGCCCTGCGTCAGGCGATCAAGCTCTGCGGGCGGCAGGATCATCTCCCGCTCCTCCGCGTACTTGCGTACGTAACCATAAGCAGTCTTATCCGCCAGCGTGCCGATCGTACCGGCCTTAAACACGTGGTCTAGGCCGAACAACGTCTCGGTATAACGGTGCGCACGGTTCTGATACTCGCTCGCGAAGTTTAAGTCAATATCGGGCGACTTATCGCCGTCGAAGCCGAGGAAGGTCTCGAACGGGATCTCGTGACCGTCGCGACCGAGCTTCTGTCCGCATTTCGGGCAGGTCTTTTCGGGCAGGTCAAAGCCCGAGCCGACCTCGCCGTGCGTGAAGAATTCGGAATATTTACACTCGGGGTTGCGGCAGATGTAGTGCGGTGCCATGGGGTTGACTTCCGAGATACCCGCCATATGCGCGACAAAGGACGAGCCGACCGAGCCACGCGAGCCGACCAAATAGCCGTTGTCGACCGAGTTCTTCACCAGCTTCTGCGCGATCATATACAGAACGGCGAAGCCGTGCTTGACGATGGAGGTCAGCTCCTTGTCAAGGCGCGCCGACACGATCTCTGGGATGGGATCGCCGTAGATCTCTCGCGCGCGATCCCAGCAAAGCTGCTGCAGCTCCTCGTCCGCGCCGTCGATGTGCGGCGGGAAGGTGCCTTTCGGGATGGGCTGGATACGCTCGCACCAGTCGGCAATGAGATTCGGGTTGTCGATAACCACCTCGCGCGCTTTTTCCGTGCCGAGATAGTCAAACTCCGCAAGCATCTCGTCGGTGGTACGGAAATAGAGCGGCGCCTGCTGATCGGCGTCGTCAAAACCGCTGCCCGCCATCAGAATACGACGGTACACCTCGTCCTCCGGATCGAGGAAATGTACGTCGCAAGTAGCACATACAGGCTTATTCAGCTTCTCGCCCAATCGAATAATGGTGCGGTTGTGCTCCTGCACCTCCCGATCGCTCTTGCACAACGGCGGAACGATCTCGCCACCCTTGCCCTTACTTGGGCGGGTTAGGAACGCATTGTTGCCGAGCGGCTGAATTTCGAGGAAATCGTAGAACGAGGCGATATCGCACAGCTCTCCCCAAGACTTTCCGTCCAGCATCGCTCTGTAAAGCTCACCAGCTTCACACGCGCTGCCGAGGATCAACCCCTCGCGATGCTCCATCAGCATCGAGCGCGTAATGCGCGGTTTGCGGAAAAAGCCGTGGAGATTCGACCACGACACGAGCTTATAGAGGTTTTTGAGGCCCACCTGATTGCGGGCGATCATAATCAGGTGATGGTATTTCGCCTTTTTGAAATCCACGCCCGAAATATTGGTGTTGATCTGCCCCACCGACTCGATCTGCATCGTCTGCATATCCTTGATGGTGTGAGCGAAGATATCCGCGAGCACCTTCGCGTCGTCGCAGGCGCGATGATGATTAAACGGGGGGAGCTTCAAAAACTCCGCAACGGTGTCCAGCTTATAGTTCTTCTGCCCCGGATACAGCGTGCGGCACAGCGGCACGGTATCAATAGCGGTGAACTCATACGGCATCCCACAGCGTCGCGCGGCGGCGCGGATAAAGCCGGTGTCAAACGGCGCATTGTGTGCGACCAACAAACGGCAATCGCCGCAGAACTCGTAGAATTGACGCAGTCCCTCCGCCTCACCGGGCGCATCCGCGACCATCTCGTCGGTAATGCCCGTCAGCTCGACGATCTTCGGCGGAATGGGCTTGCCGGGGTTAACGAAGATATCGAAGGTATCGACCACCTCTCCGCCACGCATCCGCACCGCACCGATCTCGGTGATGCGCTCGGTAGCGTTGCTCAGCCCGGTCGTTTCGATGTCAAAGACGATAAATTCATCGCTGAGCGCACCGTCGCCCTTACCGTCCACGGCAGGGACCATATCGTTGACGTAATACGCCTCCATACCGTAAAGAATTTTAATATCCTTGCCGGCGGCGGTGTTCATCACCTCAGGGAACGCCTGCACAACACCGTGATCGGTGATGGCGACCGCCTTATGCCCCCACGCGATTGCGCGCTTAATGAGCGCGGATGCGTCGGAAACACCGTCCATCGACGACATCTTGCTGTGCATATGCAACTCAACGCGCTTATTCTTAGCAAGATCCTGCCGCTGATAGCGGGCGACAATGGAGATCGCACGCGGGCGCATCTGATTGCATTTGGCGAATTCATTATAATCGTAGCGACCGCTGACGACGAGGTTGTCCCCCACCCGCAGACCGTCGATCGCGGCAATGGACTCGGCATCCCGCTTCTTATCCAGCCACATACTGAGCGGGATGGAACTGGTCTGGTCGGTGATGAGGATCGTGTAACGATTTTTTGTGCCGTCTCGGTTCTCCCCCGCATCGATCTTGAAGATCTGACCCCACACCGTCGCCATCGATCCGTCCGCCTCCAAGCCTTTCAGCGGTACGGGACGTTCCTTAATCGGCGCACCGATCACAGGCTGCGCGGTCTCAAGATAGATCGGTAGTCCATCGCGCGGCGGCAAGGTCGGATCAGCGGGCTTACCGGGTCTTGCAGGCTCACCTTCGGCGGCGGGCTTTGGCGCGGATGCTGCGGCAGCGGCACGGGCGGCCGCTTGCTCACGCGCACGGGCGGCGGCTTCCTCATCCGCCTGTCGCATCATTTCTTGGTAGCGTTCGTCGTTTTGTGGTGCGTCCTCGCCGATGAAATTCAACGTCAGGCGACGACCATATTGTTCGTAAATCAGCGTTTTGAGTTGCTCATCCGCCTTGGTGGTTCGCAGGATATTGACGCCGCCGTGGGAGAAAGTCACGTTCAGCGTATCACCTTCGAGTGAAAACACCGCGTCGGCAAACGTGCCGTTAACCGCCACGTTCTGCCGTTTGAGGTATTGAATGAGAGAGGGAAAACTCTCCTTCGACAGTGCCTCTGTAGGAAAGCGCGGAGAAATACACACGCTCTGCAAACCAACTGCGCGCGCAAGAGCGGTTTCGGCGGCAAACAACGGCCCAGCCGAAACAAATGCAGCAAAACGCACCACGATCGCCAACTTACGGCTCGCGTGATGCAGCTCCATATTCTCGATCTCTCCCGCACTCAGAACGGCAAACGCGTCATCCGACGGCAGATACGGCGCAAACAGAGCGCCGAACGTCCTCTCTCCCATAATTCCTCCGATTTATGTAGCTGCTATCACAGCAGCGCGATTTCCTTCATTAATTCTTTCACCGCGTCCTTTTCGTCAACGGAACGCAGCACTTCTCCCTTGCGGAAGATCACGACGCGTCCTTTGCCGCCCGCGATGCCGATGTCCGCCTCGCGCGCTTCGCCGGGACCATTGACGATGCAACCCATCACCGCAACGGTGATCGGCTTATGCACGTCGCGCAGGCGTTCCTCCACCTGCGAGGCGATGCCGATGAGATCAACGGCGGTGCGCCCACAGGTCGGACAGGATACCAACCGCGGCTCGCCGTCGCGCAGACCCGTCGCTTTAAGTAGATCGATGCCCGCAAGCACCTCTTTTTTGGGGGCGGCGGTAAGCGATACGCGGATGGTGTCGCCGATGCCCTGCATCAGCAGTGAACCGATGCCAACCGCCGATTTGAGTATACCCATCCGCTCGGTGCCTGCCTCAGTAACGCCAAGATGCAACGGATAATCACACGCGGCGGCGGTGAGCTGATAGGCTTTGATCATCGTGGCAACGTCCGAGGATTTAATGGACAGTACGATATCCGTAAAATCGTATTTTTCCAGCAACGATGCGTGATACAGCGCGCTGTCTCGCATCGCTTCGGGTGTCGGATGCCCGTATTTCGCGAGAATTTCCTTCTCCAGCGAGCCGGAGTTGACCCCGATACGAATCGGGATACCGCGGCGGCGGCACTCGTCCGCGACCGCCTTAACACGGCTCTCGTCGCCGATGTTGCCGGGGTTGATACGGATCTTATCCACGCCCGCAGCGGCGGATTCCAGCGCAAGCTTATAGTCAAAATGGATGTCCGCAACGATCGGCACGGTGACCGCCTCTTTGAGCGCCGCCACCAGCGCGACCGACTCCATATCCGGCACCGCGGTGCGGATAATGTCACAACCGCACGCCTGTAAGCGCTTTGCCTGCTCGACGCTGCCCACAATGTCGTGGGCAGGCAGATTAAGCATCGACTGCACGGTTATCGGCGCTCCGCCGCCAATCGCGACACCGCCGACGAGCACTTGTTTTGATGTGCGTCTATCCATAAAAAACATCCTTTATGCAAAGAGTTTTGTGATGTCGCTGTACGACACCACCAGCATCAGCAAAATCAGCAATAACAGTCCCACAAAATGCACGATACCCTCGAATTTCGGCGGCACACGGCGACGGGTGATGCCCTCCCACAACAGGAAGATCAGCCGCCCACCGTCCAATGCAGGTAACGGCAACATGTTAAACACGCCGAGGTTGACGGTAATCATCACCATCAGCATAATTAAGGTCCGCGCTCCTGCAAGAGTATTCACACCGCCGACGGCATCCGCGATAATATCCACTGTGCCGACGGGACCCGACAGCTCATTCAGCCCATAGCGACCGCGCAGCATATCAATCAAACTGCGCCACACGATGGTGGCAACTGAAACCTCTTGCTTGGCCGATTGGGTGATGGTGTTGCCGAAGGTGCGTACCTTGCCGAGTACAACGAAGTCATAAACCAGGTAGTTGCGACCCGTCTTCTCGTCCTGTTTGAGTTCAAATTTCACGTTATCAAGCGATACCTTTTCCCCATCACGGCGCACCACCATCTGCAACACGCCGTCTTGGTCGTTCTGCATCTCCATTGCCATATCGTTGTCCATCAGCACGCGTCGGCCGTTGATCGACAAAATGGTGTCGCCAGGACGAAGCCCTGTCTGATATGCAGAAGTATCTTCTTTAATCTGCGCAATCGTGGTCGTCGGGAACAGCACCGTGCCGTCATCGTCATACGGCGCTTGCAAAAAACCATTGTATACCACTAGCAATAAAAACCCAAGCAAGAGATTCATCGCCGCGCCTGCAAGCACGATAACAATACGCTGCCACACCTTTTTGTGGGCGAAGGAGCGCGTCTCGTCTGTCGGCTCAATCTCACGGTCGCTGTTGCCGCCGATGGCAGAAGGTGTGGGCGCATCCTCGTCCTCCCCCTCCATCGCGCAGAAACCGCCGAGTGGCAGGGCACGAATCGTGTAAAGTGTATCACCTTTACGCCATTTAAACACCTTCGGACCCATACCGATGGCAAACTCGTTGACACGCACACCCATCGCGCGCGCCGCGAGAAAGTGCCCGAACTCGTGAATCATAATCAGCACGCCGAGCAACAACAATGCCGCCAGAATTTTCAGAATAACCATAGGTTATATATGCCTCATTTCATCGAATTGATCGCCGCACGCGTTTCCTCTCGCACCTGCTTGTCGATGGCGAACACGTCGTCCACACTCGTGGGTGTGGGCAACGGCTCATCCAGCACGCGGCCTGCCAGCCGCATAATATCGAGGAAACCGATCTCCCCTGCGATAAACGCGCCGACCGCGACCTCGTTGGCCGCGTTGAGCGCGGCAGGGTATAATCCGCCCTGCGCCAGCGCACGGCGCGCCATATTGATCGTCGGAAAAGCCTCGTCATCGGGCGCGGCAAAGGTCAGCGTTGCCCAATCTTCAAGACGGAGCTGCTTAACGGGCGACGGTAAACGTGCAGGGTAGGTCAGCGCATACTGAATCGGCACGCGCATATCCGGTACACCGAGCTGCGCTACGACTGCATTATCATCATATTCCACCAACGAGTGAACAATGCTCTCGCGGTGCACGACAACATCAATTTTTTCGGGCGGCATATCAAACAGCCACCGCGCCTCGATCAGCTCGAGACCTTTGTTCATCATCGTCGCGGAATCGACAGTGATCTTCTGGCCCATACTCCAGTTGGGGTGTTTGAGCGCATCGGCAAGAGTTACACTTGCCAACTGTTCACGGGTGCGACCGAAGAACGGACCGCCCGATGCGGTGAGAATCAGGCGCTTTAATGCCCGCTCCGAGGACGGACAGCCCTGCAAGCACTGGAAGATCGCGCTGTGCTCGCTGTCGACGGGAAGCAAACGCACGCCCGCCTTTGCAACCGCATCCATCACGAATGCGCCACCGGCGACCAGCGTTTCCTTATTGGCGAGCGCAACGTCCTTCCCTGCCTCGATGGCGGCAAGCGTCGGGCGCAAGCCCACCATACCGACAACGGAATTGAGCACCATATCCGCCTCGGGCAAGGCGGCGAGTGTGCAAAGCCCCTCCATACCCGACAACACCTTGACGGGCAGATCCGCTACGCGCACGCGTAAGTCAGCGGCGGCAGACTCGTCGTACATTGCCGCATAAGCGGGGCGAAACGCACGAATCTGTTCTTCTAATTTATCCACCTGGCGGGCAGCAGCGAGGGCAAGAACTTCATAGCCCGCCTGCTGTGCCACTTCAAGAGCTTGTGTGCCAATGGAACCGGTGGAACCTAAAATGACCAGAGATTTCATATCCAACACTCCGTTAATGGAATAATTGTAACAGCACCCACAACAGCGGTGCAATAAAAATCACGCTGTCAAAGCGATCCATCACGCCGCCGTGACCCGGCATAATATTGCCGTAATCTTTGATACCGCAGCGGCGCTTAATCAGCGAAGCAAACAAATCGCCCAGCACCGACAAGGGGGCCAGCACAGCGGCGAAAACGGTTATCAGCCCAACCTTGATGTGTAAGGAAGACATCCCACCGATCAGGGCATTGCAAATCACACCAAATACGGCAGTCAAGCCAATGGAGATCAGCCAGCCGCCGAAAAAGCCTTCCCAACTCTTCTTGGGGCTGATGACGGGCGCCATTTTATGTTTGCCGAGGAAGGTGCCGACGAAATAGGCGCCAGTATCGCTCATCCACGCGATCACCAGCGGCAGCATCACAAAAGGTAAGCCGAACACCGACGAGGACAGCCGCAGCAACGCCAGCGCCGTAAAACCGAGCGTGGCATATACGGTCAAACCCAGTCCTTTCCATACGAAGGACGAGCGGTATACCGCGAACAGCAGCAGGGTAAACACCCCGTACGCCAACAACAGAACAATCGGCAACCAGCCTGCCACCGTCAGCCACAGAGCCAACGGCGGATCAAGCATATAGTTGTACTGCGTATTTTCCACAGCGTTGGTGCAAGCGAGCACCTCGGTAGCGGCAAACAGCATACTGCCAATCAAAAACAGCGTATTTTTAATAATTCCCGTATTATGCAACAGCTCCCACGTCGCGATCGCCGCAAGAGCCGCCGCGGCGGCAACAAATACCCATTCATACGGACAAAACAGAATGCCAAGCAACAATACTGTACCCACGAGGGCGGAAATAATGCGTGTTTTCACGAGTTCTCACTCCCTATCAAACGCCACCGAAACGGCGGTTGCGGCGAGCGTATTCCTCGAACGCCCGCTCAAGATCGGCTTCGGTAAAGTCCGGCCACAAAACGTCCATAAACACAAACTCTGCATAAGCGGACTGCCAGATGAGGAAATTCGACAAGCGATATTCCCCGCTCGGACGCAAAATCAAGTCAACGGGCGGCTGATCTTCGGTATACAGCGCCGCACCGAGCATCTCCTCGTCGATATCCTCGGGGGAAATCTCCCCCGCCTGCACGCGACGAGCGAGCGCCTGCGTGGCGGCAGTCAGCTCTTGCTGCCCGCCGTAGTTAAGTGCGATGTTGAGCGTCATACCCGTTTTGTGCGCAGTGGTTTCTTCCGCCTCGCGCATCAGCTTGAGAATATCCTCTGCCAATGCCGAGCGGTCGCCGATAAAGCGTGTACGGATATTCTCCTGCTGAAAGTCCGCCAACGATTCCTTAAGATACTGGCGAAGCAGGTTCATAATCGCATCCACTTCTTCCTGCGGGCGTTTCCAGTTCTCAGTCGAGAACGCGTACACCGTCAGGTATTTGACCCCGCACTTTTCGCAGTATTTCGTAATCTTACGGAACACCTGCGCGCCGGTGACGTGACCCGCTTGGCGCGGCAAGCCGCGCTTCTTCGCCCAGCGGCCGTTGCCGTCCATAATGATGCCGAGATTCTGCGGCACCAACCGCGGGGTCGGCTCGGAAATCGCCTGCTTTTTCTTTCTACCGAACATAACGACGCTCCTTCTAAATAGCACGAAAAGTCTTCGCCGCTCTTTCGCAAAAGCGGCGAAGACCCGTGAAATTCGTTATCAGATCTCCATAATCTCTTTCTGCTTCGCCTCTGCCATCTTGTCGGCTTCCTTGACGAAACGGTCGGTGAGATCCTGCATCTTCTTTTCGCCGTTCTTCTGGTCATCCTCGGTGATCTCGGACTTCTTCTTCAGATCCTTGAGTTTATCCATCGCATCGCGGCGAATCGAGCGAATCGCCACCTTGCATTCCTCCGCCATACGGCCGATGTCTTTCGTCAGATCGCGGCGGCGCTCCTCCGTCATCGGGGGGAACAGCAGGCGAAGGCCTGTACCGTCGTTCTGCGGATTGATGCCGATATCCGAGGTCAAAATCGCCTTCTCAATCAAGTTCAGCGCCGACTTATCCCACGGGGTGATGAGCAGCACGCGCGGCTCGGGGACGGACACCGCCGCCACCTGATTGATAGGCGTGGGGCAGCCGTAATAATCGACCGACAATTTATCCAACACGGCAGGATTGGCGCGGCCCGCGCGAATGGATGCGAATTCCGAAGAAAGATTATTTAAGCTCTTGTTCATTTTTTCTTCTGCGGTAGCAAAAACTTGATTCATAACGATACTCCTTATCAAAATTAATCAACGAGTGTGCCGATGTTCTCGCCCTTAACGGCGCGGACAATGTTTTCGGGGTCCTCGAGGTTAAAGACCAGCAGCGAAATGCCGTTGTCCTTGCACAGGGTCGCAGCGGTGGAATCCATCACCTTAAGATCCTTGTTGAGGACGTCCATATAATTGAGATGGTCGAACTTCTTCGCGTCAGGGTTCTTATGCGGATCGCTGTCGTAGATGCCGTCCACCATACTCGCCTTGAAGATGATGTCCGCCTCGATCTCCGCCGCGCGCAGCGCCGCCGCGGTGTCGGTGGAGAAGAACGGGTTACCCGTGCCGCAGCCGAAAATCACGATGCGTCCCTTTTCAAGATGGCGCACAGCGCGGTTGCGGATATAAGGCTCGGCGATCTCATTCATCGCGATCGCGGTCTGCACGCGCACCTCACAGCCAAGCTGCTCAAGCGCATCCGCTAGACCAAGAGCGTTAATGGTGGTCGCGAGCATTCCCATATGATCGGCGCGGGTGCGATCCATCTTACCGCTCGAACGGCCGCGCCAGAAGTTGCCGCCGCCAACGACGATCGCAATCTCCGCACCGAGCTCGGACGCTTCCTTCACGTACTGGCAGATATGCAGAACCGTGTCAAAATCAAGGCCGCTGTGAGCAGCGCCGGCCATCGCCTCGCCGCTGAGTTTCAGAAGAATACGCTTATATTTGGGTTGCATAAAAACACCCATCCTTTCGCCTATTATATCATCTCTACCATTATACTGGAAAAGGCGGATGATGTAAAGACCGAACGGCGAAATTTTCCCGATTTTTTTGTAAACAAAAAAATCGGCGGCACGGAAAATTCCGTGCCGCCGCAACTAAGCAAATGATTATTTCATCATCGAGGCAACTTCGCTCGCGAAATCATCCTCGCGCTTCTGCAGGCCCTCGCCCTTCTCGTAGCGGACGAAGTCCACCAGAGCCATCGCGCCGCCGGCGTTTTTCGCCTGCTGGTCAACGTACTGCGCCACGTTGAGGTTGCCGTCCTTAACGAACGCCTGGTTGAGCAGGCAGACTTCCTCAAAGTACTTGCGCATCTTACCGGTGATCATCTTCTCGAGGATCGCCTCGGGCTTGCTGGCGTTCTTGGGATCATTCTTCATCAGAGCGAGCTGAACTTCCTTCTCGTGCTCGATAACATCAGCAGGCACAGTCGCCTCGCTCAGGTAGGGAGCGTTGAGCGCAGCGATCTGCATCGCCACGTCCTTACCGCACTCGATGAGCGCCTCGGAACCGGAAGCCGCGGCATCCGCCTCGAACTTCACGAGCACGCCGATGCGGCCGCCGCCGTGGACATACGCCACGCAGTCGCCCTCATAGCGGATGAAACGGCGAACGCTCAGGTTCTCGCCGATAACCATAACCTTG
>JAEIGA010003704.1_pt1 | contig 23824 bp, 27 predicted proteins | sample 9270691 | NCBI WGS metagenome assembly JAEIGA01 (sample SAMN17057246, study PRJNA624740) | gut metagenome | biome: biome; isolation source: fecal sample | host: Bos grunniens | place: China: Xizang | collected 2019 | reverse complement strand
TATTCTTACAGTATTAGCCGGAAGTTATACTCAGAAAGATGTTATCTGCCGTTCTAAACTTGTTACTGATACAATTGGTGCTGATTTTGTTTATGATATTGTTTCTGTAAAGGGAATTATTGACGGTGAAGAAGTTGAATATAAACAGGGAACCGATTATATTTTAGTTGGAACAAACAAGATAAAATGGCTTGAAGATGCTGAAATTAGTCCTGAATTTGGTGAAGCATATTCAATTACTTACCATATAATGCCTACTTATCGTGTTGTAAAACAGATTCCACAGATTAGAACTAGTGAGAATCAGAGACTTCCAAAGAAAGTTGTTGTAAAACTGTTTTCTGCTTATGCTGAGAAAGCAGCGGTAAACGTTCAGAAAAATAATGAAATAACGAAAAAAGGAATTAATTCTAGCATTTAGGGAGGAATAGAATTATGGATAAGATGTTTATAAGAAAGGATGTATATGAAGAACTTCTCGAAAAGGGATTTGGAAAGAAAGATTATTCAAAACTTACAAAAAAAGTAATTACAGATAAAAATGGCCACAGAAGAACTGTATTTGTAAAAAACGGAGATCAGCCGGCAGAAGTAAAACAGCCAAAAGCTCAGGAAGGTTTATCTGATGAAAAGAGAGCAAAATATGAAGAAATGCTTGAAAAGGTTGTTGCGGGTCCAGAAGAAAATGCTTTGTTTGTAAAAGATAAAGGTATGCTTAATAAGAAAGAAGCTATTGCATATCTTTCTGAGAAGTTGGGTAAACATGCCGGTAATGCTATGAAAAATGCAAATGACAAAGCTAATAACCTTACTTCTATGAGTAAAGATGATAAGATTGCTATTCTCTCAGAGTACATGCATCAGAAATATAGTTCTGTTCCTGTTGAAGAATGGAAGAAAACTTATAATGCTAAATTGTCAGATAAAGAATTGGATGAAGCATTTAAAGATTTTTCGGAAACACATCAGAATAGAATTAAAGAGTATCAGAATAAAAGAACTTCAAAACCTACTCAGGATGATATGAAGGAAAATGACAACATACAAGATTGAATATGATCTAACAGAACTTAAAAACCTTGCAAATAAGTTCAAAGATACAATTGAAAATGCTCCGGCTGCAGCCTTACCTAACACAGCAAATGCTCTAGCTCAGGCTGCAAAATATGTTCAAAATATGTGGACAGGATATTTAACCGGTTCACAGCCATTGAACGGCATAGATTTTATGTCCGGTGTAACTAGTGCTATGGTTAAGTCTATTCGTTCCAGATATAACGGTGATTTGTCATATACAATATATTCAAATAATAGACAACTTGAAGAAAAACAAAAAGGCCGTGCAGCTGTAGAATTTGATATGAAGGAAACTCATCCTTATGGTAAAAAATCAAGAGTAAGTAAAAAAGGTATTCCATATCTTATTATTCCTTTCAGGTGGAAAACTCCACAAAAATCTGAAAAATTAGCTCATGGGCAGTTTTTTAGTGGGATAATTCCAATAAAGATTTATAATACAAAATTAAAAGGTTTAGATATATCTAAGATAATAACAGAAAAAGGCTATCTTGAAAAAAATGCTAGGGGTGAAGATGTTTGGCGAAATACCTATGAATGGGTAAAAGATAGTCGATTACAAGATGCTGATGCCTGGAATGATAGAAGTCGTGGTATGGTAAGAATGAAAGAATCGAATAAAAGTACATACTTTACATTCAGAATCATTTCTGCAAAGTCTCCTGAAAACAGTTGGATTTATCATAAAGATGCTATACCGGCCGTAGATATGATGGGTGCATTGGTAAGAACTGTTAAGCCGCAAGTAGATTCTATGCTCAGGGAAGGTGTTAAGGCTGATGAAGAAGCCTACAGAAATATGAGATAGTTTTTCAACTACAAGTTGAATGAAATAATTTTATTCATAGATTATTCTTTAATTATGGAGGAATAGAACTATGAATGAAAAAGAAAAACTTGTTGATTTGATTGTAGAAAGTCTTACAAGGGCTGATTATTCTTGTGAAATCTGTAATAAAATGGGGTATAAATGTAAGGTTGAAATACCAGAAAGTGCTGATTTGAACTTTAAGCCGGATTTTAGCAAGTGTGATTTTAAGTGTAGCATTTATAAAACATTGACAATTGATAACTAATAGCATAAAATAAAATAAACATAATTATTAGTATGTTCTGAAAAGGGCAGCTTAGAATTTAATCTTTCTGAGATTAGATTTTAGGCTGCCTTTTTTTTTGCTTTTTTAATTTCTACTGTAGTAGATGGAGTTTAAGGAAGATGATTTATTACCTTAATTTAGGATTTATATTAGAACAGGCTCTCGTAGATGTAACTAAGACTTACATAGATAGATTACATCTTGAATCTGTTTATAACAATTTCCATATTTCAGTTGTAAATGAACATCCTTTTGCTCACATGATGCTTGAAGATTCACCAACAGCAAATGATACATTTCCTAGTGTTGTTATTACTTCTCAAAGTGATGGAGAAGTGCCTGATTTGGCTAATTTAATGGAAATAAATCATGGAGTAAAATTTACAAGCAAAGATTTTGATGAACTTTTCGCAGAAGCAACAAGGCCTAAAACTCGTATTAACGAAAATACCGGAGAAACAGAAATTGTTCATAAACGTGATGGCTCTATAGTTCGTGAAACTGTTCCTGGTTATGTACTGATTTATGATGAAGAAAGGATTAATCAGCTTAAAGAGCTTGCTGATTCAAGAACTACACCGGAAGAAGAAGGTGGAATATACGGAATTAAAATTGATTCCAGACGTAGAGATAATATCTCTGTTGAAATATGGTGCGAAAACGATCAATTAAAAGATGAATTATATGAACATCTTAATCTTTTCTTTTCTTGCAGCTTAGACAGAATTTTGCAGAAGAAATTCAAGATGTTTGATTGTGCGATTTTCGGAAACAGGATCCATGGTGAACGGTCTAGCAATTACAACTTCGATTTTGATGTTCCATTGTCAGGCTCTCACTTGACTTTTTCCGTTGATTATAACGTATCACAGATAATTCTTGATACGGAAATAGAAAACTTAACTACAGAAATTTTCTGGGAGGTAATTAATCATGTCAAAACAGAAGAACACTGATTTGTCTGAAACAGAAAAGCCAGAAGTTACGGAAAATCTTGTTGAACAGTCAGAACTTGAAGGAATTTCTTCTACAAAAGAAGAAGTTTTTGAAAGTAAACCGGAAATCGAAATACCGGTCAAACAGGTTGCTAAGATTAATAAAGTAACTACGGCAGCTGTAAAAGGCGATAAAAAGATGGGTGTGGCAAAGTTTCTTTCATATTATCCACAGGATATTTATATTGAAGCATTGCTTAAACACAAATATCCTAGATCGTTTTTCACAGTTAAAGAATGGTTTTTGCGTATTGAAGAAATTCTCAATACACCAATTAACAACTAAAAAGGGAGGAAACAAAAATGGGTGTAAGTCCAGCTATATTTGAAAGTGCCGGTCAGCGTTCAGAACATTATGTTCCTGGTGTGTATGGCCGTAGTTTCAATGTTTCAAGCCCATCAGGAATTTCAGCCGGAAATCTCTGTATTATGGGTAAATCAAATGGTGGTGAACCTTACAGGATGCTTGAATTCGGCAGCCTTGCTGATGCACAACAGGCTCTTGTTGGTGGTGAACTTCTTGATGCTATTGCTTATGCTTTTAGTGGTTCAAATACTTATGTTCCATCTAAAGTTTATGCAATGCGTGTAAATAATGGTACACAGTCAAGTGTAACATTAAAAAGCGGTGTTGCAGATCTGCTTAAACTTAAATCTTGGGATTGGGGTGTTCATACAAATCAGCTTAGAATTCTCATTGCTGATGGTACAATTGCTAATTCTAAGAAAGTAACACTTGCTTACAAAGACAAAACAGAAGTTGTTGATAATATTATCAATGCTGCTCTGGAAGTAAATTATCTTGGAGATGGTGTTAGTCCTACTGTATCGGTTGCTCCTGATTCTATTAGTTTTGGTGCAATGACAGATGTAGAAGCTCCTGATACTCCAGAACCGGTAGATACACTTACAGTATCTTTTGCAGATTTTGATACCCTTGATTCTCTCGTTGCTTATGTAAACGAAGGGGGAGCTTGGGGGCTTAATGTAATTGGAAACAATACAGAAATGAAATCTGTAAATCTTGATACAGTAACAAATGCTGCTGTATCTGATGATGGAACTATTTTGTATGCTAATTTTGTTGCTTTTGTAAATGCAATAAGTTCTATGCCATATATCGGAAATGTAGAAATACTTTCTTCTACATCTCGTGTAGTTCCAGATAATACAGATGCTTATGTATATTTTACAGGTGGAACAGTTGGGGCTTATACTACTGCTCAGTGGACAGAAGCTCTTACTGCTCTTGAACTTGAAGATGTTCAGATTATTGCAACACCTTCTACAGATTCAGAAGTTCATGCTCTTATTTCTGCTCATTGTACTGCTATGAGTAATGTAATGAATAGAAAAGAAAGAACCTGTATTCTTGGTGGTTCAGTTGGTATGGCGGATGCTGATGCAATTTCTGCAGCTCAGGGGTTGAATAACAGACTTGTTTCATTCTGTTGTGATAATCCTATTAAGATTAATCTTAATACAGGAAAAACAGAAACTTTATCTGGTGCAATGCTTGGTGTAATGTTGGCTGCAATGGAAAGTTCAATGTCTCCAAATACACCATTGACATTCAAACAGCTTAATGTTCTTGGATTTACAAAGATTCGTAATGTTACAAATATTACAAGTCTTATTAAAGCCGGAATTATGGTTTGTAACTCAAATCCAGAAAATCTTTCTGAGTATATTTGTATTCGTGCATTGACTACATTCCAGGGTGATGACTTGATTAACAATGAACGTTCAATGGTTCGTGAAGATCTCTTTATGAATCGTGATTTAAGACAGCAGTTTAAGCCTATTATCGGAACTCCTGGAACTACAGCAAATGCCGTAATTAATACTCTTAAAGAACGTGCTAAAGAATGGGCTTTGAATGGTTATATCGTTCCAACAGATTCTAACGAAAATGTTTGGGATATTAAGGTAAGAATTGACGGTGATAAGGTATATCTTACTTTCTCTCGTTATCTTGCTGCTCCGGTTAATTTCGTATTTATTACGGCAATTAATCACATCTATACATCTACAGTTGAACTGTAAGGGAGGTAAAAAATGGCAGACGGAATAGCACAGTATACAAATGGTGTTGCAAGTTCGCTTTTGGTCATCGGTTATCGTTGTCAGGTTCGTGTAGGTACAAGTGCTGCAGATGCTCAGGTTATCGGCTTTGTTGATTCTGCAGAAATGAGTAAACAGATTCAGACACAGAAAGCACAGGTTCTTGATTCTATTTTTCCGGCTTCAATTGATGCTCAGGCAATTTCTGTAAGTGGAAGAATGACAGGATTCTTGGCAAGTCCGGCCGTATATAAGGGAACTCAGCAGTACAACGGTGGTGGAAAGATTTCTCTTTCTTCATTCAATCCTAAATCATCAGATTTTAAGAGTGGAAAAGTTGTATCTAAGTTTAAGTATCTTGATTTCTATGATGAAAAAAAGAAAATCATCATTGGATGGATTGATACTCTTATTTCAACAGGATTCACAATTACTATGAATGGCGGATCTTATGTAAAAGCAAACGTGAGTGTTGAAGCTATTGATATGAGTTCTGGTGAAGATTATGAATCACAGACTGATGCAGAAGAATAAGCTGCAATAAGGGAAATTAGGGGAAATTAGGAGAAAATTTCCCTTAATTTCTCATTTTTTATAAAACTACAAATAAAAGGAAAAACACTATGGATTTGGAAAAACTTGAAAAAAAAGAAGAAACACTTGATGAATCTCAGAGAGTTAGCATGTTTAACTCTATTGTTATGGGCAAAGACGTTACAGAAACAATTCACACTAGCAAGGGTGATTTTAAGGTAAAATATCCTAGAGCAAGGGATATACAGCAGATTGGAAAACTACAGGCATATAGACTTGGTGGTGTTCCGGCTGAAAGTTTTGATAAATCAATTCTTACAATGATTCAGCAGATTGCAACATTGGATGTTCTTGTAATTGAGGGTCCGCATTGGTTTGAAAATGCAAAGAAAGAGAATCCGAATTTCTCTTGGCTTGATGTTCCTTCTCAGGCCTTTATTTTGGAGGTGTTCAATAAGATGTACACCTTTCGTCTCAAAGTGCAGAAACTCATTGAATCAGATAGCAACGAAGGAAATAAAGAATTGGCTGCCGTTTCAGACGTTGAAGATAATGGTAGTCCAGGACTTTTTGACGGCGTCCGTTCAGAATAAAGAGTTACAGGACAATTTGTACTATTATATATGGTTTGAATTCCTTATGAACTATGACAAGATAGGTATTAGGGATGCTTACCAGAAAGAAAAAGAAAAGCAGAAAACGGCTGTAGATGCTGATGAATTAAGGGCTTTGGGCTATTCAGAAGAAGATATTGCAAAGGCTCAGTTCTAACATAGGGGAATTATCATGGAAACAATGGGGTTAAACTTAGAGGCAAATACTAAAGTAACTCTTACAGAGGTTGATGCAAGTAAAGTTGGCAGCTTTCTCGGTACTGATAAGATTGAAGATAAAAGTATCACAGATGGCTTTCAATCCTTGCCTGAAACAATTGGTAATTCCACCGATGAATGGAAAGCAAACACGGCTATTATAAAAGAATTTGGCAATGCAATGCCGGAACTTGTAAAAAGTCTTAGGCAGATGAATGATGCTGTAGTAAGAAATACTCAGAATCTACCGGCATTGAAAAAAACACAAGTTACCTCAGATGAACAGAAACAAAAACGTATTGATGAATTAAACAGACAGAACTTTTTAGGATTCTTTAATACCGGTAGCAATATGATTCAAGGTGCTGCTCATGGAAATATTGGCGGCTCATTAATCTCCGGTGCAAGTGGTGTTTCTAGCATGATGAATAATTTTTCGCAGATGGCTAGTACAAGCGATATGACAGGCCTTGCGAAAGGGTTATTACTTGGTGGTGGACTTTTAACCAGTGGTATTGCAATTGCTAAAGGTGGAAAAGCCCTTGCAGATGCCTACAAAGATGCTATGCCTACAATTTTTGATACAGGTAAAGCCTTTGGAACAACAGACAGTGATATGTCTATGGCATTGTATAAAGATGTAAACAAATTCAATAACGGAACTAATCTTGATAATGCTGCTTTTAATTCTCTTGTAGTAAGCCTTAAAAAACAGGGTATTGGAAATGATTTAGTAAGTCCATTTGCTCAGGCTGCAGAAGCCGGAAGAATTGCAGAAACTACAGCTCAGTGGGCTTATAAAACCGGTGGAGACGTAAATCAATTTGCTAACTTGGCCGGTATAATGTCTCGTTATGGTGGTAGTAGAAATGTAGCTGATGATTTCAACCATCTTGTAAGTGCCGGTTATGCAAGTGGATTAAACGATTCTCAGATTCCAGAATTCTTATCTGGTATTCAGAAGGTAATGGAAGATGGAATTGCAAAAGGTTTTAGCCGTTCAGCAACAGAAGTAGCAGATACAATGCTTATGTTCTCTAAACTTTCCGGCAATAATGCTTTCTGGCAAGGTGAACAGGGAGCAAAATTAATCAATCAGGCAAGTGCCGGTTTAGCCGGTGCAACATCAATGTCAAAGACTACTGATTTACTTGCTTTTGGTGCAATAAATAGAGCTTTTTCTACTCGTGAAGCTATGGAAGGTGCTTTAGGTAATAATAAAGACCTTTATATGGATGGTAGTAATTATGTAAATGAAATGATGATTCTTGAACAGGGGTTAAATAAAGATAACTTTGGGGCTTTAATGGGTGGAATTTATAATTCAACAGGTAGTGATGATGGCCGTGTTGAAAGAATAAGACAGATGTTCGGCTTGAATTATACCGGTGCTAGAAGAATTCAAGATTTGTATGATAAATACCAGGGTAAAGAATATGATGCTAACTTTGAAAAAGAACTTTCTAAAATTACAACTTCACCAGAAAATCAGAATGACGAAACAGCCTACAGAAAATCTGTAAACAAGATTGCGGAAGCATTACAGACTTTAGGTAAGCCTGTATTTAATTTGGAGTTAGCCGGAATAAGTGGTATTGCAAATAACGTAGAAAGAATTGCTGATTGGCTTACAGGTGCAGATAAAGGAGAACCTAAAGAATCAGATGGTACAGACGGTCTAACTGCAGATAATGATTTATTTGGATATAAGGCAAGAGAAGGAGATTGGTTAGATGTTCCACAAATAGAAAGGAATGATTCAGTTGGAATTTACAAATATCTAAATGGAGATATCGGCCCTCAGGATTATAAAAACTTAGCTTTAGATTTAGTAGGACAAGACAATGATAAATACAAAGAGTTTATGGATTTTATAATAAAAAGTGATCTTCCAGAAGCTAGTAATTTAAGGGGGATGGTGGACTTTGAAACCTCTGATGGAGTAGTTCATAAAGATGAATTAGAGCGTTCAGATGACATGAGTGTGCGTTATTGGTTGGAAAAAATATTCGTGATATTTGATAAACTTGATAAAGAAGGATTAACTCTTCACTAAAATTTAGCTTTATAAATTATGGAAGATGGTAATTTTTGAAAATCAAAATTTACATCATAACCATAACCATATTTTGTGTTATTATCTTCTCTATTGTATGAGGTTGTTTTTCCATTATTATATGAAAAAATATCGGGAGTAATACCTTGCTTTATTAAGTTTTGCCGTGCTATTTGAAATGAGTTTTCCATATCACTTAAATCTATATCCTTTATAAAATCATCAAGTTTTTTCTTAGATGTAAATTCAATTTCAAGATAGATTGATGTAGGAAGTAATAAAGATCTATTAAAGAAATTTAGTTGGAAATACTCTTTTGATTTGTTAGTTTTTATGTATATCTCATAAAGATTTTGACAATCATTACTTACATATTTGTAAGGAATTACTTCTTCATAAGGTACATTATATCTAGGAATTTCAATTGATTCAGCAAAAAGTCCTACAGCCAGAAAAACTAAAACAATAAGTATAGTTAATTTTTTCATATAAACTCCTTATCCGATTCTTGTGATAAGATTCTCTCTTATTTCAGATTTTAATTTCGGATATAAATTAAGATAATCATTATTTAATAAATCATCAACATCTTTTTCTGATTTAAATTCTTCAAAACAATTATAATATTCATACATAATTTCTTGCTCTTTTTCAGTATCTTTTGCAAAACATAAATCAGCAAATAAATAATTATCAATTTTACCGGCCAAATTATCGAATATCTCTTGTCTTAATCTATATCTTTTTTCTTTATTCTTAAAATGATTCAATATTATGTCGGTTAGTTTTTCTTTTTCTTCCTGAGATAAATATTTCATCATTTCTTTTTGTGCTATGGAAAAGTTATAGCCTTGAATTATTAAATCGGATTTTTTGATTTTATAATCTTGGCAACATATAAGATATGTTCCAATTCTACTATTAATATAATCTTGCTTTGTATTGTAGTTGTTTTTGGAGTATTCCCACATAGAATTTATATCATTTACAAAAGCCGTTTCTGTAATATATTTTTTATGTGTACCATTCATATCATCATATTCTTCAAATAAACGTATTCCATCAACTACTACAGTTTTATTGCTTTTTGCAAATTTATATGTATTTTCATCTCTGGGATTAAATGGAATTTCTGTTTCACTAAAATAGTGATACTCTTTTGGTTGAGTATTATTATTTTTTTTAGGCTGATGACAACTGATATAGATACTTAAAAATACAAAGAATACAATTAATATGATAAAAAACATAAAGACACCTTACTAAGAGGGTAAAGTGTCTTTTTAAAAAAGGCAAGTTTTATTTTACAATAACATAATTTGTATCATCTGGAGATATTTCTGCAGCAACTTTATTCATAGTTGCAAGAATAGTTCTAAGAACTTTTTTATCGTGATCTGATAATTGGTGATATTCATTAAGTAATGATTTATCATCCTGAGAAAGTTCATTTTTTTGACGTTTACCAGAGTATAAATATTCAACAGATACATTAAGTGCTGCTGCAATTTTATAAGCAACTTCAACAGATGGTATTGTTTTTCTACTCATACCATTGCATAAAGAATTGAAGTTCAATCCTGATTTCTGAGAAAGTTCTTTTACTAATAAACCTTGAAAATCAAGTTCAGCTTTTACATTATCCCAAAACATATATTGATTATCGGTAATTTAACGAAAATATTAAATAAAATCTTGACAACTTAGTTATAAGGATATATAAATATAAATGTACTTAGTTATTGGATTAAGTAACAGTAAATCAGCTTAATCACCTGATTTGACATAAAACACAATGATAATTCAAGAATCCTTTGTGATAGGGAAATATCTGTTTTTTGTGTTTGACAGATTCTAGGCTGATTACCTAGTCCTTATCACAAAGGATTTTTTTTATCCAAAGATTTCGTATGAAGTCTAAAAAAACAATTGCCGTGCAGCCCTAGGAAAGTTACATCGGCAAAAGGAGTATTCCAGATGAAAAACTCTAAATCATTATCGGTTAATGTTGAAAAAGAATCAACATTAATTTCAACTAAACAACTTGCAGAAAAACTTGGAACAGATAAAAAAGTTATACTTGCAAATGCGAAAAAGTATTTGCCTAATAAAGTATTTCAGCATGGAAAAACAGCATATTGGAATGAAGCTGAGGTAACAATACTTATAGAAGGTATGAAGAAAAATACTTCAAATCAATATCGTAGTAAAGGAAGTGTTACCGCAGCGGTAACAGATATATCCACATCACTTACACCGGCTTTGAAAATTAAAAAAGCAATGGAATTGATGCAGGAAGGCTATGAAGAAGAAATGGCCAGATTAAAAGCTGAGAAAAACAGAGTAATTCAGGAACGTGATAATCTTAAAATTGAACTTGATACATCAAAAGATTGGTTCACTATTAAACGTATGCAGAAATTAAATCCTGATGTTGAGTTTAAGTATTCAGCATTAAAGAAAGAATCTGTAAGACTTGGGTATGAAGTGAAGAAAGTATTTGATGCAAATTATGGAGAAGTGAATTCCTATCACAAGGCTGTATTTGAATCACTTTATTTTGATACCTTAAATTTTGGAGAGTAGGTTATGAAAGAAGAAATAAAAACCTTTGAACTATTTGAAGCATCCAGAATATCTGGTATAAGCCAGAATGACATAACTGATTTCTTTCTTATGAGAGGATATATCAGAAAAGAATCTTATGGCTACAGTGCTACAGCCCTTGGAGTTGAAAAAGGTTGTGTTGTGAATGACAAAAATCACAATGCCTTAATAACAATGGATGGTATTTGTAAAATTGCAAGTGCTTGGGCTGCTGTAGAAGAAGGAAAGCAGCTGATTGAAAAATACGGTCTTTGTGTTAATAATTGACAACACCATACTTATAGAATAAAATATATTAAACACAAGGTATGTTAGTAATTTAGCAGCCGGAGTAATGTTTTCGCATTATTCCGGCTTTTTTATTTTAACTTTTTGGGAGTAAATTAATGGAAGTTTTATCACAAGCTCCACAGCCTACAATAAAATGTTATCATTTATCTCTTACACCATATCAAGTTTTTACTCCTAATTCATCTTATACATCAGGTAAAAACTTACAATCATATAATTTTGAACGTTCTATTGAAAATTTCGGCGGCTCATTTTCTTTTACAATTAAAGAAGATACAGAAAACTTAAAAGATCCATTTATGGATAAGGTAGAACCTTTAGATATAATTGTTATCTCAGAAAATGGTAGTGATGCAAGACGTGATTTTATTGGAGTAGTTACAACTATTTCTATTGGTGGTATGGCTAGTAATCTTAATAAAGTTGTTACTGTTTCTGGAAAGAGTATAGAATGGCTGTTCAGTTATTTTAATATTGCAAATGATATTAAACTTATGGTATTTGAAAATGAATCTGCAAACAGAACTTTTAAGACTGATTTAGAGAAAAAACAGGGAACAGAAGGAATTACTATTAAGGAAGTTGTTGAATCTAGTATAGATGCATTTAGAGAAGAAGAACGAAAACTTAGAGATGGAGAAGTAGAAACAGAAGAAGGGAAAGTAACTCCTATTTCAAATTCTTTAGTAGGTGATTTAATTGATAAATGGTTCAAATCTGATTATGTAGAAGCAACAAAAACAAATGTTGCATATCCAATATCTAGTAATCTTTTTGAAACAGGAAAAACAAATATAATTGATTATCTTAAAAAAATATTTCCAACACCAATATATGAAATATTCAGTTACATAGGAGAAAATAATCAGCCAAAATTAGTTGTTAGGGAAGCGCCTTTTGATAATCCTGTTGCAAAATATACTATTAATCCTACTCAATTAACAGATTATACACTTACTCGAAATTGTGAAGAAGTCTATACCGGATTTATGACATATATAGAAGGTACGGATAATGCTCCATCATTTTATATGGATATTCAAGCTGCAAAAGATACACAGAAAGGATATAACGTTTCAGAACCGGTAAAAGATAAAATTGCAAAATATGGTTATCAGCTTTTGACTTGTTCTTTTGTTGGTTATAACAATGATCCAAAGGCAAAAATTGATCAAACGATAATTCAAGATTTGAATAAAAAACTTGCCAGATGGTTCAGTAATCTTGATGAAATGTATACCGGAGATTTTACAATTGTAAATCTTACAAAAGAAAAACCGGCTAGAATTGGTGAATGGTTAAAATTTGCAAACGGTCTTTATTACGTTATTACAGAAAGACATTCCTGGAATTATGGTGATAATCCTATGATTAATTATCAGGTAACTCGTGGTGGTGAATATCTCAATGGTGTGTTTAAGCCGGTAGAAAAACTTTCTGCAATATATAAGGAGTTTGAATAATGCTTGTTAAGAAAAATGTTCATAAGACAAACGTAAAAGCTCCACACTTACCAGAAGGAAATTATTTAGCACATAGAATAGGTTTTTGGGCTTTAGTTGTAGATGTAAATTCTATTAATAATACCGTTACTGTTGTTTCTGATACAGGATATAAAATTCCTAACATTCCGGTAATGTCAAATGAATGGGTAACTGTTGATGATTCAAAAAAATATATTCCTTCTACTAGAAATCTTCCACCAAAAAATAGCCGTGTATTTGTGCTTACTCCAACACATACGGCTACAGGTGCTTTTGTGCTTTGTTCAGGGTTTTCTCGTGGTGATGAAAATATAAGAACTTTATGGGCTGCAGATGAAAATGAATTAGAAGATAAAAATAATTGCCGCGAAACGAAAACTCAGGGTGGTTGGGATATTACAGAAGAATATGCGAATGGTAATTTTAAGGCTGAATCTAATGATGGTAAAATAAAAATCAACATTAATACAGCAGAAGATACTCAGAAATCACAGCCAAAAGAAGTTTCTGTTACTGCATGGGGAAATACTGTAATTATAAATGAAGATGGAATTTCCATAACGGATAAAAATAAAAAGAAAATTATTACATCAAGTAATGGTTTAGTAATAAAAGATGACAATACTGATGTTATAAAATATGACAGTTCAGCAAATCCAAAGAAAGTAACTATATTTAATCATCTGGAGGTAACACAATGATAAAGAATGTTGCCGTAGAAGGGTGTCAATTAACGGCAAATACAGGAATAGGAAATATTTCCATTTCAACACCGGCATCAACAAACACAAAGATTGATAGTAAAGGGGTTTATGCCGGAACTTTAACTATTTCTATATCAGGTCTAAGTGGTACAGGTTTTACAAATGGAAGTGGTGTAGGAACTCTAACGGGTTCAGCTCAGAATTCAAAAGTTGATAATCAGGCAATAGTTTTGGAAGGTGATCAAAGTGATGTTATAACTGTAAAAGCAACTACAACATCTACTCCACCTACTCAAATTGAGGTTTCTACAATAGTAACAATTGTTTCGGCCGGTCAGACGGTTATGAAAGCGGAGTAATAAAATGGCAAAATTATTAAATGCTGATTATTGGAAAAATGCTTATCTTCTCGAATTTAAAATAAACGGAACGTTAACAGATGCTTTTACTTTTTCGGTTCCACCAGAAAGTGAAGAATTCGTTTTTCCACAGAGAAGAAGTGAAACTAAAACTTTTGGTGGTTTAGTAGTTGCTGATTATGGTAATGATGCAGTTCAAATAGATTTGTCAGGTTCTACAATAAATCAGGAACTTAAACTTATTTATAAAAGTAGACTTGGTACGGCAATGATGACAGGTGAACAAGAAGCCTTTTATTTAAGAGATTTGCTGAAAAAATACGGTACAAGAGATAAATTACAAAACAAAGAAGTTTACCTTTATTCACTTAATGGTGGCGGAACAAAAACTACCCATAATCCTAAATGGTGGAAAATTTATATAGGACAATTAGCTATTAATCGAAGTAAAGATAAACCGTTTTGTTATAATTATAAGTTTAGTGCTATTGGAGCTCCAGAAGTAACCAGAAAAAAGCCTTTAAATAATTTGAATGTTATAAATCGTATAAACAATGCTTTGTATGATTTTAACTCTAATCTTTCAACTGAAATTGAAAAAATGACAAGTATAGCTGATAAAATTGAAGAATATGGTGGAGCTTTTATAGAAGAATTATCTGGTTATATTGGAAATTTAAATAGTTGCATAGATATATTCAATGGTGCTTTAACAAGATATGTTTCAATTATAAGTGGAATAATTAATGATACATCATATTTAGTTACAGATAGTTTAACTCTTGGAGATAAGGTTCTTTTTTCAGCAATAAGATATTTTCCTACGATGGTTGATGATGTATGGAATTCTTGTCAAAATCTTATTTCAGCAGCAAATAACGTGGGCAATTATTGTGCAAATCTTGATGAAACATTTACTGAATCATATTGGTATAGTATTCAAGAGCTTTTTGATGATTCTGTTAGTAAAGAAGATATTTCAGATGCGATTTCAACTTTAGGTCATCAAGAAGTAAATTTAGCAAAATCAATATTTACATCTGTAAGTAAAAATCTTAATGACATTAGTGTTGCTGTTATTCCAGGTGAAATGAATGAAGATGATAAGATAATAATTACTTATGGTTATAAAGTTGTAGCCTTATCAGATGCAGAAACAAATTGGGATCAGTTAGCACAGGATTATTACGGCGATGCTAGTCTTTCTAATTTACTTGCAACATATAATAATCTTCCTACAGATGAACCATTAAAACCAGGACAAAGTATTTTAATTCCTAACTTGAATATGGCTGATAGCAAAACATCAGAGAATGAAGTTTATAACAGTCCTGATGTAAAAGATAATTATGGTAAAGATTTACTTATTGAAGATAGAGACTTTGGTATTTATAACGGAGATTTAGCCGTTGTTAATGGGGTAGATAATCTTGAACAGGCTTTATTAAATAGATATTCAACTTTGATAGGTGCAAGAATAAGAGTAGAAGCCTATGGTATTCAAGCATCCATTGGAGATGCTTTAAGTGCTACATCAGCTTTAATTCAATCTAGTGTTCATCAAACAACAGTGGAGGATCCTCGTGTCGATTCTGTAGAAGATATTAGTTTTCAAGGTAAAGGAGACAGTTTAACTGTATCAGTTATTTATATAGATAAAAATGGTGCAAAAAGAAATTTTGGAGGAACAGTATAATGGATATTAAAAACTATAATACATTGCTTACAGAAATGAAAGAAAGTGCAATTGCAGCCGGTTCAGGCATTACAGATTTTAATGCCGGTTCGATTATTATGACTATTTTTGAAGCAACTGCAAGGCCTATCGAACAGGGATATATTGATACAAGAAATGGTTATACAAATAACCTTAGAGCTATTCCTTATTCTGTATTTGATTTTAAGCAGAAACCAGGGCAGAAAGCTGCTGTAGATGTAGTGTTTACAAGAAATGAAGCCCTTAGTTCTGTATCAACTATTCCATCTGGAACTAGAGTTAGTAACGGTTCTCTTGTATTTATCACTACTGAAATTGCAACAATTGGAATAGGGGAAACCGTTTCAAATTCAGTCGGAGCAATTGCAGAAGAAGTTGGGTTGGAATATAACGTGGCAGAAGATACTATTACAACAATAGAAAGTAATCTTTCTGCAGAAATTGTAGGTGTAAATAATCCTACTCAGGCTGTTGGTGGAACTGATGCAGAAACACAAACACAAATGCTCAGACGTTTTAAGTATTATATAAACGGATTGCAAGGTTCTAATAAATATGGGATTATGGCCGGTGTATTAGGTGTAGATGGTGTTCGTTCAGTAAGTATTGATGAACACTTTCCACCAAAATCAAATATTTATAACTTTACTGTTTATGTAGATGATGGAACAGGCTCTTTGACAGAAGATTTGAAAAATACTGTTGTTGATCTTATTAATGGAACTGATACGGAAGAAAACCCAGGTTTAAGAGCTGCCGGTTTGAATTGTGAAGTTACAGCAGCAACAAAGGTCGATATTAATATTGTTCTTACAGCAACTATATATCGTGTTGAAGAAGCCAGAGTTCAAAATGATATTACTGTAAAATTACAGGAATATATTAACGGTCTTGGAATACATGAAAATGTAGTTTTATCTTCTATTATTGTATTGCTTAAACAAATTCCAGGTATTACAGATATTTCAGGTCTTACCATAAATAATTCAACTGATAATATTATTATTGATGTAAACCAGATTGCAAGATTTAAGTCAGTAGAAGTTACAATTATTAATCAGTAATGGGGGAAAGAATGAATCTATTGGAACAATTAAGAGGGAATTTTCCTAAAACTATAGATAAAAGTAAGCCTGTATTTTCTTCAATTATTGCGAATAATGATGGAACTGCTGCAATACAAAAACAGCTTAATGATTTATTTGCATATATGAAAGAATGGATTTCAACACCTAATGTATATGAACAAAAGGGTGTAATGTTAAATAAAACTATAAGTTTCTTCTCTTTTCTTGAAAGATTCGCTGATGAAACAGATCAGTCGATTAAAAATAGATTTGCAGCAATATTTATCAGAAATCATGATACAAGATGGGGAACGGCTTTTGATGTTAAAAGTGTATTCAGACAGTATTTTCCTAGTGCTGATATTTACCTTGTTGAAAATACTAATAAAATTGATGATATATCACCTAGTTTAGCAAATCTTTTTTTGGATGGAGATATTTCGAGTGACACACCTACGGATTGGACTTTAGTTAATTGTATTGCAGATGAAAAGGCAAGATTTTCAAAAAAATATGGAATTCTTTTGAATCAGGTTGGAGCAACTTTAAGTCAGAGTGTAAAAGTTAATTCATCAAGTGTTTATTATCTTCATTTTTTCCTGAAAGGTAAAATTCATGTTCAAGTTAAAAATAATAATGATAAATATTGGGATTTTACAACAAAAACCTGGAGCAATTCAGCCGTAAATAACGATTTTGAATCTATTGATAATTGGAATAATCAGACTATGTTTATAGCCGTAGATGCTGAATCTACAAATATTACAATATCTTTCAGTTATGTAGATACAGAAACATTTATTGATTATTTTCGTTTATTTGCAAAACAGCCTTACGGAAGTTTTACTGTCATTGCACATTTTGAAGGAAATACAGCTTCAAATGCTTTTGGACTTGCTGCCGGTGATGATGATCCAAATATTGAAACAACAGAATCAACTCCACCACAACCCAGATATGGTAATTATGGTTATTATGATAAATCATATTTAACAGGTGTTCCTATTGGATTTGCAAGTGATATTTATGAAGATTTACTTGATTATTTAAGGGCGCAAGGTGTAAAAGCCTATCTTGAAATTGTAATTAAAGATTACATAGAGAATGAGCAGTAAATAAACTTGTAAGATTTTATAAAAGTATGATATAATCTAATAAAATATTATAGGTATGTTAAGAAATTAGCAGCCGGAATTCCATAAAACAATTGGAGTTCCGGCTTTTTTATTTAACTTCTTTATAGGGGGAAAAATTAAATGTCTTTACAGGATTCTACATTCAAAACAGCACATGTATTAGATAATGAAATTATAAAAGCAAATGATATTGAATTTGCTTTTGAACAGCTTGTTGAAAATGTTTCAAAAGCAACACAAATGTTTCTTGAATCAAATCAGGATTTTGTTATAAATGGAAAAGTAATTCCAGACATAGGAATGAATGTAAGGGTTTCTCCAATATACGGTGTTTGCAAATCAACAGGAAAACCTTTCGGAAGAACAGAAACAACAGATGAAACAATTGGTTTTGCCGGATCTACATCAGGTCGTATTGATATTATCGAAGTTCAGGGAAATTGGGAAACATACGACAATCAACAGAGAGCTTTTAATGATCCAGATACAGATACACAGACGTATCAATATGTTGATACAAAAAAACTTATGAAGCCTGTTTATCAGATAAAAGAAGGTGTAGAAGGTTCTGGTATTGCTCCAGAAGTGGATGAAGGGTGGGTTAAACTTGCCGAAGTTTCGATAAGAGCCGGTGTTACTACAATTCTTGCAAGTGATATTCATAATATAACTGCTGATATTGCCGGTCTTGATAATGATGATTGGACTAACGAAAAAGATGCTACATATAATATAGGATATATTACAGATATTAACTCACGTTTTCGTGAACAGCATAATGAAGATGGAACTCATAAAGAAAATGTTATCAATGCAGTTTCACTTGATATTGGAACAGGTACAAATCAGATTAATGGTAATGTTTTACCGATTGGTGGTAATGTTTCAATTCCTACACAGACAATTGCCGCTACAGATTCAATTTGTTCTGTAATTATTAAAGCTGCTGCAATGATAACTTCCCTTTATAATGGGTATTTGCAATATGGAACATACGGATTCAAAGGCGAGTTAAAAATATCATCTGTATTTGAAAATGATGCTCTCAAAAAGCCTGTTTCTATTGTTGCTGCCGGTGATGGAACTGCTGTAATAAAGATTGATGGTAATGCCGTTCTTTCTGTTGATGCAAATGGAAAACTTTCTACAAATGGTTATCAGGCATCTTCAAACAACCATATTATTACAAAAATTGTAACTGATGGACTTAAAACTCTTATAGATAATCTTGATGTTCGTGTAACAAATATTGAAGAAACAAGCGATGTTACAGTTTATTCAAACGGTACACTTTCAAGTGGAGCAGATGGCCGTTATAATGTTAATCAGACTGTAATATATGCAGCAACAACACAAAATGTAACTCTTTCTGGAACTCAAATAATAGATGGAACTACACCGGCTGATGGTTCTTTAATCTTGGTAAAGAATCAGGATGATGCCAAAGAAAACGGAATATATCAGTATTCTTCTAATTCTACATGGGCAAGAAGTAATGATTTCTTATCTCCAAATGATTTGAAGTCTCAGATTTTTAATATTGTAAACGGAACTACAAATGGTGGTAAAATGTTTTACTTACCTAAAGTAAACTTCACTGATGGTAGTGCTTTTGGAACTGATGAAATTAATTTTGCTGAATATTTTGCTTCTATAAAAGCAAAAGCAAATAAGTTAGCAATGAGAGATTCTGCCGGTCGTGTTAAAACTGAAACGCCATCTGCTGCTGATGATGCTGTAAATAAAGGGGCATTGCTTAATTTAATTTATCCTGTAGGTTCACTTTATTGGACTAGCAAAGCTCCAAATAACAATGGAGATCCAAATATTCTTTTTGGAGGAACATGGGTACAGATAAAAGACCGCTTTATCTTGGCAGCCGGAGATACTTATAGCAACGGAGCAACAGGAGGAAGTGCAACGGTAACTTTGACGGTAGACCAGATGCCAAACCATAGACATGCATACGAACCGAAAGGTTCAATTGTTGGTGGTTCTTACACTTTTAAAGGAACTTCAAGTACAACAGGGGATGATTATCCAGACCACACCCATAATTATACAAATACGGTAATTAGTCTTTCTGAAAACATTTTAACAAGTGCCGGAGTAGGAAGTACTGGTATTGGATATATAAATGATACTCAGACATCGGCCGGAGCGAATACTAGACATGCTCACAACTACACACCGTCAGGTACTATAGAAGTAAGTACTAATCCTGAATTTGTCGGAAATGGTTCTACAACAAATTATGAAGGCGGAGGACAGGCTCATAATAACATGCCTCCGTACATCGTAAAATTCTGTTGGGAACGCACAGCGTAAATAAAGCGTAAGGAAGCAAACATGGTAACAGTAAAAGTAAAAACTGTACACGACACAGTTGAAGTGTTCAACACGGAATCTTATGCCATTGGCAACAAGAAGAACTTACATCCTGACTTACTTGAAGTTACGGTTTATGCCGGAAGTCGTAAGGTTTATCACATGCGCCGTTATTTTCAGAAGTTTTATAAGAAATTTCTCTATAAGCCGATGCAGATAAAACTTGATGGGGAAAATGCCGAAAAAGCCTGAAAAATAATCATGTTTTTTTGTGCATAAAAATGAGCATAAAATAAAAAATGCATAACAAAAAATATGTTGAAAATGCGTTAAAAACACTATAAGATATACTATAAACAAGGTAAAACAATCCATAACAAGGTGTGGTTATGAGTATTCAGCCGAATAACAGTATATATATAGTGTTATTTTGTGCTTAAAGTGCTTGAAAACAACACTAAATATGGTTTTTACCTGTTAAAATCTAAATTTTGTGCATATAAAGTGCATAAAACTTAAAGGTTATAACGCATGAAAAAACATCTTTATCAACGTACAATCATTAAAAATGGTAAAAAAATCAAAGTCTGGTATTATTGGTTTTATGATGCTCAGGGAAAGCAAGTTAGAAAATCTTGTGGCCAGAATGGAAAGCCTTGTATATTAAAAAGAGATGCAGAAGCCTTTTTAGAAAGTCTGAATGATGAAGAACTTCAAAAATCAAAATTAACATTTTCAGAATATTGTAATGGCTTTTATGATGATAATTCCAGGTTCTTAAAGAAACAAGCTGCAAGAGGATATAAATATCAAGCAAATTCTATTTATCAAAAAAGACTTTATTTGACTAAATTTCTAAACGCTTTTGGAAATACTTGTATAACAGAAATAAAGGCCGGAATGATTGAAAATTGGCTTATAGACATGGATTGTTCTAACTCTGTAAAAAATAATATTCTAGCTGTAATTGATGAAATTGAAAGCGAGCTTTATTCAGATGGATTAATAGAATATGAAATTCATGTAAAACACTTTAAGAGAAATACGGTAGAAAAGGGTATTCTTGCAATATCGGAAATAACAAATTTATTTCCGGCTGATTATGATAGCCTGATTAATACATGGAGAGTTAGGGGAACTGAAAGGGAACAGGATATTTATTCTTTTGCAACAGCAATTTATACAATACTTTCTACCGGTATGAGAAGTTCAGAAATAAGAGCTTTACAGTGGAATCAGTTTATTAGGTCAGATGCTATTTTAATTAATGCAATGATTGATTCAAATGATAACCGTGTAAACCGGCTGAAAAAATGGACTGATGATAATAAAAAGTGGAGAGTTACGGTTTTACCAGATAGAACCGTTCAAATGATTAATCTTCTCAGATTGGATAAATCTGATGATGATTATGTTTTTGTATATGAAGATAAACCTTTAACAACAAGTTTTTTATTAGATCATTTTAAGTGTGCTTTAATTAAAAATGGAATTGATTGTAAGGCTCGTAATATCACAATTCATTCATTGAGATTTACTTATAATACACTTATGCGTGGTGAAATATCTGGTGAAGATTTACGGCTTATGGTTGGTCATACAAGTGAAAGAATGACTGAATATTATGACAAATCAAAAGCCGTAGAGCATCTTGATGAACTGATGTTAAACAAAGGTTCCTTAAATTCTGTATTTAATTAATAGGTATTTTAATACCGATGTTTACACCGGCATAACCACCTATCAGCAATCCAGAACCAAAACCTATAAGGGTAAATTTCAGATTATCAGAAAAAGTTGATTTCTTTCTTGTTTCATACAAAGTTTTCCAATAATCAATATCAGGCTGCAATTCTACTGTAGCCTGTTTATATCCTCCTTTATAGGCTTCTTCAATTGATTTACCAGCTTCTTCAAGAATTATATCAATTATTGCTTGAACTTCCGTTCCCTGATACGTTCTTTTTAAGTCGATCCCTAACTCGTTGTCTAAATTCTTCTTGTTCGTGTTCGATGTTTGTGCTGATAGTGTCAGGGTTAGGACTGTCAGCAGCAATATCATCAGCAGATTTTTTTTCAAGTTCATTTTTCTTTTCCTCTTTTGCTTTTTCAGCTTTCTGTTTTTCATTATCACTATTCTTTTTGTTGTTAAATAAAAAGATAGCAACAATCCCAAAGAATACAGTTGCAAGGATATATTTTAATCCATCCCATATTTTCTTTAATACTTCTTTAATCTTTTCCATAAGCCTTATACCATTTCAAAATGTGGTTTATCCACAAAACCTTTCCAATCGCCTCCCCATGAAAAACCGTATTTCTTACCGATTTTTCCCATTTCATTCCAAACGGCATCAGGAGCATCCCACCAAATTTTACCATCCTTAAAAGGTGCAAAATCAATAGCAATACCTTTAATATGGTTTGAATTCAAAGTCTGAGTATTTGCTGTTTTACATTCCCATTCAGATGGTTCATAAAGTCCGGCAGCTTTATACATTGCTTTTACGTCTTTTATATCCTTCATTCTGGAACGTGAATAATAAGCCATTTGAACGGCCAGATCTCTTTTTGTTTCGGAAATAATAACTTTTTCAACACCTAACTTTTTAAGTGCTGCAGAGTTATTCATTGCCTTATATGCTTTATTTGCAGCCGGCTGAATTTCTTTGTTTAAGTCTTTAATCTGATTACTCATTTTCAACCTCCGATTTAGAAATTGAATTGATTTTTGATTTTACAATCTTCTGGATTCCCTGAATTAAAAGCTGATAGTTAATCTGCATAATTCCAATTGTCATAATGGATCCAAAAACACCGATAGGAAGATATTCAATACTGCAGAAACATCCAACAGCAACAACAGGCATTATGATTGAATAAATCCATGTCTTTTCTGTCTTAATGAAATTTTTTAGCCATTCCATTAAACCAACACCGGCAAGGGCTGAAATAACAGCCTTGATAATGTAACTTACGAATTCTCCCACAGTTATTTTTCTCCTTCTATTATTTTTCTTCCGGCTATATCTCGGCCAGAAAAATAAATATCAGTAAAAAGTTTTTTTGTGTCATCGAAACTTATTTCATCCATAATTTTAGGCAGATTATAATTTGGCAATTCCTGATTGAACATATAGAACTTCTCAGTAACCAATCTGTAATAAGCCTTAGCCTTTGCGTTGGCATACTGTTCAAGTTCATAATTTGATTTGTTTACAATGTGATTTCTGGTAAAGTCATTTTTTAATTCATAATTAAGACGATCTGATATTCGATAAGTTATCATTTCTAAGATTATTTTGTCTTTTTCATCTTTAATATCAAATATTTTTAATCCTGTTTCATACAGTTTTATTCTTGCAATTTTCAACATTAGTTTTGCAACCTGAGATTGGTTGTCTACAATATCCTTTCCTTCTGCTATATATCTTTCTTTTATTTCTTCCCTGATTGGTTCGTTTAGTTCAATAATTTTTGATTTCAGATTTTTCTT
>JAEIGA010003703.1_pt1 | contig 23827 bp, 14 predicted proteins | sample 9270691 | NCBI WGS metagenome assembly JAEIGA01 (sample SAMN17057246, study PRJNA624740) | gut metagenome | biome: biome; isolation source: fecal sample | host: Bos grunniens | place: China: Xizang | collected 2019 | reverse complement strand
TTATCTTACTCAAAATAAAAATGTTCCGAACCGTTGGAGGTTTCCCGCAATTACATTGCAGCCCGACGGATTTGTTCTGGTTTTTGCTTCGGGCAAAGCCGAAATGTCAACCCAATCGTTTATTCATTGCGATTTTAAGCTTGATTCTCAGTATGAAGAGCTTTATCTTTACAAGTCAGAAGGCAGCGACTTTTCTCTTTGCGACGGTGCTGTTTTAACAGAGATCGGATACGGTATGTCTTACGGCAGATCCCCGTCAAAGGGAGGATTCGTTTATATAACTTCTCCAACTCCGGGATCTGAAAATAATGACGGCCTTCGTTATTTTTCATCTGCACCCGTTCCGTCTGTTGAGGGCGGTATATTCAACGGCATAGATTCTTTTTCTGTAAGCTTTGAATCAGACGGAACTGTTTTTTACACTCTTGACGGTTCTGTTCCAACAGAAAACAGCTTTGTTTACGATCAGCCGCTGACCGTTTCTTCTACATCGGTCATTCGTGCCGTAAGTAAAGAAGACGGAAAATATTTAAGTGATGTTATTACCGAAAGCTATATAATTAACGAAAACCATTCTTTACCTGTCGTTTCTCTTGCATCAGATCCTTACGGGCTTTGGAGTGAGGAAGCCGGTATATGCTTTCGCGGTGAGCCGAATGAAAACGGAACATATCCGAAAACCGCCAATATCTGGCAGGATTGGGAACGCTCATGCTCTGTTGAACTCTTTGACGGAATATGGGGATTTGCTGCCGATTGCGGTGTGAAGCTGTTCGGACAGTCTAACAGAGAATACCCAAAGCATTCCTTTCAGCTTAAATTCAGAGCGAAATACGGAGATCCCGAGGTTTACTGCTCTCTTTTTGAAAATGTTCCCGAAATAACCCGATTTGAAAGCCTTGTTTTGCGTTCGGGTTCTCAGGATTACAGACGTACGGTTTTCCGTGACGAGCTTTGCACCGATATTGCAAAGGATATGGAGCTTCTCATTCAGGGGTATAAGGCATGTGTCCTTTACATTAACGGCGAATATTACGGTATTTACTATCTCAGAGAAAAGATAGACGAAAACTTTATTTCTTCTCATCTTGGCGTATCACCCGAAAGCGTCGATCTTCTTGTCGGCAACGGAAACGTTATTCACGGAAGCAGCGACGACTGGTACAGTGTTTTGTGGTATGCACAGAATTACGATATGGCTGATACATCAAACTACAGCTATATGAAAAAACGTGTGGATGTTGAAAGCTTTGCCGATTTTATTATTGCGCAGGCTTTTTACGGAAACAGAGACTCAGGTAACGCAAAATTTTACCGAAGCAGTGAAACCGACAATAAATGGCGCTGGATACTTTACGATCTTGACTACGGAATGACCGAGGATTACGGTTACAGTCTTTGGTTTATGATCGATCCCCAGGGTACGGGATATGCTCATAAATACAATACAAAGCTTATAAACGGCTTATTGCGAAGCCCCGAATTTTTTGATATGTTTCTTCGCAGATTCTCGTATCATCTCGATAATACATTTCAGGCAGATCTTGTTTGCGAAAAAGTTGACAGCTTTCGTGACCTTATAGGCGACGAGATCCGCAGAAATATCGATAAGTGGGGCAACAGCTATAACTCATGGGATTGGCAGACCAAGGTAATCAAATATTTTGTTACCGATAAAAACGATTCGGGTCTTACCCGAAAGGATCAGCTTATTTCAGAGATCAAAAAGTTGTTTTTATTGACTGATACAGCGGTCGAATATTATTTTTATATGACAGACGATCAGCGTGCGGAGTTTGATCTTGCGGCGGAGCTCGGTCTGATAGAAAACGTGGAAGAGATCTTTGCATATTCGCATCCCGCAGACAGAATTGAAACGGAGGGCGAAATAAATGAGGCATGAACTTAAATTTCTTGTTTCCGAGCCGTCTGCAAAAATTCTGAAAAGCCTCTTGGGTGCGGTTCTTAAACGAGATTCTCATTATCCGAACGGAGAATATACAATTTGCAGCCTCTATTTTGACGATCCCGAATTTTCCGCATATACGGAAAAAAACGACGGAAATCAAAATCGAGAGAAATTCAGAATACGGCTTTATAACTGTGACGATTCGTATATCGTTCTTGAAAAAAAATACAAAAAGAATGATATGGTGAATAAAGATTCATTTTTATTGAATAAAAACGACGTTTATTCAATTCTTGAAGGCAGAGATGTCGTTTCTGATGATAATCTTGCAAAAGAATTTCATGCAAAGCGTATTTCTTGCGGATTACGTCCCGTTATCAATGTCAAATATGACAGGACAGCCTTTGTTTTCCCTGCGGAAAACACAAGAATAACCGTTGATGAAAATATTCGGTTCTCCCGCTCGTCAACATCTCTTTTTGAGCCGAACGAACCGTTTATTCCGCTTCCGTCAGAGGCGAAAACCGTTGTTGAAGTCAAGTTTGACGATGCTTTCCCTTCATTTCTTGTTCCGATCCTTTCATCGGTTTCGGCAGAACGTACTGCTTTTTCAAAATACGCTATGGCTATTGAGTTTGCAATAGATTAAAAAAGGAGTTTTGTATGAGCTTTTCGGATATTATCAAAAACAGTGTTATCAGTGAGTTCTCGGGCGAATTTTCTTTTACGAAAGTCGTTATCTCGATACTTCTCGCTTTTGTCATCGCTTTATTTATAATCTTTATATACAAAGCAACATTCAGAGGTGTTGTTTTTAACAAGGGTTTTGCTTTATCTCTTGTGCTTCTTTCTGTTGTTACTGCGGCAATTATCATGACTGTTACCGCAAATCTTGCATTGTCTCTCGGTATGGTCGGCGCTTTGTCTATTGTCCGTTTCCGAACGGCGGTCAAGGATCCCGTCGATACGGTCTTTATGTTCTGGGCGGTCGGTGCAGGCATAATGGCAGGTGCAGGCATGATGTTCTGGGCTCTTTTTGCTAACGTTCTAATGGGTATTTTGTATCTTGCCCTTTCGTTCTTCAGCAAAAAAGGTACAGGTGCTCAGTATCTTTTAACAGTGCGCTATTCTCCCGAAGCCGCGCAGGATGTTAAACAGAAAATGAAGGCTTTGCCGAAACACAGAATAAAAGCAAAGGTTACAGCAAAACAGTCTGTTGAACTTTCCGCTGAAATACGCCTTCGCAATAAGGATATGGATATTATCGACTCTCTTCATGAGATCCCCGGAGTTTTTGACGCTTCTGTGATCGAATTCCAGTGATTTGGTATTCTTTAACATATACGGGCCTTTCGGTGGTATAAAGATTGTAAATAAATACATATTGCATTTTTATTCAATGTGATGTATAATAATTCAGCATTAAGAATGCGATTGAATACAGTATAATAATTAATTGAACATATTTTAGGAGAAAAAGAAAATGAGTAATTTAAATGTAAAAAAAGACGGTATAAAAAAAGTAGTTCTTGCATATTCCGGCGGACTTGATACTTCCATCATCATTCCCTGGCTCAAAGAAAACTACAATAACTGCGAAGTAATCGCTGTTGCTGCTGACGTTGGTCAGGGCGTTGAACTCGAAGGCCTTCAGGAAAAGGCTATCAAAACAGGCGCATCCAAAATCTATATTGAAGATCTTGTTGACGAATTTGTTGACGATTTTATCTTCCCCACACTCAAAGCATCTGCAGTATACGAAAATAAATATCTTCTCGGTACATCCTTCGCTCGTCCCATAATCGCTAAGCGTATCGTTGAGATCGCTCTCGCTGAAGGCGCTGACGCTATCGCTCACGGCTGTACAGGTAAAGGTAACGACCAGGTTCGTTTCGAGCTCGCTATCAAAGCATTTGCTCCCGATATGCCCATCATCGCTCCCTGGAGAATCTGGGATATCAAATCCCGTGACGAGGAGATCGATTACGCAGAAGCTCACAACATCCCCCTCAAGATAAGCCGTGAAACAAACTACTCCAAGGATATGAACCTCTGGCATCTTTCTCACGAAGGTCTCGACCTTGAAAATCCCGCTAACGAACCCAATTACGACAAGATCCTCGAACTCGGCGTATCTCCCGAAAAAGCTCCCGACAAGGCTACTTATGTAACCATCGATTTCGAAAACGGTGCTCCCGTTGCTGTTGACGGCGAAAAGATGAAGGGTTCCGACATCATCAGAAAGCTTAACAAGCTCGGCGGCGAAAACGGTATCGGTATTGCTGACCTTGTTGAAAACCGTCTTGTTGGTATGAAATCCAGAGGCGTATACGAAACTCCCGGCGGAACCATTCTTTATCAGGCTCATGATATTCTTGAAACTCTTTGCCTTGACAGAGACACTCTCCACTTCAAACAGCAGGTAGGCCTCCGTTTTGCTGAACTCGTTTACTTCGGTCAGTGGTTCACTCCTCTCCGCGAAGCTCTTACCGCTTTTGTTGACGACACTCAGAAAGCAGTTAACGGTACCGTTAAACTCAAGCTCTATAAAGGCAACATCATCAATGCAGGTGTAACATCTCCCGATTCCCTCTACGATGAAGATATTGCAACCTTTGAAGAAGACGATGTTTACGACCAGACAGACAGCGCAGGCTTCATCAACCTCTTCGGTCTTCCCATCAAAGTTAAAGCAATGCACGACAAAAAGAACAAATAATTATAACATAAGCCCCGTAACATAACAGAAAGGTAAAGCCCAAAAAGCTTTGGTATATATAATGAACGCAGTTATAACCGTAACCGGTAAAGATACCGTCGGTATTATCGCGAAGGTCAGCGCAGAATGTTTTGCTGCCAACGCAAATATCCTCGACATTACTCAAAAAGTATTCGGCGGAATGTTTGTTATGACGATGCTCATTCAGATAGACGATCTCAAGATCCGTTTTGCGGATTTTGTTGATAAAATGAATGATCTCGGTCAGAAAGAACACCTTGTTATCCATACAATGCATGAAGATATCTTCAATGCAATGCATAACATTTGACCTGAAAACTGTTATCAGCCGCGGCGTTTTCGTGTTATAACATGAGAATGCCGCTTCGGGCTGTTTTAAAAGCGTTTAAGAACGGAGAAAATATTATGCTTAACGACAATAAGATACTTGAAACAATAAATATGATAACTCAGGAACACCTTGATGTCCGTACAATCACTATGGGTATTTCTCTTCATTCCTGTATCGATGACGATGTTAAGAAATGCTGTTCCAAAATTTACGATAAGATCTGTAAAAAAGCAGAAAACCTTGTTGCAACAGGCGAAAGCATTGAAAAGGAATTCGGTATTCCTATCATCAATAAACGTATTTCGGTAACACCTATCGCAACCATCGCTTCCGCTGCTGTCGGCGAAGATCCCACCTTTGACTGCACTCCCTTTGCCGAAACTCTTCAGAACGTTGCCAATACCTGCGGCGTTAACTTCATCGGCGGTTACTCTGCCCTTGTTCAGAAGGGTTTTTCCGTAAGCGACAGAGCTCTTATCAATTCTATACCCAACGCTCTTGCGGTAACGAACAACGTATGTTCTTCCGTAAATATTGCTTCCACCAAAGCCGGCATCAATATGGATGCTGTTGCTCTTATGGGTAAAACTATCAAAAAACTCGCTTATTTAACAAAAGATAACGATTCTATCGGCTGTGCGAAGCTTGTTGTTTTCGCAAACGTTCCCGAAGATAACCCCTTCATGGCAGGTGCGTTCCATGGCTCCGGTGAAGGCGAATGCATGATCAACGTCGGCGTTTCCGGCCCCGGTGTTGTTAAAAAAGCTCTTGAAAAATGCTCCGGTGACCTTACAGAGGTTGCTGAAACCATTAAAAAGACCGCATTCAAGATCACAAGAATGGGTCAGCTCGTTGCTACCGAAGCGTCCAAACGTCTTAATATCCCCTTCGGTATCGTTGACCTTTCCCTTGCTCCCACTCCCGCTATCGGTGACTCTGTTGCTTATATCCTTGAGGAAATGGGTCTCGAAAGCTGCGGCTCCTGCGGTACAACAGCTGCTCTTGCTCTTCTTAACGATGCGGTTAAAAAAGGCGGCGTTATGGCTTCCTCTCACGTAGGCGGTCTTTCCGGCGCGTTTATTCCCGTTTCCGAAGACGCGGGTATGATCGCGGCTGCAAGAAGCGGCGCTCTCAGCCTTGAAAAGCTTGAAGCTATGACTGCGGTTTGCTCCGTTGGTCTTGATATGATCGCTGTTCCCGGCGACACTCCCGAAGAAGTCATCTCCGCTCTTATCGCAGACGAAGCTGCTATCGGCGTTGTTAACTCCAAAACAACCGCTGTCCGCGTAATTCCCGCATACGGCAAAACAGTCGGTGATACTGTTGAATTCGGCGGTCTTCTCGGCGAAGCTCCCATAATGAAAATCAGCTCATACTCTCCCGCGAAATTCATTTCCCGCGGCGGACGTATCCCGGCTCCCATTCAGAGCCTTAAAAACTAAGTATATTCCATTGATCTTCAGTATAGAAAGGAAGCTTTCTAAAAAAAGAAAGCAACGGTCATTAAAATGAAACTCTGGTCAGGAAGATTTTCAAAAGATGTTGACAGCCGTGTAAACGATTTCAACTCCTCAATATCATTCGATCAGCGCCTTTACCGACAGGATATCGAAGGCAGTATTGCACATTCAGAAATGCTTTGTGCCTGCGGTATCATATCTGTCGAAGACAAAGAAGCCATTCATAACGGACTTCGCGGCATCCTTGAGGATGTTGAATCCGGTAAACTTGAATTTTCGGCAGATGCCGAGGATATTCATATGAATATTGAAACGATCCTTACAGAACGTATCGGTGATGCAGGCAAACGTCTTCACACCGCGCGTTCAAGAAACGATCAGGTGGCTCTTGATATTCGTCTTTATATGAGACAGGAGATCGACGAAACGGATGCAGCTCTTAACGGTCTTATCCTTGCCATTACAGACATCGCAAAAGATACTACGGACTACGTTATGCCTGCATATACCCATCTTCAGCGTGCTCAGCCTGTTTCTTTCGCTCATTATATCCTTGCTTACGCGCAGATGTTCCTTCGTGACAGACAGCGTTTGAAGGATTGCAGAAAAAGGCTCAATATGTGCCCTCTCGGCGCAGGTGCATTAGCTACAACAACGTATCCTATCGACAGACATATGTCCGCAGATCTTCTCGGTTTTGACGGAATTTGCGAAAACAGCCTTGATGCTGTTTCCGACCGTGATTTCCTTATCGAATACTGTTCTGCCTGTTCGATGATAATGATGCATCTTTCCCGCTTCTGCGAGGAGATCATTCTCTGGTGCTCGTCCGAGTTCAGATTTATTTCTCTTGACGATGCTTTTTCCACTGGCTCATCGATCATGCCTCAGAAGAAAAATCCCGACGTTGCAGAGCTTTGCAGAGGTAAAACAGGCAGAGTTTACGGCAGCCTTACCACTCTTTTAACAGTTATGAAATCTCTTCCCCTTGCGTATAACAAGGATATGCAGGAAGATAAAGAGGCTGCTTTCGACTGTGCTGATACAGTTAAGATGTGTCTTACCGTATTTACTCCCATGCTCAAAACAGCAACCGTAAACAAGGATAATCTTCGAGCTGCTGCTTCAAAGGGCTTTATCAATGCCACCGACTGCGCAGACTATCTCGTAAGAAAAGGTCTTCCCTTCAGAGATGCTTATAAAGCTGTTGGTAAAGCCGTTGCTTACTGCGAACAGACAGGCAAGGATCTTGAAACTCTCACTGTTGAAGAATATAAAGAATTTTCACCTTTGTTCGGTGAAGATGTTTATGATTCTATCAATCTCGAAACTTGTATGAATAACCGAAAAGCTGCAGGCGGACCGTCTCCCGATTCCGTTAAGGTTCAGCTTGAACGCTTGTTGAAAGCAAACGATAATATATAAAACTAATTAAGGAAAATCTGAATTTATGAATAAGTATAAAATATCAGTTATTGGTGCTTCCGGTTATGCAGGGGCAGAGCTTGTAAGAATTCTTTTAAGCCATCCCAACGCAGAGCTTGCGGCTCTCAGTTCTGTTTCTTACACCGGACAGAGCCTTGCGGATCTTTATCCCGCATACAGAAACATTTGCGAACAGCTTCTCGTTTCCGAAGAAGAAGCGATCGAAAAGGGTGATGTTGTTTTTGCATCTCTTCCCCACGGTCTTTCTCAGGAAATTGCTCTTGCATGCGATAAAGCCGGTAAACTCTTTATCGATCTCGGTGCAGACTTCCGTCTTGATGACGGTGACGTTTACACCGAATGGTACGGCAAAGAATACGTTTACCCCGAGCTTCATGCTAAACAGGTTTACGGCCTTTCCGAAATCTACAGAGAAGATGTTAAAAATACAAAAATAATCGGTAATCCCGGCTGCTACCCCACATCTATCGCTCTTGCTTCTTATCCTGCTATCAAAAACGGCCTTGTTAATGGCTACGATTTTATTATCGACTCAAAAAGCGGTGTTACAGGCGCAGGTAAAAGCCTTACCCAGAAAACACATTATCCCGAATGTAACGAAGCGTTCTCTCCCTATAATATAGGTAAACACCGCCATACCCCTGAGATAGAACAGACTCTTTCCCGTTTTGCCGGCGAAAAAGTTAACGTTACTTTTGTTCCTCATCTTCTTCCCGTTAACAGAGGTATTATTTCAACCATTTATGCCAACAAGGCAGAAGGTATCACTCTTGAAAAAGTTCACGAGATCTATACCGAAACGTATAAAAACGAGCGTTTTGTAAGAGTTCTCCCTCTCGGTGAAGTTGCAAACCTCAGAAATGTACGTATGAGTAACTATTGCGATATATCCGTTCATGAGGATAAGCATACAGGAAAGCTCATTCTCGTTTCTGCAATCGACAATATGTTCAAAGGCGCCGCAGGTCAGGCGGTGCAGAATATGAATATCGCGCTCGGCCTTGATGAGTCCGCAGGCATCGATTTCGTTCCCCCTGCAATATAAACTTATAAGATAAAGGAATTTTGATATGAAATTTATTGAAAACGGATCCGTCACATCCCCCAAAGGATTCACTGCTTCCGGTGTTCACTGCGGCATCAGAAAAAATCAGTCCAAAAAAGATCTCGCCCTTATTTTCTGCGAGAAAAAATGTACCGCAGCTGCTGTTTATACAAGAAATCTCGTTAAGGGCGCTCCCCTTACCGTAACGAAAAACAATATTTCCGACGGCTACGCTCAGGCTGTTATCTGCAACAGCGGCAATGCAAATACCTGTAATGCCGACGGTATTGAAAAAGCAGAGATCACTTGTTCTGCTATTGCAAAAAAACTCGGAATTTCCGAGAAAGATGTTATTATCGGCTCTACCGGTGTTATCGGTCAGCCTATTAATATCGATGCTATCCTTTCAGGTATCGATCCTCTCGTTGCAGCTCTTTCCACTGACGGAAACGGTGCCGCTGAAGGTATTATGACTACCGATACCGTAAAAAAATCCTTCGCTGTTGAACTCGAACTTAACGGTAAGCCCGTAAAGATCGGCGGTATCGCAAAGGGTTCCGGTATGATCAATCCCAATATGGCAACAATGCTTTGTTTCTTAACAACCGATGCTGCCATTTGCCCCGAGCTTCTTCACGAGGCCCTCGTTTATGCCGTTGAAAAATCTCTTAACATGGTAACTGTTGACGGTGATACCAGCACCAACGATATGATGACCATCATGGCTTCCGGCCTTGCGGAAAACGAATATATCACCGAAAAGAACGAAGATTACTTTGTTTTTGCCGAAGCACTTGCAGGTCTTGCAATCGAGATCGCAAAAGCTGTCGCTAAAGACGGTGAGGGTGCAACAAAGCTCATTATTGCAAGAGTTTACGGCTGCAAAACAGATGCATGCGCAAAAAGCCTTGCTCTTTCCGTCGTTTCCTCATCTCTCGTTAAAGCAGCTATGTTCGGTGCCGACGCAAACTGGGGCCGTGTTCTCTGCGCACTCGGTTATGCAGGCCAGGATGTTGATGTAACTAAGATCGACGTTTCTTTCGTTTCTTCCGCAGGTCGAGTTGAAGTTTGCAAAAACGGTGCAGGCGTTCCTTTCTCCGAAGAAATTGCAAAACAGGTTCTTATCTGCGATGAGATCACCATTGATATCAACATGAACGACGGTATGGAATATGCCGAAGCATACGGCTGCGACCTTACATACGATTACGTAAAGATTAACGGAGACTACCGCACATGAACAAATACGAAGAAAAAGCCTATACTATATCAGAAGCGCTCCCTTATATCCAGCGCTTCAGCGGTAAGACTATAGTTGTTAAATATGGCGGAAATGCAATGGTAAACGACATTATGAAAAATGCCGTTGTCTCCGACTGTATCCTCCTTTCTCTTGTCGGCATAAATACCGTTCTCGTTCACGGCGGCGGCCCCGAAATTACCGCTATGCTCACAAAGCTCGGAAAAGAATCTAAATTTATCAACGGTTTAAGATATACAGATGCCGAAACAATGGATATCGTTCAGATGTCTCTTGCAGGTAAGGTTAACAAAGATCTCGTTACTCTTATTTCTCATGCAGGCGGCAGAGCTGTCGGTCTTTGCGGTCTTGACAGTGAGCTTCTTTGCGCAAAGAAACTTGAAGACGGTAAAAACGACTACGGATTTGTCGGTGAAATTACCGCTGTTAATACAAAAATAATCGAAGATAATATTCGCGCAGGCTATATCCCCGTTGTTGCTACCGTTGCAGGCGGTGAAGACGGTCATGCATATAACGTAAACGCAGATACCGCCGCTGCATATATCGCCGGTAAGCTCGGTGCTGAAAAACTCATTCTCCTCACCGATACAAAGGGCGTTCTTTCCGATAAAGATGATGAATCGACCCTTATTCCCAAGATCGCAATGAATGAGATCAATGAATATATCGAAAAGGGCGTTATCGTAGGCGGTATGATCCCCAAGCTCCGTTGCTGTGAGACCGCAATCAACAGCGGTGTACATTCTGCACACATCATCGACGGCCGTGTTGCACATTCGATCCTCATCGAAATGTTTACATCCGGCGGTATCGGAACGATGATCGACAATACTCTTTAAGGTGTTAGTATGAAATCTTTTAACGAAATAAAAAATCAGGATAAATCTTTTGTTGCCAATACATATGCACGTTTCGACGTTGCTTTTGCCGCAGGTAAAAATGCTCATTTTGCCGATGAAAGCGGAAAAGATTATATCGATTTCGGCAGCGGTATAGGCACAAACTCTCTCGGTGTTGCCGATGCTGAGTGGGTAAAAGCAGTTTCTTCTCAGGCTGCCACTCTGGCACACTGTTCAAATCTTTACTATAATCCCGTTACCGCAGATCTTGCTGGAAAGCTTTGTGAAAAAAGCGGCATGAAAAAGGTCTTCTTCGGTAACTCGGGCGCGGAAGCAAACGAATGCGCGATCAAAACTGCAAGAAAATACAGCTTTGATAAATACGGTGCAGAGGCTCAGAGAAACAAGATCCTCACTCTTCGCAATTCTTTCCACGGAAGAACCGTAACAACTCTTGCCGCTACCGGTCAGGATGTTTTTCATAATTATTTCTTCCCGTTTACAGAGGGCTTCCTCTTTGCGATGCCCGATCTTGATGAGATCAAAGGTATTATCGAAAATGACGATAAAATATGCGCAGTTATGCTTGAAACGATTCAGGGTGAGGGCGGCGTTCTTCCCCTTGAAGACAGCTTCTTGAAAGAGCTTTGCGAATATGTTCATTCAAAAGATATTCTTCTTATCGTTGATGAGATACAGACAGGTATTGCAAGAACAGGTAAGTTCCTTTCTTATATGCACAGCGGTATTTGTCCCGATATCGTAACCCTTGCAAAGGGTCTTGCGAGCGGTCTTCCCATCGGTGCATGTATGTTCAATGAAAAAACCGAGAAAACTCTCGGCTTCAGTGATCACGGTTCAACATTCGGCGGAAACCTCGTGTCCTGCGCGGGTGCGAATGTTGTTGTCGACAGAGTTACGGCTGACGGCTTTGACGAAGAAGTAACAAAAAAAGGCGAATATATAAGAGCAAAGCTTAAAGATATTTTCGGCGACGAGATCACTGCAATAAGAGGCAGAGGTCTTATGCTCGGTATCGATTTCAAGAGCAAGCCTGCGAAGGAAATCGTTGCCGAAGGCTTGAAACACGGCGTTGTAATGCTTACCGCAAAGCAGTCTGTCCGTCTTCTCCCGCCGCTTACAATAACATACGAAGAAATTGATGAAGGTCTTAACAGACTTTCAAACGTATTCCGTAATTAATAAGGAGTGAAAGTTTGAAAGATTAATCTTTCAAACATGTTTTGTGTCTTTTGCTGTTTAAACAACAGCAATTTTGTGCCAAAACCAGACTCAATAACAACAGAAAGGTAGGCTTTCGAAAACGAAAGCCATGGTTTTAATTATGAAATCGCTTTTAACAATGGAACAGCTCTCTCAGAAAGAGCTTTTTGAAATACTTGATATTGCATCTGAAATGAAAGCCGAAACAAAAGCAGGCAAGAAAAACACAAAAAATCTTGAAGGCATGACTCTCGGTATGATCTTCCAGAAGAGCTCCACCAGAACCCGTGTTTCTTTTGAGGTTGGTATGCAGCAGCTCGGCGGCTATCCTCTCTTCCTCTCCGGTAACGATCTTCAGCTCGGCAGAGGCGAGTCCATCAAAGATACCGCGCGTGTTTTCGGCAGATATCTTGACGGTATCATGATCCGTACATTCAAACAGTCTGACGTTGAAGAGCTTGCCGAATACTCCGGTCTTCCCATCATCAACGGTCTTACAGACTACTGCCATCCCTGTCAGGTTCTCGCAGACCTTCTCACCATCAAAGAACATAAAGGCGGCTTTGACGGTCTCAAGGCTTGTTATATCGGTGACGGCAACAACATGGCAAACAGCCTTCTCGTTGGCTGTCTCCTCGCAGGTATGAGCTTCTCTATCGCAACTCCCGAAGCTTACAAGCCCTGCGACCATATCATGGAAGTTGGCGCTTCTTACGGCGATAAGTTCCAGTGGACCACCGATATTTTTGAAGCTGCTAAGGATGCCGACGTTATCTTTACCGACGTTTGGGCAAGTATGGGTCAGGAAGGCGAAGCAGAAATCCGCAGAAAAGCATTTGCCGGCTACTGTATCGACGAAAAACTTCTTGCTGTTGCAAATGAGGGCTGCATGGTTCAGCACTGTCTCCCCGCACATAAAGGCGACGAGATCACCGAAGATGTTTTCGAAGCTCATGCAGATGAGATCTTTGACGAAGCAGAAAACAGACTTCACGCTCAGAAAGCTGTTCTCTGGCTTTGCATGCATAAATAATTTGTTAATAAAAACAGACCTGTATGGTTTAATAAATCATACAGGTCATTTTTTTATACCGTCATCTTATCTTTCAGTTTTTCGAGTATCTTTTTTTCGAGTCTGGAAATGTACGACTGTGAGATGCCGAGCATATCCGCAACTTCTTTTTGAGTGTATTCTCTTTTTGAGCCGACGAGTCCGAAGCGCAGGCTCATTATCTGCCTTTCTCTGTCGTTCAAACAAAGCAAGGCTTTTCTTAACTGATCTATTTCCGCTTCTGTTTCAACGTTTTTTGAAACCTCGTTTGCATCCGTGCCCAGAATGTCCGATAAAAGAAGCTCGTTTCCGTCCCAGTCAACATTTAGCGGTGCTTCGATAGATATTTCGTTTTTAACGCCTGTGTTTTTACGTAAAAACATCAGTATCTCATTTTCGATGCATCTTGAAGAGTATGTTGCAAGCTTGATGTTTTTGTCTGCCCGAAAAGTATTTATCGCCTTTATCAGCCCGATAGTGCCTATCGAAATAAGATCTTCAAGATTTATGCCCGTGTTTTCGAATTTTCGCGCGATGTACACAACAAGCCGCAGGTTATGTTCTACCAATTCATTTCTTGCTGCTTCGTCACCGTATTCAAGAAGATGCAGCAGTTCATACTCTCTTTCCTGAGGCAACGGAGGGGGAAGTGAGTCCGAACCGTTTATATAATAAATATTGTCGGACAAAAATACGGAAAGTAATTTTAACAGATTCATTTTTTAGCCTTTCATTCAGATTTTGGTTCCTATTATCGCGTTGAACTCGTCTCCGAGCCTTGTGTCGCTTACTGCGATGAGAATTTTCTTCTCTTCTCCGTCTATTTTAACACTGTCGGGACGAAATGCAGTCATTATCCCGGTTTTACCGTCTGCGGTGTGATATGGGATCATACGTGTTCGGGTCTTTAAAACGTGCGGGATTATCTCTTTTAAAGTATTCTTTTCCGCTATCATTACAGGGTCTCCCGTTATGGGATCTTTTAACATGTTTCCGCTGTCACGAAAGCACCGAAGATTTACCTGCTTTTGTGAAACGTGTACGGTGCAGTCGCAGAAAGCGTTTACGGGCTTTCTTGATGCCGATATCCGACTTGCGACCGTCGTCGCCAGAAGGAGGAAAAGCGCCGCGATAAGTAGAGTCGGAACGGAGATGTTAAAATATATTTCACTGTTTTGTATGTAGATACTGTTTTTACAAAACGGGAGATACTGTATCGACATCAAGACTGCCACGTAACAAAAGGAACAGAAAAGGAAAATGCAGGTGTTTTTGAGCAACGACCGAAAGGATTTTGTTTTGAATGCTATCATCGAAACAATTACAGCCGCCAGGCTTTTTATTGCGGTGCATAACGTAAAGCTTATCGGAGGAAGACAAACCGCAAGCCCGTATACAGAGATGAAGGTATCTGCCATTGCGAATCTTCCGAACGATGTTTTTGCACCGGTGAGCCTTGTGCAGGCGAAAAGAATAACCCCGTTTATAATAAGGTTTACGAACAGCAGAATATCTAAGTATACAGTTATCGGTTCGGAGGTGCTTTGCTGAAATTCTGATAAGTACACGGTCGTTACCTCCTTTGCTTAAACATTATAACATATCGTTCCCCGTTTTTTTGTCAGATAAAGAGCGTAAAAAAAGGTTTCCTTTCGTGCGAAAAGATTATGATTCGCAGAAAAGAAACCTTTTATTTTTATATTTTACTTTGTTTTCATTGTCAGGGAAATACGTTTTTTTGCAACGTCAACGCCTAAAATGCGGACTTTAACTATATCTCCGACCTTAACGGCTTCAGACGGGTGTTTGATATATCTGTCGGAAACCTGTGAAATATGAACAAGACCGTCCTGATGTACACCGATATCGACAAATACACCGAAGTCGATAACGTTTCTGACCGTTCCCGTAAATTCCATTCCTTCTTTAAGGTCTTTTATATCCATAACATCCGAACGGAGAAGGGGAGGGGGAAGTTCGTCTCTTATGTCTCTGCCGGGCTTGAGTATTTCGGTGAGGATATCGTTTAATGTCGGCAAGCCTATTCCGCAGTCATCAGCCGCTTTCTGTTTACCGTATTTGTCGAGCTTTACGGTAAGCATCGAAAGTCCTCCGTCTGTGACATCTTTGGGTGTATAACCGAAAAGACCGAGAAGCTTTTCAGCCGCAGCGTATGATTCGGGGTGAACTGCCGTATTGTCGAGAGGATTGTCTGCACCGGGAATACGAAGGAAGCCTGCGCATTGTTCAAATGCTTTGGGACCGAGCTTTTTGACCTTTAAAAATTCTTTTCTTGAACGGAATGCACCGTTTTCATCTCTGTATGCAACGATGTTCTTCGCGATTGCGGAGTTGATACCTGCAACGTATGAAAGAAGAGACGGGGATGCTGTATTTATGTCAACACCTACAGAGTTTACACAACCTTCAACAACGCCCGAAAGTGCTGCATCGAGACGCGCCTGCGGCATGTCGTGCTGATACTGACCGACACCGATGCTCTTCGGATCGATCTTAACAAGCTCTGCAAGGGGGTCCTGAAGTCTTCTGCCGATAGAAACAGCTGAGCGGAGTGAAACGTCAAAATCGGGAAATTCTTCCGCGCCGAGCTTTGATGCGGAGTAAACGGACGCACCTGCTTCGTTTACGACCATGTAAGTCACTTTTCGGTCAAGCTCTCTTATCGTGTCGGCAATAAAGATTTCGGTCTCCTTCGATGCGGTGCCGTTGCCGATAGATATGCAGTCAACATTGAATTTGGCTATATATTTTTTTACCTTTTCTGCGGCTTCTGCTATTTTGCTCTGCGGCGGGGTGGGGTAGATAACGTCAGTCATGAGAACCTTACCGTTTTCGTCAATAGCGCAGATCTTGCAGCCTGTTCTGTATGCAGGGTCAACAGCAAGAACGGTTTTTCCCTTGATCGGCGGCTGCATAAGAAGGGGCTTGAGGTTGAGACCGAACATTTTTATTGCCTGTTCGTCTGCCTTTTCGGTAAGTCCGCTTCTTGTTTCGCGTTCAACGGAGGGGAATATGAGTCTGTTGTAGCTGTCTTTTATTGCGTTTTCAACAAATTCTGTCGATATTGAGCCTTGTTTAACGTAAAGATCGTTGATCGTTTTAAGCGCACGGTCTTCGGAAAGGCCGACAGAAACGCTCAGCCATTCCTCGTTTTCGCCTCTGTTTATCGCAAGAATTCTGTGGCTGGGTACGGATTTTACAGGTTCGGAGTATTCGTAATACATTGTGTATACAGAGTCTCCCTCTTTTGCCTGCTTCGATGCGATAACAGCTTCCTTCTGAATAAGCTCTTTTAACTGCTTGCGAACTTCGGGATCGTCGGAAACGATCTCGGCGATTATATCCGATGCGCCTTCAAGCGCTTCTTCCGCTGTTACAACACCTTTTTCCTCATCAATATATTCGGATGCAATAGCGGTAAGATCGCCGGATGTTATTTCCTGAGCGAGAAGCACGGTTGCCAAAGGTTCAAGACCTTTTTCTTTTGCGATAGATGCTTTTGTTCTTCTCTTTTGCTTGAACGGACGGTATATGTCTTCAACTGCGGAGAGTGTTTCTGCGGCGGCAAGTGCAGCTGCGATCTCGTCTGTCATCTTTTCCTGTGAAGAGATGCTTTCGAAAACTTCCTCTTTTCTCTTTTCGAGGTTTCTTAAATATTCAAGACGGTCTGCGATCTCGCGAAGTACCTGGTCGTCGCATGAACCGGTCATTTCTTTTCTGTATCGTGCAATGAACGGAATCGTGTTGCCGTCATCTATAAGAGTAATTATATTTTCAAGATGCTCTTTTTTAACTTTAAATTCGGAACAAAGGATCTCGTTTATATTCATTCTTCTGTTTTTCCTTTCCGTAGGTATAATTTGGCTTTAAAAAGCAATACTAACGTATGCCGTACTGTGCGGTCACAACATTACTATTATACAATAATACGGAAAAAATTTCAAGAGGCTTAATGATGAACATAAAAAAAATTTTTACAGTATCCCTCCGAAAAGTTCAGAGATCCACTATGCCGCAAGTCGTATCGGGTATGCATTCCGTTCGGGCGGCAGGTGTTTCACTCGGTACTTTTTTATCGGATAAAGGCTGGAAAAAACTTACGGATAAAAACGGCAATATTCGTATTTACGATTTTGCGTGTGATTTTTTTGATTTTAACATCCGTAAGTTCAACGCAGATTCGTTTGAAAAATATCTGGAGTCGGTGTCTGTTTCAAAAAAACTTACGGGTGATGAGTTTTCATGTATTGTTAATATATTTAAACTTGCGGCATTGAAAAAGCTTGCCGACTGCTGTGAAATGTATAACGAAAATGTTGAAAATGCGGATATTTCGATCAGAGCCGAAAATCTTGTTTCTTATCTCTCTTTTTTTGAGAAATATGACGGCGGAGATCTTTATGAAAAATTCAGCGTATGCGAGCGTATTCTTAGTAAGGATAAATCGTATCTTTTGCTTGATAAAGAGTCTAAAAATCTTTATCGTCACAAGCTTTCTGTTATTTCAAAGAAAAAAGGTATAAGTGAATCTTCTTTTGCGGAGCAGATCGTTTCAAAAGCCGCTTCTTCGGTTGGAAAACGGTCTCATATAGGGTATTATCTTTTTGAACAAAAAGAATGCCGGTTTTACATCCCGCTGCTGTTTGCTTTGTCTGCGGTTGTCTCCGTTTTTATAGGCATTTTGACAGGCTCGGTTGCTGCATCCGTCCTTTCGTATCTTCCTGTTTTTGAAATAATAAAGATTTTAACAGACAGGATAATGGGTTCGCTTTTTAAAGCAGAATATATCCCCCGTTTGGAAAAACACGGAAAAAAGACACTCGTTACAGTTGTTACTTTTCTTTCCTCATCCGCTGATGCCGATAAATATGCAGACCGTTTAAAACAGCTTTATTACACCAACAGATCTTCCGACGGAAATACTTTTTTCGGCTTTCTGTGCGATCTTCCCGAATCGGACGGTCCGACTTCTGCTGAAGATGATGTTATACTGAAAAGAGTAAACGAACGTATATCAAAACTCAACAGTGAACTTGAGAATGTTTTCTTTGCGGCTGTCAGAAAGCGTTCTTTTAATGCCGAAGCAGGTAAATATTCCGCTTATGAACGAAAGAGAGGTGCTATAACCGAGTTTCTTCATGCTGTAAAAAACGGAGATAAAGACGGATTTATGCTTCTTTCAGATAACGTTTTCGGCGCTGATTTTTTTGTTTCTCTTGACAGTGATACTTTGCCTGAGCCCGAAAGCATTGATAAGCTTGTTTCGGTTCTTTGTCATCCTCTTTCAGAGCCTGTTTATAACGGTGATATGACGGCTGTTAAAGACGGATATGCGGTTGCCGTTCCGAGAATAGATGTCAGCCTTGAAAGTGCCGAACGTAACGGCTTTACGAAAATAATTTCATGCTTCGGCGGCTCGGAGGTCTATGAAAATGTTTCATTCGATCTTTATCAGGATGTCTTCGGGGAGGGTATATTTTCGGGAAAGGGCGCGATAAATATTGATGCTTTCAACAAGATCACTGCTCCGCTGTTTCCCGATAACTGTGTTCTGAGTCATGATATCCTTGAGGGCTGTTTTCTTAGAACCGTAAATGTTTCCGATGCGGTATTTTCTGATTCTGTTCCGCAGAATATAGTTTCTTATCTGAAACGTTCACACAGATGGACAAGGGGCGACTGGCAAAATATTCGCTGGCTTTTCGGTACGCTGAAAACAAAAAACGGATCTGAGATCAGAAATCCTCTCGGGAATATCAGCAAATTCAAGCTTTTTGATAATCTGCGAAGATCGGTGAACGCGATCGGGGTATTTCTTCTTTTGTTTTTTTCTCTTTTAACGAAAAATATTCCTCTTTATCTTTTATCCGTCTTTTCTGTATTTGCGGCGCCTCTTATCAGCATGATCTTCGGACTTTTTGAGCTTCGTGAAAGCCGCTATATTCGCCATAAAACCGCAAGAGCCGTGTCCGGCACAGAGGATCTGCTTTTTTCTTTTATCAATTTTATTTGTTTGCCGATAACCGCTTATTCTTCGGCCGATGCGGCGATCCGTGCGGTTTACAGATCTTTTGTGAGCGGCAGAAAAATGTTGGAATGGACAACTGCCGACTCGTTTGATAAAAAATTAAAGGGTTCGTTTTCAGAAACCTTGATGTCAATGCTTCCGCAATTTTCGGGCATACTGTTCTTTTTCAGGCTGACGTTTTTACCTGTTGGGGTTTTGTGGGTCTTTGCTCCGTTTGTACTTTATTTCCTTTCAAAAACAAAGAAGAATGATCGTAAGATTGAACATCCCGAGTTTTATTCGGAATGTATGGCTGATATCTGGAAGTATTTTGAGACTTTTTTGAATGAACGCAATAATTATCTTCCGCCTGATAATTTTCAGGAGGCTCCCGTCAGAATCTGCGCTGAAAGAACCTCTCCCACCAATATAGGCCTTGCTCTTCTTTGTACGGTCGGGGCGTTTGATATGGGATTTATCAACGCGGAGAGAATGTTTTTTCTTTTGGATAAGCAAATATCTTCAATCGAAAGCCTCGAAACGGTCAACGGTCATTTCCTTAATTGGTATGAGACAACAACAAAGAAACCTCTGTATCCGAGATTTGTTTCCACTGTCGATAACGGTAATTTGGCGGTCTGTCTTTATACCCTTAAAAATGCAATGCTTTCCTTTGGAGGGGATCCGGCAAGATCTCTTGCCGAAAGGATATTGAATCTTATTGATCAAAGTGATTTTACGTTTCTGTACGATAAAAAACGTGAGCTTTTCAGAATAGGGTATGATGTTGAAAACAACAGGTTTACCGATTCACATTACGACCTTTATGCTTCGGAATCACGGTTAACAAGTTATTTTGCGGTCGCAATGGGTATCGTTTCAAAAAAACACTGGGCATCACTCGATAGGTTTTATACGTTAAACAACGGATTTCTCGGTATAAAAAGCTGGAGCGGCACGATGTTTGAATATTTTATGCCTCATATCTTTTTGCCGGTATATGAGTGCTCAGCAGATGAGGAAATGCTGAAGTTTGCTCTTGATCGTCAGCAAAAATTTGTTCCTTACGGGGTTCCGTGGGGGATTTCGGAAAGTGCATATTATGCTTTTGACCGTGATCTGAATTATCAGTATAAAGCTTTCGGTGTTCGGGATCTTTCTGTTAATGGCGGTGCTGAACGTAAAGAAGATTGTGTTGTCAGCCCGTATTCATCGTTTTTAACATTGCCGTTAGCAAACGGCAGCGATGTTAAGAAAAATCTTGATATTTTTTCTTCGATCGGTGCTAAAGGTGAATACGGCTATTATGATGCCGTAGATTATCCGTCTTTTTCTGCAAACAGTATGGAATCTGTTGTTATGAACAGTATGGTTCATCATTTGGGTATGTCGTTTTTGGCTTGTGAGAATTATCTTAAAAATAATATTGTTGTTAACCGTTTTATGGATGAACGTATGCATGCCTTTTCTTGCCTTCTGAAACAGCGGCCCCCGTCAAGTGTTGTCCGTTACGGAGAACATCCAACCGAACAGAAGAATAAAAATGACAGATACCGTCCACGTGCGGAGGACTGTGTGCCTGTTTCGGTTGACGAACCTACTGTTCGGGCTCTTACGGGAGGAAAACTTACCGATATTGCCACTGATTCCGGTAACGGCTATCTTTTGTTTAACGGTGAAAGCGTAACAAAGGTTCGCGATATGATAAAAGCACCCAAGGGGATCTTTTCAATGATAAGGATCGGCGGAAAAGTGCTTCCTTTAACTTTTGCTCCGCTTTATGACAGAAAGGTTCAGTATAAAACTCTTTTTGAAGACGGAAAATGTGTTTTTTACGCCAAAACACGTTATGCTCAAGCAACTCAAAGCGTAACTCTTGATCCTCTTTCTTCATGCGAGATACGTGAGTTTTCTGTTAAAAGCAATGTTCCGTCCGAAACAAACGGAGACTTTTTATTCTATCTTGAACCGGTTCTTTTCAATACTGCCGCAGAGCGTGCTCATCCTGCATTCTCCTCTCTTTTTCTTGAGGCTTATTTTGATAAACAAAATAACGTTGTTTTTATTCACAGACGGCCGCGTGACGGTGTTTCTGATAACGGAGAAATGTGGCTTGCTGTTGGATGTGATACGGAATTTGAGTTTGAATTATCCCGCTTTTCTGTTTTAAAAAGAGGACTTGCGGAACGTTCTCTTCCCGATGCTTTTGATCTGCCGTTTTCGTGTAAAACAGAAGGCCCTGTAGATGCTTGTGTCGCGTTGAAAACAAAATTTGATGCTTCATCGGCAGAGCCTTTCCGTGTTTATATTTCTGTTGACAAAACACGGGACGGTGCTCTTTCGTCTGTGCTGAAAGCGAAAGGCTCATCGTTTGACCGTATTGCGGGAAAGAATGCCTCGGAGATCTTACGCGTTTACAAAGCATTCTCTGTAAAAAAAGAAGATGTCGGGCTTTACGAATTGATCCTTTCCGATCTGTTTTCGTCAAAGAAAAACGATCATTTACCTTCCGGCGGAACTGAGATCTTATGGAAATACGGTGTTTCGGGTGACTGTCCGATAATTCTTGTCAAAACGGATGAGACAAATATTCAAAGATGCGGTTCTTTTATAAAAGCTTTTTTGTTACTGAAAAATGCAAATATTACGTGCGAGCTTGTGATATGCTTTTCGGAAGGGGGAGGGTATGAAAGACGTCTCTGGAATTATCTTCGTTCGTGCTTCCGCGAATTTTTAAAAGAGGACATTATAGATCAAAGAAACGGTGCGTTTCTGTTGAATATCTCCGAAATAGCTGATTTTAATGTGTTTCGGTCTGTTGCGGCTTTCTATGTCGATCTTTCAAAAAACAATGCGATAAAGCCACAAAAACAGTTTTATCCTTTGCCCTTGTCTAAAAAGACAGAGCCAAAAGAGCTTCTGTATACCGAAAAAATGGGGCTTGGCGGTTTTATTGACGGCGGCTTTGGTATTGACGATAAAAACGTTTTTGAATACCGTCCGGTCTGGAGCCATGTCCTTGCAAATCCTGCTTTCGGCACTGTTTTAACAGAAAACGGACTTGGCTTTACGTTTGCGAAAAATTCTTCTCTCAATAAATTAACACCTTGGTCGGGTGACCCTGTTTGCGGCTGTGACGGAGAACATCTTGCCGTTACGTGTGACGGTCAACGGTACGATCTTCTTTCGGGAGCTTCTGTTTCGTTTCTTCACGGTCGGGCAGAGTACAGATCTTGCGTGGACGGGGCTGATTTTACGGTCAAGGTCTTTGTTCCCGAAAATATTTCGGCAAAGATAATGATCGTTTCTGTTGAAAACAAAGGCGGGGATAAAAGCGTAAGCTTTGAAGCCGATATTCTGATGGATTCTCATAGAAAAATAGGTGGTGCTGTTTGTGAATGCTCCGCAAATGCTTTGTTTTACACAAATCCGTTCAACAACTCGTTCTCCGATGGATGTGCTTTTGTTTGCGGAGAAAAAACAGACGGAAAAGAAGTTTTTTTCAGCGTTGAAGAGGGGAAAAAGAAAACCTCGTTTTTCGTTCTCGGTTATGCGCGGAACAGGGCCTGTGCGGAGTCTGTTGCTGACTCTCTTGATATATATACCGTTTACGGTGAGCTTGAACGTGCGGAACAGTCGAAGCCTGTTATTAAAATAAAAACACCGAGCAACGAACTTGATCTTTTTTATAACACCTTTCTGTTTTCTCAAATAATCAATTCACGGATTTATGCAAGAAGCGGATTTTATCAGTGCGGCGGTGCTTTTGGTTTTCGGGATCAGCTTCAGGATTGCATCTGTGTTTCATCTTTTAAACCTCGTTTGTTGAAAAAACAGATACTTCGTGCCGCCTCAAGGCAGTTTATCGAGGGCGATGTTTTTCATTGGTGGCATGATCTTCCGAACGGTCCCAAAGGTTCAAGGACAAGATTTTCGGACGATCTTTTGTGGCTCCCGTATGCTGTTTGCGAATATGTTGATAAGGTTGGACGAGACGATATTTTATGGTGTGAAGCTGAATACCTTGTCGGACGTTCTCTTGAAGACGGTGAGAACGAGGCGTATATTGAGGCTTCATCGTCAGAAAATACCGAAAATATTTTTCTTCACTGTGTTCGGGCTATAAATAAAGCCTGTACGTTTGGATCTCATGGGCTTGTTTTGTTCGGGTGCGGTGACTGGAATGATGGAATGAACGGTATTCAGGGCGGCGAAAGTGTTTTTACAACTATGTTTGCGATTGCTGTTCTTGAACGTTTTTCGGCACTTTGCAGAAAGCTCGTTGAAAATGAAATGGCTGAATTCTGTGCCGAATGTGCGGAAAAATACCGTGATGCGATAGAAAAACATTGCTATGATAACGATCGGTTCGTCAGAGGTTTCTTCGCGGATGGCACACCCTTCGGATCTGCCAAAAATGTTGACTGTAAAGTGGATCTGCTTCCTCAAAGCTTTGCCGCTATCGTTGGCGGCTTTGATGATGTTAAAGT
>JAEIGA010003702.1_pt1 | contig 23828 bp, 17 predicted proteins | sample 9270691 | NCBI WGS metagenome assembly JAEIGA01 (sample SAMN17057246, study PRJNA624740) | gut metagenome | biome: biome; isolation source: fecal sample | host: Bos grunniens | place: China: Xizang | collected 2019 | reverse complement strand
TCGATCTGCACAGGATAGATGCTGTCCCATATGTCTGTTCCTATATTTGCTCCGCTGACAAGGATGTTTCCTCCTGCAGAAGTGAAAGAACGTATGGCATCCTGCATTTCAGATGAGAAGACAGTGTATTTCTGCTGCATTCCGCTTCCCACGGTAGTCGTGATCTGTTTTCCACAGATAAGGTCAACTGTCCATGCCTGATGACGATATGTGGAATCGCTTTCAAAGCTTTCGTTGCTGCATGAATAGAATGGATATCCGGCATTGAGCACAGCCTTGCCGTGTACGGATGCATAGTCAAAAGTGTTTCCCGCAATGATTTCTCCAGCGTGGTGCATGTCTGAGGCTCCGAATCCAGGGTTGTCATCATCAAGCCATTCAAGACCTCGGTTAAACTGGTACATGTCACCGATGTATGCAATATCCTGGATATAAGGCACTCCGCTGTCCACTCTGTTATCAAACCCTGCATAAGTCGGCGTGTCTACGAACGCTGGAGCACTCACTCTGTCGAAGTTGTTTACAATAAGTACTTTTTTTGACATGTCTCCTTCAGCAGGCCTTCCTATGCTGACTGTTTCGGATGGGAAGCTGCGTCCTCCATCGTTGTAAGCTGTGATGCGGAAACTGTAGATATGGCCCGGATGGATGAGCACCTCTGTCGAGAGTATCTCTCCGATGCGTTTCACATCGGTTATCTTCGAGCCTCTGTCAAATCCCCCGTCATTTATTCTTGTGTGGAGTATATAGCCGGAAGGTTCGGCCGTAGGCTCGAGTGGGTCGCTTACCGCCTTCCAGCTGATGACTGCCTTCTTTCCGTCTGCACTGAACGATACTCCCATTGATTCCACCGGAAGAGGCTGCACTGCATATTGAGTACCATATCTGCTGCTGAGATATTTAAGCATGCCTTTATATACAGATCGTGAAGCGGCAAATCGGAATGACGGATCAAGTCCGTATTTCATGTCGGCGAAATTCTGATGCGAGAGCAACTCAAGAAGCATCGATGGGGAAGACGGAGTGCGGGATTCGCGGTAGCTTCGGTCCCATACGGAGCGTCTGCTCCAAAGAGAATCGAACTGAGTCCGGATGTCGCCGACTATCTGACTCTGCACCATATCCGCGAAATCACGTGATGTGGTTCTGCTTTCTCCGTTAGGAAGCTTGGTCTTGTTTTCTGAACGCGATGTGTAGATTGCAAGCGTTCCGACTATAGAATCGTTTGGCGTTACACCTGCGTCAGAGTGGAATCCTAAAGTAAGATCGATAGGGATTCTGAGTGTTGCAGGAGGTGTGGCATTCATGCGAGATCCTCTGCTGATCCATTCAACCCAGTCACCACGGGCCATATAGTCATCTTTATAATCGTCCTTGCCTTCGTTCTGACTGTAGACTGTTGAATCTGCTCCTGCCCATTGAAGCCAATAGCGTGAACCTTCGGCTGAGCGTGCGAAGCCTGAGACGGAAGCTTCTTCCACCACAGAAGTAGAATCTTTCGGATCAGTCCATTTCTTGCGTGCGATGTTTCCCATACCACCACCGAAACGTACTGCATCTGCTGTAACGACATTTTCTGAATTATGCTTGTAGCCGTCAGGAGTCCTGTTGTCCAATGAAACAGAACCTTCATTGCCTTCAGCAAATTCGAATGTTCCGAGATATATCCATGTGCCCCCTCCCATTTTCTGGTCGACTATGAATCGGGTGCGTCCGCCCATGTGATTTACAGTGTAGCAGGCTGATGATGTGCTGTTAGGCATACTTTTATATGATACATACACTGCATAGGATCCTCTTTCCGGAATTTCCGGTCTCCATTCAGCAGATGCTACTCCTGACTTAGCATTTGTCGGAACTGTCTCCGCCATACGTGCGGTTCCCATCGTGAATGGATTCTCCACGTCGGTATATGTCTGCTGGAGATCTGCGAATCCTTTTCCTGCATCTTTCCAGTTTCCGGTTTCAAAGTGGTCTCCCCGGCCTCTCAGTCCTCCATTAAGATCGACCGGACCTTCTATGATCCAGCTCTTGTCATTGTCTACTACCACCTCATTTCTCTGGACATCCCTTTCGCGAGGCATGAGGATATATGCGCCTGCATTTTCAAGCATCGGTGCCAGGTATGGCAACACATAACTCTGCGTGTACATGTCCTCGACTGTCTGAAATAGGGTGGCTCTCTGCCATTCCCATCTGTCAAGACTTTGCTCGAAATACCTTCCGTGACTGTGCCAGAGAGCAATATGTCTTCCGCTCAAGCCTTTGTCATATCTGTCGCTTCCCAGTTCGTATACCATTCCTCGCTTCTCAGAAGGTGCTTTCACTTTGTGGCGAGAATCTGCTGGAGTGCCGTCATTCCCTAGGACTGGGGTGATGAATTTGTCAAGCGAAACTCTGTCGCAGTAGATCTGCCCCAGCTTCTGCTTCTGGTATCCTTCAGGGAAAAGAGATTTAAGTGTGTTCTTGAACCACTGCAGGTCGCCCTTATACCAAGGGTAATCACCGAGAGTGCGTGTGAAATAGAAGTCAAGTGTTGTTCCACGCTTCATCACAGCTTTAAGTGCGAGGGATTCAACATGGTCTACTCCGGTCCTTTCCAAAAGCAAGGTGTCCAGTGCTGCGCACACCGGCTTGAAATCCTCCACAATCTTGTTCTGTCCCCATGAAGTCATGGAAAGGACAGCAAATATCAATATAATTAAAGTTCGTTTCATCTTTTTCTGAATGCAATTTGAATAAGGACAATAACACAACCTGCTGCAATGCCCATTGCGTCTGAGAAGAAGTCGGCGATCTCGTAGGACCTGTAGTCTGTCAGACCCTGGATCTGTTCTGTGCCGTATGCAAGGCCTAATCCGAATACAGCAAGCACTCCAAGAAGAATCAGTTCGCGCCAGAATGTGACATTATTGTTATGGAAGGTCTGGAAAGCCAGCACCGGATATGGTGCAAACATACAGAAATGCACCAGCTTGTCCGCAGGGATGCCAAATAACGTGAACTGCACATCCGGTACACTTTCGGTCTTCATGAAGCATAGAAAGACGAGTGTCGCGATGTAAATGCAGAACAAGAATGTCATTATGATTCTTAATCTGTTTTTCATCTGCTATAAGGTCTGCATGTCATGAAGTTTCCTATAATATCCGTTAAGCTCTATGAGATCTTCATGACGACCTCTTTCCACAATCTTTCCTTCGTGAAGGACGCAGATTTCGTCAGCGTTCCTGATAGTAGAAAGTCTGTGTGCTATCACGATTGTGGTTCTCGATGATGTAAGTCTGTCAAGTGCTTCCTGAACAATTTTCTCGGACTCTGTGTCTAGTGCGGATGTTGCTTCGTCAAGAATGAGGATGTCCGGGTTTTTCAGTATGGCTCGTGCTATGCTGATTCTCTGTCTCTGACCACCTGAAAGCTTGCTTCCGCGGTCGCCGATGTTGGTCTGGTATCCTTCTTCCTTTTCCATGATGAAGTCATGGGCGTTTGCAATCTTTGCAGCAGCAACGACCTGCTCCATGGTGGCATCTTCCACTCCGAATGCTATGTTGTTGAAAATGGTGTCGTTGAATAGGATTGCCTCTTGATTGACGTTTCCTATAAGGCTTCTGAGTCCTTTTATCTTAAGATTTCTGATGTCTGTTCCGTCGAGTGTGATCGATCCTCTGGATGCGTCGTAATAGCGAGGGATAAGATCGGCAAGTGTAGATTTTCCCGAACCTGATTGGCCTACGAGAGCCACTGTCTTGCCCTTAGGTATGGTCAGATCGATGTCATGAAGGACTTCCTTGCCTTCCTCGTAGCTGAAGCATACGTTACTGAATCGTATGCTGTCCTCAAATCCTTTAGGAGATACGGCATCGGGAACTTCCTTGATATCGTTCACGGCATTCATTATCACATCGATACGCTCTATTGATGCAAGTCCCTTAGGGATATTGTAGCTTGCTTTCGAAAACTCCTTGAGCGGACCGAGCACGCTATAGAGAATCACCATGTAATATATGAATGTCGGAGCATCTATAGGCGCATTCTCACGAAGAATGAGAGTACCTCCAAACCATAGGACGATCATGATCATCACCGATCCGAGAAACTCGCTGACTGGGTGTGCGGATGCCTGGCGGACAGCTACCTTGGCTGATGCCTTGCGGTACTGGTTGGCGGTCTCTGTGAATCTTTCCTTCATTTTGTCCTCTGCGATGAATGCCTTTATGATGCGAAGACCTCCGAGGGTCTCGTCGAGCTGGGCCATTGTCTCGCTCCATTTCGCCTGTGCTTCAAGTGACTGTCTCTTGAGCTTCTTTCCTATAGCGCTCATTCCCCAGGCCATGAGGGGAACGACTGTGACTGTAAAGAGTGTCAGTTCCCAGCTGAAATATATGAGTGCGGCGAAATAGCAGATGATGAGTATAGGATTCTTGATGAGCATGTCTAGCGAACTCACGATGGAGTTTTCGACTTCGCTGACATCGCCGCTCATTCTTGCGATGATGTCTCCCTTCTTCTGCTTTGAGAAGAAGCCCATCGGCAGGCTCAGCAGTTTGTTGTAGACCATGGTCCTTATGTCTCGAACGATACCTGTCCTGAGTGGGACCATCACTGCAGATGATGCGAAATAGCATGATGTCTTCAGCAAGGTCATCAGTCCGAATACGCAGCCTAAAATAAGCAAGGTGGTCGACCCGCCCCACATGTCGATCAGACGGCTGACTCCGTAGTAGAGGTTGTTCATAAGCTGTTCCTTGTCAGGAACTCCGTTCCATGGCATGAATTCATACACCTTTGTGTCCATCTCGAACAGAATGTTCAGAATGGGTATCAGCAGAGAGAATGAGAAGATGTTGAAGACTGCTGACAGAAGGTTGAGAACAACCGATCCTGCAAGATATTTCTTATATGGTGCGGCAAAGCGCTTGAGGACTTTCCAGAAAGCTTTCATCACTTGGTGTTTATCTTGCAAAGATAAGAAAATTATACCAATTAAAGAATATGGTCAATCCAGTGATAGATGAGGTGAATCCTCTTTTTGAGTACTTCCATGTCAAGATTTTCGACTGTATCCCAGGTCTTGTTGGTATTCATTGTGATTCCTGAAGTGAAGAGCACTGCAGGAATCTTGTTCTGAACGAATACCTTCTGATCGGAAAGGGTATAGAATACCTCTGTGAAGTTCCTGCTCCCGTAGTAGTCCAGGGCAATGTCCATATAGATTCCGTAGCGTCTGTTGCAGTACTCTAACATATCCTGGTCAGTACGTTTCAGAGAGTGTGTGCCCAGCATGATGAGATAGTCCGGCCTGTTCTTGTGAAGAGGGGCCAATGTGCTGCCGATCTGGTCTATGTTCACCATCAAGGAAATCTTTTCAGGGGTTATGGTATCTCCTGTGACCGGGTCGTGGAGTTCTCCTGTTTCGATCATGCGCCAAAGTGCCTGTGATCCTGCCATACTGAGTTCCTTGGCGTCGAATGCAACGAAAATGATGTTGCTGTCGTAGCCTTTTCCAAGGGTCTTCATGCTTGAGAACATCTGGGCAAGGCTGATCATAGCTGTGACTCCGGATGCATTCGCATCAGCTCCCGGATATATCTTGCCGTCAAGCATTCCGAGATGGTCGTAATGCGCTCCGATGATGACATATCTGTCGCGTGGAGTCTTGAGCGATCCCGGAATCATGCCCATGATGTTGTGACCGATATGTCCGTGGCCGGCAAAGAAGTGCTTGGTGTAGGTGCTGTCTATCTTGAGAAGTCCGGTCTTGCTGAATTCCCTTTCTATCCAGAATGCAGCCTCTTTGCTGGCTCTTGATCCGGTTCCGCGACCTTGGCATATGGTGTCGGAGAGGAATCTGACTTGTCTTTCAAGCTTGCCTTCCCAGATAAGGTTCTTGGCAGCTGAATGCTGTGCCATGCTTCCTTCTTGGGCATAGGATGCCATGCACATAAAGAAAGTCATGATGATGGTCATGACTGATTTAATCGTTTTTTTTCTTCTTTTTGACTGCATGGGCGCAATAAATGTGTATCTTTGTAGTTTGTCTGTGACAAACGGACGCCAAAAATAGTGAAAATTACTCATAATAGGAAATAAATATGCATAGAGCCTTGAAACTGATCATTGCCGTCATTCTGTTTTTCGGAGCAGGATTTCAGGGACTTTATGCCCAGTATGACAAGGATGTCTTCTATATGAGAGGTCGTCAGGCTTTGTCGGAAGGACGATATTCCACTGCTATAGAGAATTTTAATATTCTTGCGCGTCTTGATACTGCAAATTACTGGAACTATTTCTTCAGAGGCATCGCAAAATATAATCTCGGAGATATCAGAGGTGCGAAAAATGATTTCGACCGCTCGGTCCGCATCAATCCTGTCTTTACGAACGGATACCATTATAGAGGAATCACAAGCAGCCGTTTCGGCGAGTATGAAGCGGCGTTGGAAGACCTTCAGCATGCACTTGACCTCCGTCCGGGCAATATGAGCGTCTATTTCAGCCGCGGAGTGACATATTTTCTTGCCCAGCAGTTCGAGAATGCCGTGAAGGATTTCGACAAATATATCAGGAGAGAGCCTCGTGATCCTTCTGCCTATTTGAACAGGGGTGCCAGTTATCTTTTCCTTGGAGATACGCTCAAGGCCTATGAAGATTATAACAAGTCCATCAAGCTTGACCGTTTCGATCCGGAGGGTTATGTGCGCAGAGGACGTCTATATGCGGCTCAGGGAGATTATAATAAGGCTATCGCTGACATGGATATGGCTATAGAGCTTGACACGACCAATACTCTGGCCTATTTCAACAGAGCCATCATGTATTACGAGCAGATGATGTACAATGAGGCTATGGATGATCTTAATAGAGTACTTCGAGATGAGCCTGGAAATGCCCTGACTTTGTATAACCGAGGCTTGATAAGCGCACAGCTCGGAGCCTATGAAGATGCTCTTGACGACCTGGACAGGGTGTTGAATATCAATCCGGAGAATGTGCTGGCTTATTTCAACAGGGCTTCGGTCTTCATCGAACTCGGGATGTATCGTAATGCTCTGGAAGACTATGATAAGGCTATCGAACTTTATCCTGATTTCGCAAAAGCTTATATGAACAGAGCTTATGTCAAGAATCTTCTCGGAAACTTCAAGGATTCGCAGAAGGACTATGATATAGCTCAGAGGAAGGTGCGTGAATATAGGGAAAAGAATATAACTGACGCCGGTTCTTTTGCAGACACGACAAAGAAATATAGCTCTCTGCTTACGTTTGAAGCGGAATTCGCTCAGAAGGATTTTGACGATGAACTTCTCCAGCATAGAGATATCGATATCAGACTCCGACCGTTGTACAAGTTCGTGCTGACCGGTGAAAAGGCAAATGAGAATTATGCGCTTTCACGCAGATACGAGAATCCTCTCGTAGATAGATTCGAGGCATCTGTTCCTGTCGGTGTGGCTGTCAGGAATCATGAAGTAGCAGTGTCAGCTGAGGTGCTGGCGGAACTTGAGAAGACTGCATGGGCTTCTGTCAATGCTTCTGCAAACGATCTCTTCTTGCGAGCTTTGTATGAGAATGCCGGAAAACTCTTCAACTCGTCGCTTAACTACTATACTCAGGCTATTGATAAGGCTGCCGATGAGGAGGGAGTAGAGAAACTATATGAGGGATTCTATCGTATGAACAGAGGAGTGCTTCGCGCTGAGATGATTGACTTCATCTCATCCATCGAAAACAATGTACAGGTGCTTTCGATGGATGATGCCGGTACGACTCGTGCCCGCGTCAGGGATCAGGTGACACGTCAATATGATTATAGTGAGGCGATTGATGACATGAAGGCTGCTCAGGAGGTCGTTCCTGACATTCCGTATGTATATTACAATCTCGGAAATCTCTATTGTCTGTCGTCTGAGCATATAAATTCAATCGAAAGTTACACAAGGGCCATCGAACTTTATCCATATATGGGTGATGCATATTACAATCGTGGACTTGTGCTTATATATCTGAAAGACAAGGAGAAAGGATGTATAGACCTTTCTCGAGCAGGCGAACTTGGAATACAAGATGCCTACAGCGTGATCAATAAATATTGTGAGGAAGATGAATAAAGCAGTCATATTCGACATGGGAGGTGTCCTTGTCGATCTCGATATAGAAGGATGCAAGGCCGCGTTCAGACGCGACCTTGATTATGATAATATAGATAACATCATAGATGCCTGTCATCAGAAAGGCATCTGGGGCGACTTGGAAGAAGGAGTGCTTCCTGCTGATGAATTCCGCAGAATCATCCTTGCTGATTCTCGTTCTGGGGCGACAGCGCATGATGTTGATGAGGCGATGTCGAAGATTCTTGTGGGCATTGCACCATACAAGGCCGAATTGCTCAAAAAGATGAAGGAAGGTTATGACCTATATATGCTCAGTAACAACAATTCCATCTGTCTGCCGTATTCTTCTGCAATGTTTACCGATGCCGGAGTGCCTCTTGCGTCGACATTCATCAGATGCTTCATGTCATTCGAGATGAAGGCCCTCAAGCCGTCTGCAGATTTTTACAAGAGAGTCATGGCAGAAATAGGCCGCCCTGCTGACGAGATGCTTTTCATAGATGATTCGCAGGTGAATGTGGATGCGGCCGTAGCTGCCGGACTTCCCGCTGTTTATTATAAACCTGGCACTGACCTTTCGGCTCTTCTGGCAGAAGTCCTTGATGATGATTCGTTAAAGATGGAGGGGGACTGCTGATGGTGAAGTTCATGAGTCTTTCCAGCGGAAGCTGTGGCAACTGCTATTATCTGGGAAATGAAAAAGGGGGTATCATAATCGATGCTGGTGTGAGTCTTCGTCGTCTCAAGAAAGTGCTTCAGGAGTATGACATGACAATGGATTCTTTTTCCGCTGTTCTGGTCACCCATGACCATCTTGACCATATCCGTCATCTGGGTTCATTCTGCAAGCGTCTGGCAAAGCCGGTATATACGACAGAGACTATCCATAATGCATTGGCACGCCACACCTTCACAGCACCTACCATCGGTCCATGCCGCAAGGTACTTTCTGAGGGAGAATGGAATCAGATCGGTGATTTCAATGTAAGGTATTTTGTCGTTCCCCACGATGCGACTCAGACAGTAGGTTATGCAATCGAATTCGATGGTTATAAGTTTGTCATAATGACAGATATAGGTCGCATGACTGACGAAGCCGTAGAATTTGCACGTCAGGCTCATACAGTAGTTGTGGAATCCAATTATGACATGGACATGCTCATGCAGGGACCTTACACATATGAGCTTAAGATGCGAATAGTCCAGGGTTGCGGACATCTTTCCAATGATGAGTGTGCAAGTGCCATAAAGCGTTTCTGGCATCCGGGACTGCGAAACATCTTTCTCTGCCATCTGAGCGAGAACAACAATACACATGACCATGCATACCGATGCTCGTTCAAAGCCTTGTGTGAGATAGGGGTAACTCCTGGTACGGTAGCTCTACGCTGCCTTCCACGTCAGTATCCGTCACCTCTTTTTGCGTTGTAGCTCAAATTGCATATATTTGTAGTTGATGTCTAAACATTCTGAAAATGAAGAGTAGAAACAGGGATAGAAAGCCGTCACTGAGAAAGAGAGTCTTTTTCAGTCTTGGTTCGCTTGCGGTGATTCTTCTTGTGTCGGGAATCATTACAATTTTTGAATACAGAAGAATGACCGGTTATGTGTCAGAACTCGTTACTGCCAATATTGAGAATATCGATCTCCCACAGAAGTTCTCCAATCTCTTGTCAAAGTATAATGAGCAGATGGTTTCTACAGTGAATGAGGGAGCTGACTCTCTGGAAGTCATTATGGAACCGATAGACATGAAACCATATCTGGCTCAGGTAGATTCGTTGATGATGTCTTTCGATACGTTTGACGAAACCTCACTTGTCTTTGATGAACTTTTCTATAGAAGTGTCATGCCGGGAGTAGTGTCGGTTGGAGCTGGTATATTGTTGATCTTCCTACTTATATTTTTCACGATGTCCAATTATGTGAATCCTATCTGCAGGATGTCAGATGGTATCGATCAGTATCGCCAGACCGGTCACAGATACAGCGGTTCTTTTGATGGAGATGACCAACTGGCCAATATAAACTCCGGTATTGTGGAACTTATGGAGGAAAATGTCGAACTCAAGAAAAGAATCAAGGCTCTGAAGGATGAACGTTAGATCCATATCAGTCAATGTGGGAAAGGCGCTTCTTGTAAGTGCCCTTTTCATGTTTCTGTCCATCGTAGTATCTGTGATGAACGGGATGGATTCTGCATTTACGCCCCTCCTTATCAGCTTCGTGATAACCCTGCTTGTCGGTTCTTTCCCTTTCATATTCGTAAAGAAAGCTGCTCCTCTGAGCATGAAGGACGGATTCATAACCATAGTTGTGGCTTGGGTGCTTTCTTTTGTCTTCGGTATGCTTCCTTATGTGCTATGGGGAGGTGAATTCACCCTCATGAATGCGTGGTTTGAAAGCGTTTCCGGATATACTACCACCGGAGCTACAATTCTCAATGATATAGAGATACTTCCTGACAGTCTCCTGTTCTGGCGTTCGTCAACCCATTATATCGGTGGTCTGGGAGTTGTTGTCTTTCTTCTGCTTGTCATGCCTGATGCGAGTCCATATCGCTTGAAACTTACGAATATGGAAATGTCATCACTATCCAAAGAGGGATATAAGTACCGTTCTACTAAGGTTATCCGTGTCATAGTCATTGTGTATGTCGGACTTACCTTGGCCGCAACGCTCTCTCTCTGGGCTGCCGGCATGCCTTTCTTCGATGCTGTAAACCATGGTTTCAGTATAGCTGCCACCGGAGGTTTCAGCACAAAAAATCTTTCGATAGGATATTTCGATTCGGACATCATCAATATCGTGGCAATGGCTTTCATGACCGTATCCGCCATGCATTTCGGTCTGATATATTCTGTTTTTGCTACCCGTTCACTTAAGCCTTTGAACAACTCCGTACTTAAGTATTATCTGGGTTCAATCATAGTCATATCTCTTATAATAATGTTTGCCCTTGTCTTGCAAGGGGATTATGATTCATGGGGAAGGGCATGGCTTGACTCATCCTTTACCGTGGTGAGTTATATGACGACAACGGGTTTTGCAACATGTGACAATTCGACCTGGCCACTTATTGCCGCAGTCATGTTGATGATTGTTGCTATCCAGTGCGGTTGCTCGGGGTCTACAACAGGAGGTCTCAAGGTCGATAGAATCTTGATTTCATTGAAGACCATCAAGTATGAAATCAAGCGCAGGCTTCATCCTTCTGCTGTATCTCATGTCACTCTCAGCGGACATCACCTTCCTGACAGCACGGTCAGTTCGGTATTCCTGTATATCGTAGTCTATATGATGGTGATAGTCGCATCTGTCATAATCGTCGTGATAGGAGGCTCGCAACCGGTGGAAGCTATCTCAGGTGTGATATCATCGCTGAGTAGTGTCGGACCCGGACTTGGTGATGTGGCATCTCTTGACAATTATTCTCTTCAGCCTGAACTTTCGAAGTTTGTGTTCACTATTGACATGTTCCTCGGTCGTATCGAGATATTTCCTGTCCTTGTAGTTGTGGCAATGATATTCAAGAGGGACAAGTAATGGGAAGGTCTGATTTCTTATATAAGGGTTTCCTGTCACGTCTGAAGTATGAACCTACCTCATGTCAGGATTCTTTGCTTCGCAAGGTGGCTGACTTCATCTGTGATGACGACGACATCATGATTGTCAACGGATATGCAGGTACCGGTAAGACAACGGCAATATCTGCTGTGATATCTGTAATGAAGGAGTATAAGACCAAATGTGTCCTTCTGGCCCCTACCGGACGTGCAGCCAAAGTCCTTTCATCTTATGCTGGTCAACCTGCATTTACCATTCACAAGCATATCTATCGTCAGAAGTCAGTCGGAGGAGACGGCTTCGGACAGTTTTCGTTGGTTCCGAATAAGGACAAGGAGACTCTTTTTATTGTGGATGAGGTGTCATTGATCGGCATTGATGCTGGTCAGCAGCAGTCTACTACAGCCTTCGGCACCGGAAACCTTCTTGAAGATCTGATTTCATTCGTACGTACCGGGACTGACTGCAAACTCATCCTTATCGGAGATTCAGCTCAGCTACCTCCAATCGGTCTGGATGCTTCTCCAGCTTTGTCTCGTGACTATATGGCTATGATGGGAGGGACAGTATTTGCAGAACTCAGCACTGTGGTGCGCCAGCAGAAGGAGTCAGGAATCCTATATAATGCTACTCTTATCAGACAACTTCAGTCAGAGTTGGATTATGGACCGGGAATGATGGATATCTGTGACCTGGGACTTGAGACAAATCCTTTCGATGATGTGGAGAGAGTGAGCGGGGGAGAGTTGATAGAAAAGATTACGGATGCTTATTCTGCTTATGGTGAGGATGATACGGTTATTCTATGCCGCTCAAACAAACGTGCCATCAAGTACAATCTCGGCATACGTTCCACTGTTCAGTTCAAGGAAGAAAGACTTGTTCGTGACGACAAGCTCATGATAGTGAAGAACTGTTATCAGTTTGTTGAGGATATCAAGGAGATGGATTATATAGCTAACGGTGATATTGCCAAACTGCAGAAGATTTCTAAGTTTGAGGAAAGATATGGACTGCATTTCGCAGAGGCCCGGATTTCCTTCCCTGATTATGATGACCAGGAAATTACTGCCAAGGTTATTCTGGATACTCTTGATTCAGAAAGTGCATCTCTCACATATGAGCAGTCCAATATGCTGTATCAGGGAGTGAATGAGGATTACTCACATATTACGACAAAGAAGAAGAGGTATGAGGCAGTCAGGGAGGACAAGTATTTCAATGCACTGCAGCTCAAATATGCCAATGCGATTACCTGTCATAAGTCTCAAGGAGGCCAATGGAAATGTGTTTTCATTGACAATCCTTTCTGGCAGGAGGAACTGACTGTGGATGATCTCAAGTGGCTTTATACAGCTTTGACTCGAGCCACTGAAAAGGTCTACCTCGTGAATTTTAAAGATGAATTATTTGCAGATTAAACTAACACATATGAGAAGATCAGTAATTATTATCAGTATGCTGCTGGTGATGGTGGCAGCTAAGGCGCAGGAGTTCAACAGGGTGCCGTCGGCATGGAAGTGGATCAATGAAAAAGAAGTGCTTTTCACATACAATGGCACTTATACCGACAGTACTGCCTTCGTAGTGAATGCGAAGACCGGAAAGCAAAGGACCGGTATCTCAGCTCCGGCAAAGTATTCGATCTTCCCGGTAATTCCAGAGAGAGCAGTCAATCTCACATATTCTCCTGACTCTACAAAACTTGCCTTTACAAGAGACAATGATCTTTATGTAGTTGACATTGCATCCGGCAAGGAGACCCGTCTTACTCATGATGGCAGCGATCTTATCCTTAACGGTTATGCCTCGTGGGTGTATTATGAAGAGATACTCGGACGCTCATCAATGTATAAGGCATTCTGGTGGTCACCTGACAGTAAAAAGATTGGATTCTATCGTTTTGACAATACCAATGTGCCTCTCTTCCCGATCTATTCAGCCTTTCCTGATCCTGTGGCTGCGGCGTCTCAGTCACAAAGTCCTAAAGTGACGGACTTCGGTCTGGGAGGATCTCTCAGCGAGACCCGCTATCCGAAGGCAGGCCAGACCAATCCTGAAGTGAAGATCGGTATCATCGACATTCATGCGGATGCAGACATCGTGTGGGCAGACTTCGATCCTAAGTCGGACCAGTACTTCGGTATACCATTCTGGGGACCTGATTCTCAGGAATTTTTCATCGCCCGTATGCCTCGTCTCCAGAACACTCTCGATCTGTATGCTGTGAATGTTGCAGACGGATCAAAGAGACATGTATATAATGAGACATACAAGACATGGATCGATTGGATTTCTGAGGTAATCTTTACAGATAAGGGCCTTTACATGGCCCGTAATTTCGAGACAGGCTGGCAGCAGATCTACTTCCTTTCTTATGACGGTAAGGAGTTCCGTCGTCTGACAGATGGCACCAACTGGACCGTTTCTCTTGTTCGTGTTGACGAAAAGCAGGGAGACGTATATTTCATAGCAAAACGTGATGCTACAGTACGTTCAGCTCTCTATAAGGTTGATTCAAAAGGAACTGTTACTGCTCTTACTGATCCTGCATATAATGTGTCAGGAGTGAAGTTTTCTCCTGATGGAAAATATTTTGCGGCGTCATATTCAAATGTAACGACTCCGACCAAGGTGGCTGTATTTTCTGTTGCAGGAGGAGTGAAGTCTGAAGGACATCAGAACAATATCGAGGCAGCGAATCTTGCAAAGCCTATGAATGTTACAAGAAAGGATGGCGGTGTTCATGGACGTGTCATTGCAGATATGGCAGGTCCTGAATATGATCCTACGAAGTATGCACTCGGCGAACTCGTTCATATCACTACAGCTGACGGATTCGTTCTTCCTGGAATGATCGTTTATCCGAAGAACTTTGATCCTGCCAAGAAATATCCTGTTCATGTCGACATCTACGGCGGTCCTGATACGCCTCAGGTGCGCGATCGCTGGACAGCACCGAACTCTTCCAACCAGTGGTATTCTCAGAATGACATCATCCAGATAACTGTGGATCCACGTGCAGGTGGACATAACGGTCGCGAAGGTCTTGACATGATCTATCGTCAGCTTACCGTAAATGAAGTTCAGGACTTCTGTGCATGGGCAGAATGGCTTCAGTCACTCCCATATGTGCGTCCGGAGAAGATCGGTGTCGAGGGATTCTCATTCGGAGGTACAATGACTTCAATGCTTTTGATGAAGGCTCCGGACAAGTTCCATTATGGAATAGCCGGTGGAGGAGTATATGACTGGGCGTTCTATGACACCCACTATACAGAGCGCTATATGGACACTCCTCAGAACAATCCTGAGGGCTACAAGGCAGGGCGTGCTCTCGAGTATGTGGCAGGCTATCCTGCTGAGTATGGAAACACAGGGGTGGATCCAGTAATGCTCAAGATTACTCATGGAACAGGAGATGACAATGTTCATCATCAGAACACCTTGCAGTTCATCGATGCTCTCCACAAGCTCGGCAAGAAGTTCGACTTCATGATTTATCCTGACGGCATGCATGGATACCGAGGCTATCAGGGAAGTCACTTCCAGGACGCTAACAACGAATTCTGGCTCAGATACTTGAAGGCTGAGTAGCTGTCGGACATATTAAAAAGCAAGTCAGATCCATTTAAGATCTGACTTGCTTTTTAATGATATTGTATCTGAGGTTTATTTCAGAATCTGTGCGGCATGATTCTTCGTGTCCACTTTCTCTATGATTTCAGTAAGGACCCCGTTTTCGTCGAAGATGAATGTCTTGCGCAAGGTTCCCAAGACGGTCTTTCCGTACATCTTCTTCTCGCCCCATGCCCCGAATGCCTGAAGCATTGCTGTGGAAGTGTCTGCCAGAAGTGTGAACGGCAAGTCATATTTTTCTGTGAACTTCTTATGTGAAGCTGCGCTGTCCTTGCTCACACCTATCACATTATATCCTTTGGCAATAAGGGCATCATGATTGTCTCTCAGGTTGCATGCCTCTGCGGTGCATCCGCTGGTATTGTCCTTTGGATAAAAATAGATTATGGTCTTCTTTCCTAAAAGGTTCTTGGAAGTGACCATATTGCCGTTCTGATCCATTACCTCAAATTCCGGCATCTTGTCTCCTATCTTCAACATATAAGTAGATTTTAATTTGTTCAACATTTCCTGTATTCAAAAATCTAACCTGAGGGTTACAGTACCATCACGATCTTCTCAAGCCACTGCTTGTCCACTTCGTCAAATGTAGCAAGCTCCGCACTGTCGATATCCAGAACTGCAATGACTTCTGAGCCGTCCGGACCGAGTACAGGTACAACGATTTCACTTTTTGAGGCGCTGCTGCAGGCGATATGTCCCGGAAATTCATCTACATCCGGAACCACGACAGTTTCAGCCAGCTTCCATGCAGTTCCGCATACTCCGCGTCCAAATGCGATTCTGCTGCAGGCCAATGGACCTTGGAACGGTCCGAGAACCAGTTCAGAACCGATCACCCGATAGAAACCGGTCCACCAGAATCCGAATGTCTGATGAATCATTGAAGCTATGTTCGCCATATTGGCGATCATGTCCTCTTCGTCTGCTGCTAATGCCTTTATCTGGTCGTAGAGTAAAGCGTATCTCTCTGCTTTGCTTCCGTCTGCGATTATAAGATTCTCCGCCATATATCAATTGAATTCCTTGGTTATCTCCAATAGTTCCTCACCATATTTTGCGTACTTTGCATCTCCAAAACCCTTGATTCTCAAAAGTTCTTCTTTCGTCTTCGGAACTAATGCCGCAATGTCCATGAGCGTACTTTGATGCATGATGGTGTAGGCTGGCACATTGTCTTTCTTGAATCTCTGCATTCTCCATTCCTGAAGGCGTTCGCGAAGCTGCTCGTTGACAGTCCCCGGCTCATCTGCAGGCCTTTCAATCTTCTTCAGTTTCCTTGTCCGTGTCCTGCTTCTGTCTTCAAGCACGCAGTCTGTCTTGATCCTATTGTAGTTCTCAGCTACGAATCCGTATGCCTGAATCAGTTCAAGGGTTCTGTACAGGATGTCCAGACATATCATGGTTTCATCATAAGACTCCTTCACCCTCTTTTTCACTTCTTTGTTGTCGATTTCCAGACCGCTGATCTTGATAATCCAGCTGCGGATATCTTCTATTATAGGAAGGAAATACTCAGATGCCTTCTTCAACCTTTCATTAAGAAAACTATCATCTGACATTCTCGCTGCTTCTATTCTTGTTATCTGAGCTCTGAAAGTCTCTGCAGTCTTTCTGGCTTCTTCTGCTTTCTCTGTTCTCTGTATAAGACCTTGATATTCCGAAGGATACAGTTCTGAAAGATGCTCTGCCCAGTGTCTGCGCAGCCATCTGAGACTCTTGCATATATCCTCAAGATCGAATAACTCACGAAGAAGATCGAAGTGATAAGTCCTTTCCTCATTTTTCAGTCTTTCAAGCACGCTCTCTTTAGAAGGTATGGACGCATTGAAATCTGCTACATACAAGTCTGAATATATCGATGATGGTCTTACAGGTGTGTCAAGCGATATTCCTTCCAGGCTTCTGCATCGCGAAAGAGCGACATAGACCTGTCCGAAGGCAAAGGCAGCCCCGGCATCGATGATTGCCTTGTCAAAAGTAAGTCCCTGACTTTTATGAATCGTAATCGCCCAGGCGATTCTCAATGGAAGCTGTCTGAATGTGCCGATAACACTCTGCTGTATTTCCTTGCTTTCATCATCAAGCACATATTGACTGTTTTCCCATACAACCGGAGATACGCTAACAATTCCTCCATCTGAATCAGCTACAGTAACGGTCCCTCCAGGACCGATTTCTTCGACTTTTCCTATCTTTCCGTTATAATATTCGCCGTTGGAATCATTCCTTATGAACATAACCTGTGCTCCTTTCTTCAGGGTCAGCACTTCGTCTGCAGGGTAGATGTTTTCCGGAAAATCTCCATCTATATCTGCAGTGTACTCAAAGGAGTCGCCAGGGAGTTCTGCAAGTTTACGTGAGTTGACCTCATCTGCCTGAGCGTTGTGAGTAGTCAGTCGGATCGTATCATCCTCATCGCAGCAGCTGAATGCATTTACACGTGCGTTCAATGAATCCAGAATCTTGCTGCTGACCTTGTTTTCACGTATGGCATTCAGAATTTCAAGGAAATGCTCATCTTTCTGCCGATGTACCTTCTGCAGCTCTATCGTTACGTAATCAAGTTTCTGCAGAGCCTTGGAATGGAAGAAATATGGTGATGGATAGACCTGTGCCATGTATTGCCTTTCGTTTTCGCGCACTACTGGGGAAAGCTGCTGAGCGTCTCCGATCATCAGCAGCTGTACGCCTCCGAAAGGTTTGTCATTACGGCGGTATCTCCTGAGAGTCATGTCGACAGCATCAAGAATATCAGCCCTGACCATCGAGATCTCGTCTATTATCAGAAGGTCTAGAGTCCTGATAATCTTCATCCTTTCTTTTTTCAGACTGCGGTATTTCTCCGGCATCTGATATTCGGTTACAAGTTCCTTTACGTCAGGAAGGTAAGGACAAAGAGGGAGCTGGAAGAAAGAATGGATTGTAGAACCGCCTGCATTGATTGCTGCTACTCCGGTCGGAGCAAGCACGACATATCTCTTTCCCACGGTCTCAGTGATATACCGCAGGAAGGTGGTTTTTCCGGTACCGGCCTTTCCTGTAAGGAATACTGACCTTCCAGTCCACTTGACGTACCGCTCGGCAGTCTCGAATATCTCGTCCTTCTCCATCTTATCAGCCTCGGACAGCAACACGTGCAAGGCCGCCTTCACTGGTTTCCTTGTAGAGTGACGGGAGGTTGTCGCCGGTTTCCTTCATCACTTCCACTACATGATCGAATGATACGCGGTGGAGTCCATCTGTGTAGAGTGCATAGATGCCGGCATCAAGTGCACGCGCTGCTGCATAGGCGTTACGCTCAATGCATGGAATCTGTACGAGACCTCCGATAGGGTCGCAGGTGAGTCCGAGATGGTGCTCAAGTCCCATTTCTGCAGCATATTCGATCTGCGACGGACTTCCTCCCATGAGCTGTGCTACTGCTGCTGCCGCCATGGCACAGGCAACTCCCACCTCTCCCTGACATCCTACTTCAGCTCCTGAAACGGATGCATTATGCTTTACGACACAGCCGATGAGACCGGAAGAGGCAAGCGCCTTCAGGATCCTGTCGTCGCTGAATTTATATCTTTCCTGCATGAAATAGAGGATGCTCGGCATGACTCCGCATGAACCGCAGGTCGGAGCTGTCACGATGGTTCCTCCGGATGCATTTTCTTCACTCACTGCAAGCGCATAAGCGAATACAAGACCTCTTGTCTTGAATGTGTCTCCCTGACCGAACGCACGTACATGATAGCTGAGAGCCTTTCTTCGCAGGTTAAGTGGTCCCGGAAGAGCACCGTCCTGCTCGATACCGCGCTGTACGGCTTCCTTCATGACCTTCCATACCAGTTCGAGGTGTTCCCATATTCCATTGCTCTTTTCTGTCTGGTCCACATATTCCCAGAATGTCTTGCCTGTGGCATTGCACCAGTTCAGGATGTCTTTAAGAGTAGTCATCTCATAGATGTCTTCAGCTCCACCCCCTTCGATAGGGCATTCCATGCATATGATGTCACCTCCGCCGATGCTGTAATAGGTCCATTTATCATAAATGTCTCCGTCATGATTGACGGAGGCAACCTTCATTCCGTTAGGATGAACTTGAAGATTCTCCTGTGGCTTCCAGTCGATCTCTACATCTCCGGCCCTTCTGCTTTTAGATTCAATTGTCTCTTTATCAGTAAAATGCCATGTGGAATACGCTTCCTGTATCGCAACATCGGTAAGGTGGCCCTTACCGGTCGCTGCAAGCGATCCGTAGAGTGTCACATGGAGGTGATCGGTATCAGGATGATTCTCAAGGTAGTGTCTTACTGCCTTGAACGGTCCCATTGTGTGGCTGCTTGAAGGACCTTTACCGATCTTATATACTTCTTTTACGCTTTTCATATCTTAAACTTTTTAACATTATTCTCCTGGGAAACGGACATCCCACTTTTCACGCAGACTGTCCATGAGCCTCATCATGAACAGAGTCTCTTCGTGCGGCATCGAAGGCGGTTCGAGAAGTCCCGCTCTTATGGAATCGATGCATTCCTGCACCTCATATTCAAATCCGCTTTCCTGTCTCGGAGCCTCGACCTTCCTGACAAACTTCTGGTCACGTGAATATATGTCGAAACTCAAAGGATTGTTGATGTTTTCTGTAGATACGCTTCCGTTGTCGCAAAGGATAACTCCCTGCCTGTAATTGGCACTCAGTACAGTAGTGGTGAGTGATGCCATCCTTCCGTCAGAATACTTCAGAATAATGGTTTCGGAAATATCGACTCCTTCCTCGTTCTTCACACATGATGTAGTCACTTCGGAAATGTCATGTCCGAAATTCATGACGGCGAAGTTCAGGCAATATACTCCGATATCAAGAAGTGCACCGCCACCAAGCTCAGCCTTTCGCACTCTCTCCTTATGTAAGATAGGATATCCAAGATGTGCAGTAAGAAATTTAGGCGCGCCGATCTCTCCGCTGCCGATGATTTCATTGAGAATCCTTCTTGCCGGCTGGTAGCGTGTCCATATGGCCTCCGCAACAAATAATCCGCGTTCACGGGCCAAGGCAAAGACTTCTTCCGCTTCACGTGCATTGAGCATGAAAGCCTTTTCGCACAGGACATGCTTGCCGTTTTCAAGACAGAGACGTACATGCGGGAAGTGACAGTTGTGCGGTGTGGCTACATACACCATATCCACCATAGGGTCTGAGACCAATTCTTCGTAGCTTCCGTATGATTTGCCGATTCCGAAGCGTCCTGCAAAGTCGGCAGCCTTTTCCAATGACCTTGATCCGACAGCATGGATCTCCACTCCATCCATCGCATTTACTGTCCTGGCCATCTTTTCCGCAATATGTCCGGCACCCAAGATGCCTATCCTGAAATTCTCCATAAGCATTGCTTAAAACATCATACAAAGATAGAAAAAAAGGGCATAGATGTTGCCCTCAGCACTCTAAAAACGAACTTATGTACAGATATATCATCATATTGACCATTTCTCTTGCAACTCTGTGTGCACAAGCTCAGGTCAGGGATTCGGAACTCATAGATACGATAACCGCTCCATTGATGCTAGTGGGTAATGATTCCTTGCCACGACCGATACCTTTTCTTTTGCCAGAGGATATCTTCATACCTGCAGACCGACTGTTCGGGTATATGCCATGGTCTTATGCGCCGATGATAAGACCAACGGTGTTCATACTTCCTACTTACGGTTTCAACAGGAGCGTCGGGTTCGGACTTTACTCCATCCAGCATCCCGACAAGTTCTTCTCTACGCTTGAAGGTTTCAACGGCTTCAACATACCTCAGCTTTATATTTCGCAGCAGATGATGCTGGGGAATACTCTCCGACTTGCCCGTAACTTCTATATGATGTCCGGCATTCTATATGGCGCACAGTTGGGCGTAAGGTTCAATCTATGGGGAATAGGGGAGAGGAGCGGCTTCATATATAATCCTCGTCCGGATGTCTCGATCGTCATCTGGGATCAGTACTATCGAGCTCTGACTGTCTATATGCCTGTATTTTTCCCGGGAGCGACAAACCCTGCAGCAATAAGATTGCCTGCAACACCGGAAGTGTTTTCCGTAGGTGTGCAGGCAAACTTTACTATCGGTGAATTCATTATCGGCATCGGCACCAGTGTGACTCTGCCGAAGAAGGAACCTTAGAGGTAGTCCTCGAAATACATCGTGATCTTATCGTGGAGATGGACTCTGTCTTTTCCACTTACGTTATGCTCGTGACATGGGTAAGGGAAGTAATCCACCTGTACGTTGTTCTTGACACACTCACGCACGAAGCTGAGACTGTGTTCCCATACGACTACCGGGTCGATTGCGCCTTGGCAAATGAGAAGCTTGCCCTTGAGGTCCTTTGCCTTGTTGATGAGACTTGTCTTTGCATATCCCTCAGGATTGGTATCAGGATGATCCATATAGCGCTCGCCATACATCACTTCGTACCATTTCCAATCAATCACAGGACCGCCTGCAACGCCTACCTTGAAGACATCAGGATAGTTGGTTATCAATGAGATTGTCATGAATCCACCATAACTCCAGCCGTGAACTCCGATTCTGTCCTTATCAACATAAGGAAGGTCCATAAGTCTTCTGATGCCAACCATCTGGTCTTCCATTTCCACCTGACCGCACTGTCCATGGATAGCCTTTTCGTATGCTGCACCGTGATAAGGCGTGCCTCTATTATCCTGAATGTAAACGATATATCCTCTTTGAGCCATATGCATTTCCCATCTTCTGAGGCTTGCGAGCCAACTATTGTTCACCATCTGGGAATGAGGACCGCCATATACATAAAGGATGACAGGATATTTCTTTGCCGGGTCGAAATCCTTTGGATAGATGAGACGATAGTGGTTATCATACTGTCCGTCCGCACTCTTGATTGTACCGAGCTCGATCTCTGTGTATGCATAGTCCAGAGTAGGGTCCGCAGAAACGAGAAGGTTCTTGACGAGCTTGCCGTCCGATGTGCAGAGATTTGTCACTCCTGGCACTGTGAGGCTGCTCCAGCTGTCCACATAATGTCTGCAGTCCGGACTGAGAGCGATATTGTGCCATCCTGTTTCTTTTGTAAGTCTCTCAGGCTTTCCGGTCTTGACATCGTTTACATCTTTTCCTGCCTTAGGCATCTTTATGGATATTCTGAAAAGGTGTTTTTCTGCAGGTGAAATCTCAGACGAAGTATACCAGACATATTTACCATCGTTATCGAGATACTCAACGTCTGCATCAACCTCTGTCAAGCGGCGGACATTTCCGTTGAAATCGCAAAGGTAAAGGTTGCGATAGCCGTCACGATTGTCGGTACGATAGATGAAGATATCATCAGAACCTTTGACAAACCACACAGGATCCTGCGGTTCTACATATTTCTCGTTATCTTCGGTAAGGATGGTCTTCACCAGCTCTCCGTCAGCAACGTTGTACATGTTCAGCTTCATATGCTTCTGGCTTCTGTCAAGTACCTGAACAAGAATCTTCGAAGCGTCTGGTGTCCAGCTGATGTTGGTCAGGTACTGGTCATATCCGAACTCTTCAGCCTTGAGATATACAGTGGTACCCGAAGCTATATCATAAACGCCAAGCTGGACATTTTCAGAGTCCATACCTGCCATCGGATATTTGATTTCGCGGAGCGATCCTGTTCTTGTGGTGATGTCAAGAAGAGGGAAGGTGGACACGCGGCTTTCGTCTTTTCTGTAGAAAGCGACCTTGCTCTTGTCCGGAGCCCAGAAGATTCCGCCGTTGATGCCGAACTCATTTCTGCTGACGAACTGGCCGTATGTGATCTGTTTGTTCTCGCTTTCTGCAATAGGTGTCACCTTTCCGTCCTCAGTGCGGAGATATAGACTCTGACCTTCGGTGTATGCGGCAGGGAAAGACTGCACACCCTTATAGTCACGGAAACTACCGTCTTTCAGGTCCATGACCTGCCACTTTCCGCCCTTCATCATCACGAGCTCTCCAGCACCAGACCATTGTGCATTGATGCTCTCAGGTGACAGTTCGCGTGAGAGAATAGTCTCTTCCATGGTAAGTATCTTGCCAGAGGCATCATTGGCCTTTCTGGTTTCAATAATGCTGCTTTGAGCAGACATCGTCATTCCCAAGCACATGATGCTCAGGAGAAGAATTGTTCGTTTCATCATGTATATTTTATTTTCATCAAATTTACGCATAAGTTAGATTTAAAACATCATTTTGTGCTTGAAAATATCTGATTTTTGGGTTTTTAGAATAATTTGTTTAAATTTACATGATTTTGGTTTACAAAATGATTTTGAAATAGACAATTTTATAGAATTTATAATCAGATATGGAAAGAACACTAGTGATTCTCAAGCCTGGCTGCCTCCAGAGAGGTCTTGTCGGCGAAGTTATTTCAAGATTTGAAAAAAGAGGTCTCAAGCTTGTAGCTATGAAGATGGTTCAGCTTGATGAAGAGATTCTCAAGGTGCATTATGCGCATCTTCTTGACAGACCGTTCTTCCCT
>JAEIGA010003701.1_pt1 | contig 23832 bp, 19 predicted proteins | sample 9270691 | NCBI WGS metagenome assembly JAEIGA01 (sample SAMN17057246, study PRJNA624740) | gut metagenome | biome: biome; isolation source: fecal sample | host: Bos grunniens | place: China: Xizang | collected 2019 | reverse complement strand
ACGCTCCAAAGTAACAACTTGGAAACGAGGTTTCTATTTCATTGCTCTCAAGGCCGGCATTCCTATTCAACTTTATGACCTTGATTATAAAAACAAGGTCATCAGGTGTACCAAAGAATTGATGCCCACGGGAGATGTCGAAGCTGACATGCGAGAGATTATGGAGTATTACAAGAACTCTAACGCCAAGTATCCCGAAAAGTTTGCTATTGAAGAAATCTAATTGTATAATGAAGTTTTTTATACTCCTATTTGGTTTAATAAACTTATTTGCAGTATCGGTTCGTGCATCCTCTTACAAGAATAATAAGAGGGTGCACGACCTTGTATCTACCAAAGAAGAGCAAGAAAAATTGGTTTGCGATTCCTTGCTCGCTTATTTTGAAGCATATCAACGTCCAGATTTTCATGCCAGAAAACCCTTTGGTATAGACTCTTTAAGGTTAAATGATACCTTAAAGGAAGTACGCTTGTATCCGAATGAATGCTTTTATTCACAGTTGTTTAACTACGATTTGTTGAAGAAAATATATAGCGACCTTTCTGCCTTTTTACCTGAAGAATATGCTGATTATAAGATTCAGATGTTCGCCAAGCGTGACCAACCCTTGGAGGCTTTAGTTCCCAATTTTATGCGCTCAGATAGTTTGGATGAATTGAGGCGTTGGCGGACTACGAGCGACATTGAAAGGGCATGGGTAAAACCAAACAATAAGACTTACTCCGTTTCCCGAGGTTTAACAGGTCGTCATTTGATGGTTTGGGCAAGTCACGGGCGTTTTTATAAAAATAAAGTGGCACGTTGGGAATGGCAGCGCCCCTACTTGTTTTGTACAACAGAAGATTTGCTTACACAATCCATTGTTTATCCCTTCCTTTATCCCATGCTGGAGCGAGCAGGTGCTATAATTGTATCTCCCCGTGAGCGTGATACACAAACAGAAATGGTGGTAGTGGATAACGATTCAAAGACTAAGCAAGGTAAGTATTATGAAATGGAGCGAGATGGGAATTTTTGGATGACGATAACAGAAAAACCAGGTTTTGCTCCTCCCGTTTCGGTATTGACAGATGGGGATCAACCTTTTATGAGAGGTACAGCCCGTAGCATCTCAACTGTGAGAAATAAAGCACAGATGGGAAGTGCTAATTGGGAACCTAAATTTGAAAAGTCGGGAAGTTATGCCGTTTATGTATCCTATGTGTCTTTGCCCAATAGTGTTGAAGATGCTCAATATGTAGTATATCATGCTGGTGGCATTTCGACATATACTATTAACCAAAAGATGGGAGGAGGGACATGGACTTATTTAGGAACTTTTGAATTTAATTCTCAAACATCCCAAAGACAGGGAGTTATGCTTACGAACGTAAGTAGTGGAGATGGGGTGGTAACTGCTGATGCCGTGCGTTTTGGTGGAGGTGTGGGACTATGTGAGCGTGAAGGTAAGAGGTCTTTTCTCCCAGCACATTTAGAAGCAGCTCGTTATTATACTCAGTGGGCAGGATTGCCAGAGGGTGAGTGTAACACGGAGGGGAGTGAAAATGATTATGTAGACGATTTGCGTTGTCGTTCGAATTTCACAAATTATTTGGCTGGTGGGTCCGTTTACCTTCCCCATAAAAAAGGACTTGGTGTGCCTTTGGAACTCGTAACGGCAATTCATACGGATGCGGGACACAAGGCGGATAATAGCATTTTTGGAACATTATCTATAAGCACCACTTATGACGTAGCTTCTGGTGAAAATTACCCCGAGGGTATTTCTCGCATGGCATCGTTTGATTTAGCACACATGTTGGCAGAAGGTGTGGCACGTGATTTGTCTAAACTTCTTCAAACGAATTGGACGCGCCGAGAAACATGGAATCGCAACTATAGTGAAACTCGTTCGCCACAAATTCCCTCTGCCATCCTTGAATTGCTCTCACATCAGAATTTTACAGATATGCGCTATGCGCACGATCCGTTGGTGAAATTTCATATTGCTCGCAGCATTTATAAATCATTATTGAGGTATGTGAATTTCCAACACCGAATAACGGATGTCGTTGTGCAACCTCTTCCTGTGAAAGATATTTGGGCAAATTTAGATTCTAAAGCAAATCGTGTGACACTCGGGTGGACTCCCATGCTTGATCCGCTTGAACCATCAGCAATGCCCTCCCAGTATATTGTGTATACCAAAATTGGAAGTCGTGGTTTTGACAACGGGCAAATAGTTGCAGAACCCTCTTTCACGATGGCGATAACTCCAGGCGTACAATATTGTTTCCGTGTTGCAGCTCTTAATGATGGCGGTGAAAGTTTCCCTTCTGAGGAGATGACCGTATATAAAGCGCCCAACGAGCAGAAACGTGTAATGATTGTCAATGGATTTACCCGTTTGTGTGGTCCTGCAATTGTGCAAAAATCCGATAGTGTTGGTTTTGACTTAAAGCAAAATATCGGTATTCCATGGGGAAGTACCTCCGGAATTTCTGGAGCTCAAGTGTGTTTTGATCCTCGTTTTGCGGGAAGAGAAGGTGAAGGTGCGTTAGGGTTTAGCAGTAACGAATGGGTGGGAAAATCCATAGCTGGAAACACTTTCAATTTCACTTCAGAACACGGACGTGCTATGGCGCGCACTCGAGAATATTCCTTTGCTTCAGCATCAGTTGGTGCAGTGGAGCAGGGGAGTGTAGTGCTTTCTGATTATGACGTGCTCGACTATATTGCAGGACGTCAAGGTGAAGGTGCGGAAAACCTCAAGTCGTATAAAGCCTTTTCCCCTTTGCTTCAAAAGCGCATTCGTCAATATGCGAGTCAAGGAGGGCACTTGCTTGTAACAGGGGCGCACATTGGAAGTGATATGCAAACACCTGAAGAGAAAGAATTTCTATCTTCAACCTTGGGAATTATCTATGAGGGCACAGTGCCTGCTGATTCTTGTGCCACTTTGCTCGGTCTCAATATGAGGCTACCTCTGTACAATATCCCGAGTGAGGAACACTATTCTGTTGGTCATCCAGACATTCTGAAACCAGCCAACAAGAGTGGCTTCACAGCTTTCGCCTACACTATGGGTAAACCTGCAGGTGTGGCATACAAGGCTGATACTCATAGAGTCATCACAATTGCTGTACCCTTTGAATGCATTGCTGATGAACAATATAAAGAAATGGCAATCCGTGCTATACTTAATTTCTTGAGTCAGTGATCGGGTTGGTTAGTTGTCGTGAAATCCTTTTGAATCCTCTATCCAAGGTGTGAATTTAGGAGCATTCTCATTGTGGAGTGCTCCTTTATTGATTGCTGCTTGTGAAAAAATATTATCAGAGTACTTTGATTGTAAAGAGAAGTTTTAGAAATGCGAGGGGAGGGGGCAAACGCTGTTTATCGGAAAAACATTTATAGTCCTTGACCTTTGCGATTTGAATAGTTTGGCGTAACTTCGCATAACATTATCTTCTTAACTTTAAACTTATCTCTTATGCTTATTCAATTAAACGAAAAGGGTTCGCACTTTCTTGAAATATCCGAACAGCACTTTCAGACGTTGAAGGATTATGCTTTGTTGAAGGACCTTCTTGATAGTACGGGCTATGTGACTGAAGATATTTTGTTACGTCTCAAACTACACACGCGTTCGCTACTTTTGAGTGCTTCGCCAGTACCTCAGGATCTACTGGATCTTTATGCCGAAGTTATTTGTCATGATAAGATGAAGGCTTATGGGTTGAAGCAATTATTAGGGGCGTATGTGAAATTCTATGCAGGTATGTAAATTGTAGATGAGTATCCCGCATAGGAGTGTAACCACTTATGATTTGTGAAAACTTCACATTTTGTGGACTTTATCGTTATTTGGGTTACGCTTGAAAAATCAATAGGATGCGCTTGCTGTGTATTTCGTAGAATTTTTATACTCACTACTTATTCTTAAAATTAAGTCATGCAATATAGACTCACCGATTGGTTGCCCACAACGAAGAAGGAGATGGAACTTCGTGGTTGGGATGTGTTAGACATTATTTTGTTTAGCGCTGATGCGTATGTGGATCATCCCTCGTTTGGAGGAGCCGTCATTGGTCGCCTTTTGGAGGCTGAAGGATATCGTGTGGCAATTGTTCCTCAACCAGATTGGCATGGCGATTACCGAGACTTTAAGAAATTAGGGCGTCCACGCTTGTTCTTTGGCATCGCCCCTGGGTGTATGGACTCTATGGTGAATAAGTACACAGCTAATAAGCGTTTGCGTGCGGAGGATGCATATTCTCCTAATGGTCGGCACGATATGCGTCCTGAAATGCCCACCATTGTTTATACTCGAATTTTGAAGGAATTGTATCCTGATGTACCTGTTGTGTTAGGGGGTATTGAGGCGTCTTTAAGACGCCTATCACATTATGACTATTGGCAGGAACGTTTACGTCCTGGAATCTTGAAGGAGAGTGGGGCTGATGTGCTTGTTTATGGCATGGGGGAGTTGCCCATGGCGGAGTTGTGTAGGAATATAGAGGAGTATATTATGAGAGACTCGGTGGAGGATTTCCTTACGGTAGATGCGCTTCATCGTATGCTTGAGGTTCATCCCGTGCCACAAACTGTGGTATATGTAGATCGCCATAAAATTTCGAGAGGAATTAGTGAAGAGGATATTATCTTGCATTCGTATGAAGAAGCTCTAAAGTCCCCTAAAGCACAGGCCTCAAATTTTAAGCATATTGAAGAAGAGAGTAACCGCTTGACACCACAACGCATCTTGCAACAAACGGGAGATAAGTATATGGTGGTTAATCCTCCCTATCCGCCAATGACCACTGAGCAGATAGACCGTTCGTTTGACTTCCCTTATACGCGTTTGCCACACCCCAAATATAAAGACAAGCGCATCCCAGCATACGAAATGATAAAATTTTCGGTCAATATCCATCGTGGATGTTTTGGAGGATGCTCGTTTTGCACCATTTCTGCACATCAAGGGAAGTTTATTTCCTCTCGAAGCAAGCAAAGCATTTTAAGGGAGATAGAGGCGATTACACGGATGCCCGACTTTAAGGGACACTTGTCAGACCTTGGAGGACCTTCGGCGAATATGTATGCAATGCATGGTAAGAATATGGAACTTTGTAGAAAGTGCCGTCGCCCCTCGTGTGTGCATCCTCAGATTTGCAAGAATATGAGCAACGACCATCGTTCCCTGTTGGACATTTACAAAACGGTGCGCACGATGCCTGGAATAAAACGTGTGACGATTGGGTCAGGGGTGCGCTATGATCTCTTGCTTCATCGCACAGGAGATGAAAATGTAGATAAGGCAACCGATGAATATACGCGCGAACTCATTCTGCACCACGTTAGTGGGCGCTTGAAGGTGGCGCCAGAACACACCTCTTCACAGGTATTACATCTGATGCGTAAACCACCCTTTGAGCAATTTGAGCGCTTCAAGCAGGTGTTTGATCGTATTAACCAATCGGCAGGCTTGCGCCAACAGATTATCCCTTACTTTATCAGTTCGCACCCAGGGTCTACTCCTGAAGATATGGCGGAATTGGCTGTGCTAACTAAGAAGTTAGATTTCCACTTAGAGCAGGTGCAAGACTTTACTCCAACTCCGATGACGGTAAGCACGGAAGCATGGCACACGGGGCTTCATCCATATACCTTGAAACCTGTATTTTCTGCAAAATCTGCAACGGATAAATTGAAGCAGCGCATGTTTTTCTTCTGGTATAAACCTGAAGAACGCCAGAAGATTATTGCAGAATTGCGACGTATCAATCGCTCTGACCTAATAGACAAACTATTTGGAAATACCTATACATCCCGCCCTATAAAAGGTGGCTCACAAACGAATAAAACTTTCACTCGTAAACGATAACTACTATTATGTCTTGTCTTCAAGTATTACTATGTATTATTTTCCCACCATTGGCGGTTCTTGACCGTGGTTGTGGTTCTGTTATAATTGTGACCTTACTTTGGTCGTGTGGTTGGGTGCCCGGAACGCTTGCTGCACTCATCATTTTGAATAAGGAAAGGTGAGAGTTAGGGTGGTGTGTATTTTGCAATATGAAAATAGAAGAGGAGAAACTGGTCGTAACACGGATGGTTCACCTTTATTGCCGAAGTAAGGAGGGGAATGAACAACTTTGTGACAATTGTAAAGCTCTATTGGATTATGCATATGCTCGTTTGTCGCGGTGTAAGTTTGGTGATCAGAAACCTACCTGCCGTCGTTGCTCCATCCATTGTTACAATCCCGTGATGCGTGAGCGTATGAAAAGTGTTATGAGGTATGCTGGCCCACGAATGATGTTTTATGCACCTAAAACGGCAATCAAGCATCTTTTAAGAGAAGTTGTTGGGAGGAATATAGGTTTTATACGTAGTTAAACAAAGAGTCATCTATTCCACTTTACTCTTTTCATGATTATGTTGGAGAGGTATGTCAGAAAAACATTTTGACATACCTCTCTTTCCTATGTATAGTTAAACTTTATAGAATTAAGTTCATTTAATAGTTTGATTTTTTTGAACTCAAAAGTGCTATTTACCTTTGCGTGTACATAAGGAAAGCAAAGGATAGTTTATGTCTAACTAAAAATCAAACGTTATGAAAAATTGTTGCACATGGCTGCGTCTATTCCTCGTATCTATCATTCCCACATTCAGTTTGGGAGGTATTGCCAATCCTACATTTACGTCCGAGGTTGATACATCAACTATTCGTAGCTTGGACATTCATAGTTTTATGGGGAAGTGGTATGAGATAGCTCGTTATGAGAATCGTTTTGAAAGGGGGATGTCTCATGTATCTGCTACTTATAGCTTAAATGAAAATGGAAAGATACGTGTTCTGAACGAAGGGGTAAAATCTGGAAAACCTCATAGGGTAAAGGGAAAGGCTTTTTTGCCTGATCCATATAATTATCCTGGAAGATTAAGGGTTAGTTTCTTTCTATGGTTTTATTCTGATTACTATATCTTTGAATTGGATAACGAAAATTACATGTATGCAGTCATTGGAAGTAGTGATCGCGACTACCTTTGGATTTTGTATCGTGAACCAGTGATGCCTACTTTGCTTTTACAGGAACTTGTGGAGCGTATTCAGAATCGAGGGTATGACACGTCAAAGTTGTTGTTTGTAAATCACAATTAGATATAACCAAAAATAGAGCACCTCATTATATGTTAGTGAGGTGCTCTATAAGTATTTTTGTGCCAATAGCAATAAGCAGCGTTCCTCCTAAAAGTTCTGCTCGCAGATTAAGGCGTTTTCCCACTTTAGCTCCAAGGATACTTCCCAAAATTGAAAATAGGAAAGAAACTAAACCGATGACTGAAATGGATATGAGTATTGATTGTAAATTTGTAATCCCCAAACATGCAAAAGAGATGCCTATCGCAAGGGCGTCAATGCTGGTGGCAATTGCAAGTGTTAATATAACAATTAGTCGCGTGGGGGAGAACCCTTCTTTTTCTTCTGAGGCTGTAAAATGTTCGTAAATCATTTTGCCACCAATGAAGAGCAGTAGGGTAAAAGCTATCCAGTGATCCCATTGTTCAGTATATTTTGACGCAAACTTTGCAAGCGCCCAACCGATAAGGGGCATGCCCCCTTGGAATAGTCCGAAGAAGAATGCCATTGTTAAGAAGGTGGACCATTGAATTCGTTTAAGTAGGATACCGCTTGCTATACTTACCGCAAAACAATCCATAGCTAAAGCTATCGCAAGAAGTAATATTTCAAATAATGACATTGGAAAATTGGTTAGAATACATGTATTATCGCCTCTATTGGAGGGTATAGAAAGTAAAAAGATAGAGAGCAAATCACATATTGATTAGAAACAATACATGTTTTGCCCTCACTATCAGTCGGGGAGACAGGATTCGAACCTGCGACCCCTTGGTCCCAAACCAAGTGCGCTAACCGGACTGCGCTACACCCCGTGCTGAAATTTCGGATGCAAAGTTAATCTATTTTTTTTGATACCCCAAATTTTAGTCAAACTTTATTGACGTTGCAGGAGCTATTTTTGAGATAATAACAGTGGGGGCGAATAAGGATATGAAGATTAGCGTGATAGTTATAATGTTGATGATGAATATGATTCCCCAGTTAAGTTCAACGTGCACTTCAGTCACGTAATAATGTTCAGGATCTAATTGTATGAAGTGAAAATGATGTTGCAAGATAAGGAACGAAAGTGCTACAGCGTTTCCCCAAAATACGCCTTTAGCCGTAATAAGCATGGCTAAATGGATGAAGGTCGAACGTAGTTGCCCATCTGTAGCTCCCATAGCTTTCAGCATACCGATTGCTGGTGTGCGTTCGAGCATAATAATCAATAGACCACTGCTTAACGTAAATACAGCTACACCAGCCATAAGGACTAAGATGACCCATAGGTTTGTATTTAGAATGTTCAACCACGAAAAGACGTGCGGATAGTGTTCTGTAACAGTGATGGCGTTGATGCGGTGAAAACCAGCCAAAATCTTTCTGATTTCTGAACGTTTCTCTTCAAGATTGTCAAAGGAAGTAAGTTTAATTTCAAGTTCGCTGTATTGGTTTTTAGACCAACCGTTAAGTTTATTAACTGTATTTCGGTCGGTAAGGATCATCGTTTCGTCAAACTGCTTAAGGTTGGTTTCATAAATACCAACAATATGCATACGTCGCATTTTGATGTTGTCCTCAAAGAAATAAGCATAGATGCGTTGACCGACTGTAAGTTGTAGCGCATCTGCAATTTTTCTGGATACTACGATTTCATTCGTTGCAGAGTCAGAAGATAGTAGGGGAAGTCGACCTTCCACGACCGCATCACTAATATAAGTGGTGTCATACTTCTCGTCAATCCCTTTAAGTTGAATAGGTTTGAAGTGTACTCCAGTTTTAAGTACTCCCATTTTTTGTGACACTTTTTGAAGGTGTGTAACATCATTGAGATTACTGATTTTGTCTTCTATGTAAGGGGGGAGTTGTATGGGAAAACCATCGGGAATTTGCAGTGTGCTTGTATTCATCACTTCTATGTGAGCGGCAAATCCTGTAATCTTTTTGGTTAGTTCACGTTTGAATCCTAAGAGTACGCATATTGACAATAACATGGCGGCAAGGCCGAGGGCTATACCACCTGTAGCCACCAGAATGGCAGGCTTCGTCGCACTGCGTTTCAAAGTGTTATGTCGGCTATAAAAGCGTTTGGCTAAGAATAGCATACTGCATGAGGATTTTAATGGTTGTTTGATTATAGGGGAAGGACTTCTATTTGTTTCTGTAACAGCCTTGTACTTTTTGTAAAAGTCTTTATAAGAGAATCCAGAAAATCGTTTTTGAAAACGTCATTATGGGTATAACGAATTTATTCGGCACTTATTTCAAACTAACTCGGAGATATTTCAAACTAACTCGGAGATAATTTTGATGGTTTTACGTATAAAAAATATATGGTGGTAGCCTAATGGGAATACATATTCAGGAGATAGAAGTTGGTGCTGATTCATTATCAGAATATTACTCCTATCTCCTGATTTATAAGCTACAATGTACGTCCAGGGTATGCTTCCAAAGCTTTTTGAAGCACTATGAGCGCCTTATTGAGGTCTTCTTTCTTTAATACGTAAGCAATGCGCACTTGATCCTTACCCGCGCCTGGCGTAGTGTAGAATCCAGCTGCTGGAGCCATCATCACTGTTTGCCCTTCATATTCAAAATCCGTCAAGCACCATTCGCAGAATTTCTCGGCGTCATCAACGGGGAGTTTGGCCACGGTGTAGAATGCACCCATGGGGATGGGGGAGTAAACACCAGGAATACGGTTCAAACCATCAATCAAGCACTTACGGCGCTCCACGTATTCGTCATAGATCTCACGACTATATTCAGCAGGAGCATCAAGTGAGGCTTCTGCTATAAGTTGACCGATAAGCGGAGGACTGAGGCGCGCTTGACAGAATTTCATTACCGCATTTCTTACCTCCTCGTTTTTCGTTATTAAGGCACCAATACGGATGCCGCATTCGCTATAGCGCTTTGATACCGAGTCAATAAGTACTACGTTCTGTTCAATGCCCTCAAGGTGACATGCTGAAATATATGGCGAACCAGTGTAGATGAATTCACGGTAGACCTCGTCGGAGAATAGGTAGAGGTCGTATTTTTTCACCAAGTCGCGAATTTGGTTCATCTCGCGACGTGTGTAAAGGTATCCCGTGGGATTGTTGGGATTGCAGATAAGGATGGCACGTGTGTGCTCATTGATGAGTTCTTCAAACTTTTCTACCTTGGGGAGGGAGAACCCTTCTTCAATCGTTGTGGCAATAGTGCGAATCTTAGCTCCTGCAGAAATGGCAAACGCCATGTAGTTGGCATACGCAGGCTCGGGCACAATGATTTCGTCACCAGGATTGAGGCAGGAAAGGAAGGCAAAGAGCACGGCTTCCGAACCGCCAGAGGTGATAATGATGTCGTCGGCAGAGAGGTGGATGTCAAACTTTTCGTAATAGTGTGTGAGCTTCTCGCGATAGCGCAAGAAACCCTGACTCGGACTGTATTCTAACAACGTTCGGTCAATATTTTTCAACACGTCAAGTCCCTCTTGCGGAGTGGGCAAGTCGGGCTGACCTATATTGAGATGGTACACCTTCGTGCCACGACGCTTGGCAGCAGAAGCAAGAGGCGCTAACTTTCGGATAGGCGAAGCAGGCATATCTACCGCGCGACCTGAAATCTTTGGCATAATGAAATATTCTTATTATTTTACGTTCCTTATGGAGCGGAACATAATGACTTATTCTAATGGTTAAATGATATTCTTCTTGCAAAAGTAATATTTTATACCATAAATACGGTGCTCAACTTGATAAAATCCGTGTTAAAGGGGAGTGAGATTGCCAATTTTATGTTACTTTTGTGGTTGAATATCCGAATTGTGTCGGTTTTAAGGTTGTGAGGCAATCGTTCTCGGAGCTTAGTAACCTTAAAAATCATGTTTCGTTGAAGACTATGAAGAACATCCGTGAAAATATGCGTTACTTGCAGTTGTTGGCAAAGGACTTTCCCAACGTTTCTGCCGTAACAACTGAAATTATTAACCTTGAAGCCATTTTACACCTCCCAAAATCTACGGAGCATTTTATGGCTGACATACATGGGGAGTATGAAGCTTTTCAACATGTATTGCGTAATGCCTCTGGGGATATTAAGCGTAAGGTGCATGAGATTTTTCAGGATCAGTTAAATGAGGAAGAACTGAAAGAACTCTGTTCCTTGATTTATTATCCTGAACAGAAGTTGGAACTTCTACATAGGTCAGGACGAAATATGCCAGAGTTTTATCAAATCACGTTGCATCGCTTAATTGCTGTGTGTCGAAATGTGTCTTCTAAGTACACGCGTTCGAAAGTGCGTAAAAGTCTGCCCCATGAATTTGCGTATATCATCGAAGAATTGCTTCACGAATCGTCTGATCGCCACAATAAGCAAGCGTATTATAACATTATCATTCAGACGATTATTGGGACGAAGCGTGCAGATGCTTTCGTGGCGCAGTTGTGTTACTTAATTCAGCGTTTATCGGTTGACCAGTTGCATATTCTGGGTGATATTTTTGACCGTGGTCCTGGTGCACACCTTATTATGGACATGCTCTGTGATTACCATAATTTGGACGTAGAGTGGGGTAATCACGATATGCTCTGGATGGGGGCAGCTGCGGGTAACCCTGCGTGTGTTGCTACCGTCATTCGCCTCTCGCTTCGTTACGCTAACACAAAGACGTTGGAGGAGGGATATGGTATCAACATGGTGCCCCTCGCTACATTTGCGATGGAGACTTATGCGGATGATTCTTGTGAACTTTTCAAACCTTTTATAGAATTTACCGGAGAAGGTTCACCCCGAGAAAAGACGCAGCGCCTCATTGCGCAGATGCACAAGGCTATTGCTGTCATTCAATTCAAACTGGAAGGGCAACTTTACAAGGCACATCCTGAGTGGAACATGGGGCATCGTAGTTTGCTCGAACAAGTAAACTTCAAGCGTGGAGTGATAACATATGAAGGTGTTGAGTATCCGATGAAGGATATGTACTTTCCAACGATATCTCCAGATGATCCCTTGCGCTTGACTGAAGAGGAGCAGGATATCATCAATAGTCTTGTTAGGTCGTTCCGCATCAGTGAGCGCCTACAACGCCACATGCAATGCTTGCTTACCCATGGTGGAATGTTTACGGTGTGTAATTCCAATCTGCTTTTCCACGCTTCGTTACCCTTAAATAATGATGGCACGTTGCGTGAAGTTGAAGTAATGGGCATGAATTGTAAGGGTAAGGAGTTGATGCTTCGTATCGAGCAATTGGTGCGTTTAGCGTATGAGGAAGGGGCTGATGAAGACGAAAAACTTTATGCACGCGATTACTTCTGGTACCTGTGGTGTGGACCCAATAGTCCGCTCTTTGATAAGTCAAAGATGACAACCTTTGAACGCTATTTCATAGATGATAAATCTACACATAGTGAGGAGAAGGGTGCATATTACAAGTTGAGAAATGAGGCAACAATTTGCGACAAAATTCTTGATGAATTTTCTGTTGTGGGTAAGCACCGCCATATTATTAACGGACACGTACCTGTTAAAGTGGGTAAGGGAGAAAATCCCATAAAAGCAGATGGACGCCTAATGGTAATTGATGGTGGGTTTGCCCGTGCTTATCACTCAACTACGGGTATTGCTGGATATACGCTCGTCTACCATAGTCGTGGTTTCCAGTTAGTGCAGCATGCCCCATTTAACTCAACTGAAGAAGCTGTGCTTAACGGCACAGATATTCAATCTACAACGTCTATCGTTGAAATATCAGATCGTCGCGTCATGGTGGCAGATACTGATATAGGTAGAACGCTACGTGAACAAGTGGCAGACCTTGAATACCTCCTTAGAGCTTATCGCAAAGGGGTTATTAAGGAAAATTAAAAATTTTAGTAAAGTAAACAAGGCGATTAAGGCGCCAATTTTGGGTTGTGCTACTTGGTTGCATTGCTAACCATAAACCGTTCTCTTCACCTTCACAAACATGAAATCATTAAAAGAACTATATCGCATAGGTTATGGTCCCTCGTCGTCTCATACGATGGGACCTCGTGCCGCTGCTGAACAATACCTCTCAAAACATCCTGAAGCTAAGCGTTTTCAAGTAACACTTTATGGAAGTTTGGCAGCAACTGGGCGTGGTCACCTTACAGATTGGGCAATTCTTGACGTAATTGGAAAGGATCGTTGTGAGATAAAGTGGTGTGCAGAAATTGTACTTCCTTATCACCCCAATGGTATGCTTTTCCAAGTTATCGATGATGCGGGTAAACCGTATGATCCTTGGACTGTATATAGCGTTGGAGGAGGAGCTTTGGCTGAGGAAGGACATAGTTCTATCCAAACGCCCGATGTGTATGAACTCAACCATTTGAACGATATTATCAAATGGTGTGACGAACGTGGGTATTCCTATTGGCAATTTGTAGAACATTTTGAGGAATCGGATATTTGGGATTACCTTGAAGAGGTGTGGAAAGTGATGTGTCAAGCAGTTGAACGGGGATTGGAAACTGAAGGGGTGCTTCCTGGGGGACTTAACTTGCGCAGAAAAGCTCCACATTATTACATCAAAGCACAAGGATATAGTGCTAACCTCCAGACAAGAGGCTTAGTATTCGCTTACGCTCTTGCTGTTACAGAAGAAAATGCTTCTGGTGGGCGTATTGTTACAGCCCCCACTTGTGGGTCTTGTGGGGTAGTTCCATCTGTATTGTATCATATACAGCAAAGTAGAAATTTCTCAACGAAGCGTATTCTTCATGCATTGGCAACCGCAGGACTTATCGGTAACATTGCTAAAACCTTAGCTTCAATTTCTGGTGCTGAAGCGGGATGTCAAGCGGAAGTTGGGGTTGCTTGTGCGATGGCAGCAGCTGCTGCAAATTATATCTTTGGAGGAAGTTTGCAAACAACTGAATATGCTGCTGAGATGGGCTTGGAACACCATTTTGGTATGACTTGCGACCCTATTTGTGGACTCGTACAAATCCCATGTATTGAGCGAAATGCCCATGCCGCTGCGCGTGCACTTGATGCTAATATTTATGCTACTTATGCCGAGGGGCAACATCGTATTAGTTATGATAAGGCTGTGCAAGTCATGAAGAAAACAGGTCATGATCTTCCTTCACTCTATCGAGAAACTTCAGAGGGAGGACTTGCAGTTGAGTACCATAGATAGTACAATAATGGGAGTAACTTCTTGAAGTCTTTATTATAATAAGAAGCGTTGGAAAGTGTAATAGCCTTTCCAACGCTTCTTATTTCTTCATTAAATACGTGTTGTATATCTACTATAAAGACAGAAATCTGTGTGTTTTTTGTTACCGAACCCAAAGGTTCCATAGCGTCATAATGGCATAGACAATACTTGAACAAATCACGAGGCTTCCTATCCCTCGGTTAAGATAAAGAATCCCACGAACCCCAAAGTTGTCTTTCATCTTTGCTATGATGTAAGTAAGTGCTAACCACCATAACATGGCACCTGCAATAATTGAGATATAACCAACTATCTGTCCGAAGATATAATCTTCAGGTATAACAAAGGTGAACATATTAAAGAGGGCTATAAATAGGAATACAATAAGCGGATTGCTAATTGTTAATCCAAATCCAGAAATGAAATTGTAGAAAAGTGTACCTTTCCGTTTCATTGTGGTGCGCATTCCTTTGCGGGGATCTTGCAAATAGGTGTGTATCCCGAAAATCAACAGCATGATACTCCCCATAAGTTTTAACCAGAATAATGTCTGTCCTTGTTCAATCAAATCAACAACGAAAGACATCCCCAACCCTGTTATTAGAGCATAGAGAAAATCGCTAAGGGCAGCTCCTGCTCCTGTGACAATTCCATATATACGTCCCTTTTTCATGGTGCGCTGTATACACAAAATTCCAACTGGTCCCATTGGAGCGGATATAATAATGCCTACAATTAGTCCCTTTAAAACTAATTGTAGTGTAGAACTAAATTCAATCCAAATGTTGGGTAATGTTAAATCCGTCATGAATGCAAATTTAGCATTTGTTTATGAATTGCTCAAATCCTTTTATAGAAAAAAGTTCGTTATGGGATATTTATAGAAATATTCTACGATGGATTTTTGTGACGCTCCAATTTACAGAACAGTCAAAAAAAGAGGGGAGGCATGCCTCCTCTCTTGAAATACTTATTTTATAATTAACTTATCTGACCCAGCAGCCTTGAAACTCATGTCGAGTCCCTTAACACTATGGGTGAGGGCGCCGAAACTGATGAAGTCAACGCCAGCTTGTGCGTAGGGAATCATTGTTTCAAAGGTGATGCCGCCGCTTGATTCAGTTTCTGCACGACCGGCTACGAGTTCTACAGCCTTCTTTGTGTCTTCGGGCGTAAAGTTGTCAAACATGATGCGGTCGCAACCTTCGGCAAGGGCTTCTTCGAGTTCCTTCCAGTTGCGCACTTCACACTCAATCTTGAGGTCCTTGCCGTGGTCTTTGCAATATTGCTTTGCACGACTGATAGCGTTATGCACGCCGCCACAGAAGTCGATGTGGTTGTCCTTAAGGAGGATCATGTCGAAGAGTCCGATACGGTGGTTCATACCGCCACCAATCTTAACGGCTTCCTTCTCGAGCATACGCATACCGGGTGTAGTCTTACGCGTATCGAGCACACGTGTTTTGGTGCCTGCGTCGATGAGGGCTTGCTGATACTTATTAGTCATTGTGGCAATACCCGACATACGCTGAAGAATGTTGAGCATGAGGCGCTCCGTCTGAAGCAAACTCTGCTCCTTACCCTTTACGCTCATAACGATGTCGCCAGGTTTTACGTGTGCACCATCTTCGATGTACACTTCAATTTCCATGGTGGGGTCAAAGCGGTGGAACACTTGCTTGGCAATTTCTACGCCAGCAAAAATACCCTCTTCTTTGATAAGCAACTTGCTTTCGCCCATGCTATCTGCGGGGATGCAACAGAGGGTGGTGTGGTCACCATCACCGATGTCTTCAGCAAAAGAGAGGTCAATGAGTCGTTCGTTGAGTTCGTCTACAGTGTACATAGTTATGAGTTTTTTGGGTTATGAGGTTATAAGGATCATCCGGATGGCACTATACCTTGTTCGTAGAGTGCGACTACTATCAGTTCCTTTTGCAAATTTAGGGTAAATTAAAGGAATGGGGATATAAATTTTCGTATTTTTGTAGGCGCACAAGGGATGAATGTGTAGATTTTGTTGCGCAGTACTTACACTTCTTGACTTTGAACATTATGAAAATCGGAATATTCGGGGGAAGTTTTAACCCCATACATAACGGTCATTTGCGCTTGGCGGAATGGATTGTAAACGCAGGGTATGTGGATCGTGTTTGGTTGATGGTTTCACCACACAATCCCTTGAAAAATCAGGCGGGACTGTTGCCTGAAGACGTGCGTTATGAGTTAGCTTCGCTTGCTTGCGCTAATGTTGAGGGAGTAGAGGCGTGCAACTTTGAGTTTCAGTTAGAGCGCCCTACTTATACTTGGCGCACGATGGAGGCATTGCGTGAGGCTTATCCCGATTATGAATTTTCGCTTATCATTGGGGGCGATAATTGGTTGGTGTTTGAGAAATGGGCGCACTATGACACGCTATTAAAAACGACGGAGATTCTTGTATATCCAAGAGACACGACCACGGAAGATGTCATGCCACATTTGTCGGAGATGGCGAAGTCTGTGAAGGTGATGCAAGGTGCTCCTTTATTCCCCTTTAGTTCTACGGAAGTGCGTGAGCGCTTGCGCAATGGCGATTGCGTAGATGATATGATTCCGCAAACAGTACTTGAGCGTTTGAAAGAATTGCCTATCAAGTTTTGATCGTTCGTTCATTCCTCCGACAATCTTTATAAATAGCATGTCCGATATCGTTAATAATATCTAGGAGATAATTCGAATTATCTCCCAGATATTTTTGTTTATTAGGGAGAAAAATTTTACTCTTCCTTATATGCTTTAGAATTTTCGGAAAAGTTTGTTTCCTTCAATAGTAAGTCCTGTATGGGGAATATTTTCAACGAACAATTGTCCCGTGCCTAATCCTTGAGCGAAGTCGCCCGTTTGCATTGTGGCGGTGTATTGCGCAATAGCATTAAGACCAATATTGCTTTCGAGGGCAGAGGTTATCCAATAACCGATGTTGTGGCGGGTAGCACGTTCAATCCATTCGTCACATCCTTGTATGCCTCCGTGAAGGGTGGGCTTGAGCACGATATAGGCGGGATGGATTTCTTGAAGCAATTGTTCTTTTAATTTAGGTGAGTTTACACCAATGAGTTCTTCATCCAAGGCTATGGGGAGTGGGGAAGATTTGCTGAGTCGTGCCATGCCATCCCAATTGCCCGAGCGAATAGGTTGCTCAATGCTGTGTACCTCTAATTTCGCCAGTTGCTCCATCACCTCAAGCGCTTTCTCTTCGGTAAAAGCACCGTTGGCATCGACGCGAATTTGTAAATTTTTGGCGGGAGCAATTTTGCGTAATTCCTGTAGTAGTGCTAATTCTTCCTCGATGTGGAGTGCGCCTATCTTTAACTTTATACAAGTGAAACCCGCTTGCATCTTCTGAAGCATGCGTTGGCGCATCGTGTCTTTATCGCCCATCCACACCAATCCATTGATGGGGATGCCCATTTCTCCGCGAGTGAAAGCGGTGTCGAAAAGGCTTAATCCGTCGTGGACATGTAGTGAACGCATGGCCGTTTCAATGCCAAAGCGTATGGAGGGGTAGTGGCGCAAACATTCTTTATCCTTACTGGCTACAAACTCCTGGCAACACTTGTCAATCGTATTCTGAAATTCCCGCCCATATTCGCATGAAAGGTCGTGTAGCGGGGCTATTTCACCCACTCCGATTTCGTATTTCGACATTAATCGAGGATCGGCAATGATAGCACGGCATATATCCTCGTCAATTGGAGATTCACTGATAAACACGTACCACACTTGTCTATGCGTATAAACCCCACGGGATGTTCCGGCGGGAAAACTAAACGTTAATTTGTGGGGGAGAATAAAGTAGTGCATAGCCAATGCATGTCAAAAAGTGAGTGATGACGGATTAAGGCAATTTGGGGAACTTCGACCAGTCGGGTTTTCGCTTTTCAAGAAAGGCTTGACCCCCTTCATGGGCTTCGTCAAGAAGGTAGTAAAGCATGGTGCAATCACCAGCCAATTGCTGAATACCTGCTTGTCCGTCGAGTTCGGCATTGAGTCCCGCTTTAATCATGCGGAGGGCGAGGGGAGAGTGTTCCATCATCTGCTCTGCCCACTTGATACACTCGCTTTCAAGTTCTTCAGGGGCAACAACCTTATTGACCATGCCCATTTCGTAAGCCTCTTGGGCCGTATATTGACGGCACATAAACCATATTTCACGAGCGCGCTTTTGTCCGACAATGCGTGCCAGGTACGACGCTCCAAATCCAGCGTCAAAGGAACCTACGCGCGGTCCTGTCTGACCAAACTTCGCCGTTGACGAAGCGATGGTGAGGTCGCACATCAAGTGAAGCACATGGCCGCCACCGATAGCGAAACCGTTGACCATTGCAATGACGGGTTTAGGAAGTGTACGGATTTGCTTTTGCACATCAAGTACATTTAGGCGAGGTACATCGTCCTTACCTACATAACCACCTCGCCCCTTATAATTCATGTCGCCACCTGCGCAAAAGGCCATATCACCAGCCCCTGTAAGGAGCACCACGCGGATGTTCGAGTCCTCACGGCAATGGTTGAACGCTTTGCTCATTTCACTTACGGTGAGAGGTGTAAAGGCATTACGATAACGGGGACGGTTGATCGTGATTTTAGCAATGCCGTTATAGTATTCGAAGATAATTTCTTCAAAGGGGAGAATTTCTTTCCACATAGATAAGAAAATGTTTTAGATTTAATCGCAAATATATTCCATTACGAGCGGACGCTTACGTTCTGAATTTAGATGTTCAGAAATAAAGTGAGCGATTTGCTCGGGATGAGTGACGCGCTTATAGTGTGCATCATAAGAAGCACAGATACCATCGGCAGAGGTGGTATGATGTGCGGAGATGTAATCTTTGAGGGCTGGAGAGTCTTTTAACGCACCAAATTTGTAGAAGATTTTTCCCCCGCTATTGTTGAGCAATAAAATGATAAGATTCTCGCGAAGGCGGGTGTTCCAAAGTGCGTTGGCATCGTAGAAAAAACTTAAATCTCCAGTAATGTATCCAACGAGCATATCCGACTTCAGCGCTTGCCCAACTGCCGTTGAAAGCGACCCTTCAATACCATTCACACCGCGGTTGCAATATACGGGGAAATCTCCGCCTTCTATATGCGCATTTGCCCATCTTACGCTACTACTATTTGCCAAATGCAAACTTCCGAGGGGGAGCAATTTTAGAGCGTTGCAATATTCAACTATTACTTTCTCTTCTTTACTTATATCTCTTTTACACAAATAGTTATATGTATTATTTATACTATTACTCCAAAGCTTATATAGTTCGCGATGAGTTAAGAGGGGTAATAACTTTTGTAAACATTGTAACGGTGATGCATGCACGGAAAGTGTCACACGACCAAAGGTTTTAGCCACCTCTTTTTCTTTCCCAATTCTGATGATAGGGATGTGAGTTTGTTGTCTTAAAAATAACTTTAGTTGCTTGCCGATAAAGGCGCCACCAATGTGTACAATAAGGTCTGGCAAAACAGGTAAAGTAACACCGGCACTCAAGCATTTTTCAACCTTGTCGCTCAAAAGTGAGTCTTTGGCATTGCTGATGATTTCAGGGAGAATAGCCATGCGCGTGGATAGCGCTTCAAATAAGTCAGGTTCAAAATCCTCTTGTTGTCCCATGACCAATAGCGGGAATTGAGCTTTATTGATGAGTTGCGCTATTTCGTTGAGTTGCGCTTCGTCAAAACTATTTTCTTCAGAGTCAACTTGCTCAACGGCTTCATCAATATCGGGCAATGAGGGTTGGGTAAATTGAAAAAGCGGTTCTTCAATCTGTATGTTAATGTGCGTAGGGGCTTGCTTCTGAATCAAGCTTTTGATTTGCTGAATGATTGTCTTCAGCGTCGTGTGTTCCTCAATATTTACACATTCGGCATAAGGGAGCAGAGCATTGCGCTGGGGAAGCGTTTGCCCATCAAGTTGTCCAATCCATGCTACAGGGCGATCGGCGGAGATAATAAGGAGCGGTATGTGTCGGTAGTAGGCTTCTGCAACCGCTGGAAGTGTATTAAGAAGCGCCGTTCCAGAGGTGACGCAAACAACGGTCGGGCGACGCGTTTCAAGGTAAATACCAATCGCCATAAAAGCGGCAGAACGTTCATCGGTGACCGGGTGAAGTGCGAAACCCGCCTGATGAAAATTATGACACAAAGGCGCATTGCGAGCACCCGGACACACGACAATATCCGTAATGCCCAGGTGAAGTAGTGCCTTTGTTAGGGAGTTAATATGTGGTTTGTCACTATACATTCAGCTGTTTTTTTCTTCCTTGTCACTTCGTTCCACTCCTCTTGTGCCTCACTACCTTTAATAAGTCCCCCTCCAGCGTAATATTCAATGCAGAACGGTTCCTTCCAATGTGCACAACGGAGCGTGACGTAAAGGTGAGTTACACCATTTGAGTGTAATGGCCCTGAAAAACCAGCATAATATTTTCGAGGGTAGCTCTCAATGTCCTTTATTGCTTCAAATGCATATTGCTTGGGCAACCCGCATACGGCAGGGGTAGGGTGTAGCACATGAAGAATTTCTCCGATATTCACGTTTGTCGTAAAGTGAAAGTCCGTGCGTAAGTGCAATAATTGCGCAGCTTCAATGGTTTGAAGTTCAGATAGTTTAAGTTCGCTGGTGTGGGGAGAAAGTACCGATTTTATGTAATCTACAACAAATTGTTGCTCCATCTTATTTTTCTCGCTCCATTGACTTTCCCCTTTAGGCATCGTACCGGCGAGTGCTACCGTATGCCATTTCCCGGCCTCATTTTCAAGTAAAACCTCGGGGGTGATGGTCAACCAGGTGCCACTTTCATCCGTATGCCAAAGTGCGACATAAGATTTAGGAAAAGCCGTTGCCGCCGATAAAAACAACTCACGATGATTCAAAGGAGCTTCCATCCGAGCCTCAAATCTATGCGCGAGTACAATCTTTAGCAAGCTTTCGTTGTTGAGAAGTTCCTCGCATTGCTTAAAGTGTTGCAAATAAGTGTCATCAATCTTCTCAAGATTCCCTTGTTCAGAAGTAATTGCAACAGTTTCTTTGGGCAGAGGTAAAGATTGTTCGACGCTGGGCGTGATGAGCAGAATGGGATCGGCATCAGTATCAAAAGGGGCAATTAAGAAACCCTTATGGGCTTCATTGATTGCAGACAAACTATGCAGACGGAGAGGGAGGTTGTTACTACCGAGGTAGTGGTATTTCTGTTCACTTGGGAGCTTGTAATATGCAAATGAAGTGTGCTCCATGGAGGTGTCTTGTTTTAGAAATTTGTGTGCAATCAGTTTTTCTCTTTCAACACACGCTTTGCTTCCTCCCAAATCTCATCCATCTCTTCCAAGGTCATGTTCTTTAAGTCACGGCCTTGCTTGAGTGTTTTTTCTTCGAGGTAGTTGAAGCGCGAGATAAACTTTTGGTTTGTGCGCTCAAGTGCATTGTCGGGATTGATTTTGTACAAGCGAGCAGCGTTGATAAGACTGAACATCAGGTCTCCAAATTCAGCTTCCGCCTTATCGGTATCCATGTTTTCAACCTCATGTTCAAACTCTGCTATTTCTTCCTTTACCTTATTCCAAATGTCCGAGCGCTCTTGCCAATCAAAGCCTACACCGCGCGCCTTATCCTGAATGCGGTAAGCCTTTATCAATGAAGGTAGTGAATTGGGCACACCCGAGAGCACCGACTTATTACCGTCCTTCTCCGTTTGTTTTATCTGTTCCCAAAGCTTGATTACTTCGCCGGCATCCTCTACACCTTTCTGTTCGTCAAACACATGCGGGTGGCGATACACCAACTTGTTCGACAAATTTTCGCAAACATCATGAATGTCAAAATCATTGGTTTCCGAACCAATCTTGGCGTAGAAAATTACATGGAGCAACACGTCGCCCAATTCTTTACTGATTTCTTTCTTGTCGCCTTTTAGCAATGCCTCTGCAAGTTCAAACGTCTCTTCAATCGTATTGGGACGCAAACTCTCAAATGTTTGCTTCCTGTCCCAAGGGCATTTCACGCGGAGTTCGTCCAATATATCAAGTAGGCGACCAAATGCGGCAACCTTTTCTTCTTTCGTATGCATAGTGAAAATTTGTTTGTCATTTAGTCTCGCAAATTTATAAATAAATTGTGGAAATCCTCTATCTTTGCAGAAGCAAATCACGGAATGAACGATGGAAAAGTTTGAACTCACCATTTTAGGGTGTGGTAGCGCCACGCCAACCTTGAAGCACTTGCCCACTTCGCAAGCGCTCAATGTGCGTGAAAAACTTTTTATGATAGATTGCGCCGAAGGCACGCAACTTCAATTCCGTCGAGCAGGCTTGCGCTTCAATCATTTGAGCCACATATTTATTTCTCACCTACATGGCGATCACTGCTTGGGACTTCCGGGATTGATATCAACGCTTGCGCTCAAAGGCCGAACGTCTGACATTCACATCTACGCCCCCATTGGTGCAGAAGCATTATTCCGCCCTTTGTTCGAATTCTTTTGCAACGGCATCCCTTTCGAGATTTACATCCATGAGATTGATACTAATGTCGTTATGGAGGTGTACGCCGATAGAAGTCTGAAAGTTACAGCTTTCCCCCTGACGCACCGTATGCCCACCTGTGGTTTCTTATTCCAGGAAGTCGGAGTGTTACCCCACATTCGTAGGGACATGATTGACTTTCTCGAAATTCCAAATTGCTATATCCAAAACATCAAGCAGGGCGAAGGGTGGACCACTCCCGAAGGTAAATTTTACCCTCACGAAGCGCTGACCACTCCTTCCGAACCACCACGAAGTTACGCCTATTGCTCCGACACTCGCCCCGTGATGGGAAACGTGCCATTGCTTAAAGGGGTGGATCTACTCTTTCACGAAGCCACATTTGCTGAAGCCGAGGCGGGTAGGGCGAAAGAGACCTTTCACTCCACGGCAAAGCAAGCCGCGAGCATCGCACAGGCCGCTCAAGTGCGCCAGTTACTCATCGGTCACTTCTCGGCTCGCTACACGGATGAGCGCCTCTTGCTGAATGAAGCGAAACAGGTTTTTGAGCATACCACACTGGCTAAAGAATTACTGAAAATTGCCATTTCTCCGCGCACTCAATAGGTAAATGGTGGTTAATACGGTAGTTTTTTATACTATTTTGTAAAAAAAAAGGGGCAACTACTTTGCATATTCAAAAAATGTTGTAATTTTGCACTGCATTTGAGAAACAAATGCGGAAAGGAAGTTTGGGTGAGTGGCTGAAACCACCAGTTTGCTAAACTGACGTACGGGCAACCGTACCGGGGGTTCGAATCCCCCAGCTTCCGCAAAAATGCAAAAGCAGATAACTCTAAAAGGTTATCTGCTTTTTGTATACCCTCAGCATGAGTGATAGCTAACGGGGGGCAGGGTGGACAAAAAGTAGGATGAAACCTCTGTAATTACGTGATTTCCATATCTTTGTAGAAATTATCATTGATATGCTAAAAAAAATGCTTTTATTGTAGTTCTTCTAAAGTAGTT